>LXOW01256758.1_pt1 | contig 60655 bp, 43 predicted proteins | sample 1368591 | NCBI WGS metagenome assembly LXOW01 (sample SAMN04884650, study PRJNA319009) | bovine gut metagenome | isolation source: Cow rumen | host: Bos taurus | place: Italy: Legnaro (PD) | collected 2014-07-09
GATCTGACCGTACGTGAAGCTGTGCTCACCCGCCGCGAAGGTTTCCGTGAACTTTACGGCTCCCGACGGGACGAGCGACGAGCCCATGCCGCCGAAGCCCATGCGGCCGCCTCCGCCACCGCCGCCGGGGACGGTGCCGAGCGCGATTATCGTGCCGCCCGTCACCGTTACGCTGCTGTCAACGTCGACGGCAGTCGCCGTGCCCTGAGAGTTCGCAGCCGGGTTGCTGACAACGACGAATCCGCCGGTCTGCTTGTAGCTTCCGTTAGCGTCGAATCCGTCGACGTCGCGTCCTTCTACTTCGACGAATACGCGTCCTCCGCTGACGGTGATCAGTCCGTTTGAAGTGCGCTGGCCGGAGCTCTGAGCGTTAATGCCGTCGTCGGTGGCGTAAACGTGAACTTCTCCGTTTTCTATCGTAACGTAATGCGCCTCAAGCCCTTCGTAAGAGTTCTCGACGTTGATATATCCGCCGGTGACAAGAAGCGTGCCGTCGGCGTGGATGCCGTCGTCGGTAACGTTGACGGTGACGCTTCCGCCGCTTATCGTAATATTGCCGAGGGGCGTTTTGCCGTTCTCGAGCGCGTTGTCAGAGTTCGCGTGCACGCCGTCGTCGCGGCAGTTCATAACGATCGTTCCGCCAGAGATTCTGATTTCGTTGTCCGCCTTGATTCCCTTGGCGGATTCCGCGGCGCGGTTCGACATATTGCTTCCGCCGCCGCCCGGCATAAAGCCGCCGAAGGGGTTGCCGCCTCCGGGACCTCCCGGGCGTCCGCCCGTGTTTCCGCCTGTCGACGTCTGTTTTGTCGAGAGCAGGGAAGCGTCGGTATATTCCGAATAGCTGTTGGTGTTTATGGTTATCGACGGGCTTCCGCTGATCGATACGTCGTATGCCGCGTCTATGCCGTCGCATCCCGAGTAGATAGCGATTGCGCCGCCGGTGATTTCAACGGTGCCGCGCTGGATGCCCTTCGACGAAACGTCGGAGTTTGACGTTTTGATGCCGTCGCCGGACGTCGATATCAGCGTCAGATTTCCCGACGAAATCTTCAAAGAATCGTTGCCCTTCAGCGCGTTGTCGGGGCATGTGACCTTGATCGTTGCGTCGCTGATTTTCAGGTCGTCCTTCGTGTGTATTCCGTTGTTGTATCCGGCTTTGACGATGAGACTCCCGGTTCCGGAAATATTCATATCGCACTCGGCGTAGAGCGCTGCGGATCCGGTCGTATCCTCTTCTGATTTCTTCAGCGGTCTGCCGTCGACAAGCTCGCTGACCGTTCCTGCGGCAAGATTGATTTTCAGTTTATCTGCGGTTTTCGCGAATATCGGCGAGTCGGTGGTGCATGAGACCGAAACGCCCGAGAAAATCAGAGTGACCGTCGCGTCTTCGGGCGCTTCGACTCTGATCTGGCCTTCGGGCAGTTTTCCCGACAGCGTGTACGTGCCTGCAGATTTGATAACGTATACGTTTCCGCTTTGCTCAAATGTTCCGTTTTCGGCGGCAATTGAAAAATCCGACGTGACTCCCGTCCAGCCCTGCGACGGATCGACGGGAAGAGTGACGTCGCCTCCCGTCAGAGCGTCGGGAACCGCCTCGGTTCCGTAGGGAGAAGGATCGCCCCCCTGCAGTCCGGGATCGCCGCCCGGCTGTTCCGGGTCCTGCGCGCCGGGGACGGGATCCGCCCCTGAATTCGCGCCTGTCCCGGCGGGCGGCGTGAAATGCCTTTCACATCCGCAGAAAATCAGACAGACGGCAACTGCGACGCAGAGGAGAGACAGAAGAATTCCCCTCTTCCGGAATATAGTATTATTGCGATTGTTATTGCCTGTCATATGGATTCCTTTCGCGGCATTTGCCGAAAACAAGGGCAGCACGCACAATTCGCGTGCGCGGGATTGTGATGTACTGCCATTATTATATAGGATATCTGTAAAAATGTGGTGAAACGAATGTGAATTGTGTTTGAATTGGAAAGAGAATCCTTTGATATTTACCCGATATACCAGTCGTCGAAGAGACTGCCGTGAATCGATACCGGATTGCCCGACACCCTGCAGGAGAGCTTTCCTGCAGGCGTCCAGCAGTCGTCCATTTCTGCAAATATTACGTAATTGCCGAGCACGCCCGAATCGTCGGGGAACCAGACGGGCGTGTAGTGCGCACGCTTGCCTCCCTCTGCGGGCAAGAGAACAAAGCCGCCAGACGTCAGTTCCGCCGTCTCGTATTCGCCGGCGTCGCGCGACCAGCCGTAGGCGTCTGAGTATTCGGGGAAGAATACGGAGCAGGTCTGTGCGCCGGTGACGCTGCCCTGTGGAATATCTCCTGACGCCGAAAGATTACCGTTTGCAGTCACGTAGAGCGCGTATCCCGAGCGCATGACCGGAACGCCTTCGGAATAATAGGTCGACGGAATGTCGGGATCGGGCGTAACAAGCGCGCTGCCGGACAGAGAAACTGAATAAGATTCCTTATGAAAGATTTCGTCCTCGTAAATCCACTCGTACCATGAGAGCGTGCCTGAGACGTCCGCCGGAGCCGGCTGCATAAAGAAATAATCGGGCGTGCGCGACGGATTGTCGGGGCGGGGAGTGTGAGACTCGTCGGCGTCGACGACGCTGACGGTGAATTGCGTCGACGAGAAGACCTCTTCGTCTTCGGCGATAAGTTCGGCCAGAATCAGGCAGTTTCCGCGGAAATTCTCACCGATCGTCCAGCGGGTCCAGACGTATCCGTTTTCGAAAGCGGGCATGGATACGTTTTCGATCACCGACGTGCGGTATGGAGTCCCCGACGCGACGCCGTTTTCATAGAATCTGACGACGAGCCGGATCTGATCGTCGGGAGTCAGATTGATAGGGCCGGTGTTGCTTACAAGGAATGAGGTAATAACCTCCGTTCCGCGGCGGTAGGAAGCGTCGGCGGAGAGTCCTGCCGAGGCAATCGGCGCCGGTTCGACCGTCAGTCCTTCGTCCTCCGGGATATATCCTCCGACGGGGGAAAGAAAGCCCATGCCCCAGCCGCCGTATCTTACAACCTCGTCGGCGGTCCACGCTTCTCCGGGCGATTTTTCTATGCTTTCGAATCCGAACCAGTTTTTATCCGAGTCGAGATAGACTGACGCCGGAAGGTTTTTGAATACAAGCGACTGAACGCACTGCGGCTCAAGATATCCGGTATAATAGAGATTTCCGTTCCACTCGTATATCAGCTTGTCCCGGCTGCCGAGGGTATGCCAGTTCCAGATGAACCCTTGCGCGAGCGCGAATTCTGTAGCGGTCAGGAAGGCCTTCTCGCGAACGTCCGAACCTTCCTCCGGAGCGAGATAAACGCAGATCATCGGCTCGTAGACTATGACCCAGGGCAGATAGTTTCTGCGGGTCTCGGCCGACGGAAGAATTACGTCGGGGCCCCATTCGTTTCCGGTGCGTGTTTCGGGTTGCCCGCCCTCGACGCCCGAAGGAATGAAGGTGAATTCAAGGTCCGAAAGCAGCGACCAGCCGTCCGGCCTGCCGGTGACTTCGGCTATCTTTTCAAGATAATCGGGTATGCGGTTCGGGTTGAGAAAATACGATCTGACCGCGTCTATGTTTCCGTTGCAGACAATCGGCGGAGCAGGGCAGTCGGGGAAGGAGAAGCAATTCTTTCGATTTGCATCAGTAAAATGAAGAGCGGAAACGTAATCTTGATAGTAATAATCTATTTTGTTGATATTCCCAACATAAGTATTTCTATCAATAACAAGTTTCCTATTCTTAATTGTAACATTTCCAAGGTAGTAATAGTCATCAATTAGTGAATCATCTAAATAGTCATCTGTTTCTTTGCCGATAGTTTTAGCTACAAAAAGCGATACTCGCCATCCATACTCATTTAGCTGATAGTAAGCGCTATAAGGAGTATTTACAGTACCGTCTCCACTTTGCGCGCTACTATCATCACCGGAAACTGGTATGCACGTTACTATCAGAATAAAAATGATTATTAGCGAAAACAATGACCGTCTCTTCATTTTACCACCATGTTCCTTGAGCTACGGTATCAGATACTTCAATTTCATAATTGGTTCCTTCTCCTTGGTAAAAAGGTAAAGGATCATCGGCCCTAAAACCTATGTATGTTGATCCGACGCGAGTATATGTGCCATATTCAAGAACATGATAGTATTCATGAAAAGACCACCATTTCCCTGACTCAAAAAGATTTAACTCGAAAGGAAGTGTTACACTAAAAACTGTACGGTCGCCTCTGCAAATCCATTTTCCTGCTACCTCATCTCCGTTCGGTGCAATGAGGACGGCGGGGAGTTCCTCGCCGTTTTGCAGCGAGGGAACGGGTATCGTCGTTGCCGGATCGGGGCGCCAGGGGCCCTCAGAGGTCGTTTCCTCGGGCGAGGACGTAGTCATGGGTACTCCGCATGTTTCGGGCTCGGGTTCAGTCAGAGGCGGCTCCGGGGCGGTTGTGGACGATCCGGTCTGCGCACCCGTTGTTTCGGGCTGAGAGGGAAGAGTTACTTCATGCGTCGTCACGTTTGACTGAGTTTCGTTTGCAGTCGTTATTTCGGCTGACGTTGCCTCGGCGGACGTTGCGTCGGAACTTGTTTCATCAGGATAGGTCGTTTCGGCAGCGGTTTCGGCTTCGGTCGTCAGGGACGTTTCGATAGCGTCGGTCGTTCCGGATGATTCGGAAGAGGAGTCGTCGGGAAGCGCGTCAGAACCTTCTGCGGAGGCCGTCGCGTCGCTTTCGGTCTGAGTTCCGGATTCCGTGCCGGTTGCCGAGGTTTCAACCGTGTCTGTAGGAGCGTCAGACGACGGCTGATCGGGTACCGACGATACCTTTGACGCCGGAATATCAGCCGAGGAAGATGAAGGAGAGTCTGTCACGGGCCCGCTCTGCTCGCTTGTGACGGCGGGGTTCCTGAGCGACTCGAAAAAGCCGCGGACGCTTCCGCGCGTTGCGACCATTACGCAGACCGCGGCTGTGACGAGCACCGCCGCTATGCATATAACTATAAGGAACGGACGGACCTTCTGACCGGTCATTGCATGCGTCTCCTTTAGGCAATTTTTGAACGTCTGACATTATTATACAACACTTTTTGCGCTTTGTCAACGATAATTGAACGAAAATTGAACAAAAAATTAACGTTTTTGAGTTTTTTTAGCCGAAATGAGTAGGAAAACGGTAATCCCCGGTTTCTGGTTAACCCTCAACCGGCCGCACGCGGCCACCTTCTCCTTAGTGGGAAGGCAGGAAGTTCCCGGTTTGTTTTCCGAAATTGTCTGTCAGGATGATTCCCAGTCGTCGTAACCCTCATCCGTCCGCGATCGCGCAGAAGCGCGACGCGTCCACCTTCCCCCAAGGGAAGGCAAGGAATTCCCAGATCTTTATCCGAATAATTGACGTTCAGATAGTTCCCAGTGTCTGTAACCCTCATCCGGCCGCGTGCGCGAGGAGCGTAGCGACTTACCTTCCCCCAGGGGAAGGCAAAGTGGTCGCTCCGGATGAGAAAGCCCGTTCTGTATTTGTTATCGTTTTTGCGCACCTGCGGGGCGGGCGCCCGATGAGGCGCCCCTACAGTATAAGTGTACGAAACGATAAAAAAGCCGGTTCCAAGTGCGCACCGATTCTTTTTCCGGGCCGAACCGCCTCGCTCTCGCGAAACGGATCGGCCCCTACGGGATAAGAGGTTGGTCGTGCGATAAAAGTCGATCAAATATCTTCTACTGATAATTTCGAAAACGAAATACAATTNNCGAAATACAATTGCCTGACAATAACTCTGTGCACCCGTAGGGGCCGAAGCCTGACATTTCGCCTAAGAGGAATGTCAGGTTCGGCCCGCAGGAAACGAATACCGCGACTTGTAATTGGTATCAGACAAGGGGCTTTTTTGCCGTCGCTTTACCATTATTGTTCGTGCGTACCGATCATTGCGGGCCGAATCCTTCCGCTGCGCGAAATGGCTTCGGCCCCTACGGGTGGTACCAATAATACGAGTTCAGAATTGTTTTCAGAAACGTTGTCAGAAATAAATACGAATCACGCCGGATAGTAATGGTTGTTACCGTTTATGCACTCCCCCTCGGGGCGGGCGCCCGCAACATTTTCTTCGAAAATGAGGCGCCCCTACAGTATAAGTGTACGAAACGATGAGAAAGCCGACCGCAAGTGCGTGTCGAACACAATCATGCGGGAGGACGACATTTCGCAAAGCGAAATGAAAAGGTCCTCCCCTACGGGTTTAGCGAAAAAACAATGCATACAGCGTAACAATCATTACACCATATGCGCCATATTATCTTTTTTGTCTCATTAACGTCTCGCGGAGCGAGACTCATAACTTGCCGCGCAGCGGCAATAGTTACTGAAAACTGAAGACTTAAAACTTAAGAATAATAAAACGACGCATACAGCGTAACGTTTGTTACACCATATGCGTCGCTCTCTATGCGCCGCAGCGCAAATCATGCCGCGAAGCGGCAATTCATGCAACGCAGTTGCAATTCATGCGGCGCAGCCGCAATTCACGCGCCGAAGGCGCAATTCATACGGCTCAGCCGGTCTCTCGTCCGGCGCTGCCGGACATATCGCACGGCGCGCAGCGCCGTATATCGCGTTTCGCGCCGCAGGCGCGAAACCAATGCGCCGCAGCGCAAATCATGCCGCGAAGCGGCAATTCACGCGCATAGCGCAATTCATGCAACGAAGTTGCAATTCATGCGGCGCAGCCGCAATTCATGCGCCGAAGGCGCTTATCCGATAGCCTTCAGCGATTGTTCCAGTCCTTCGAGCGTCTGGCGGAATTTTTCGAGCTTGGCGCGTTCGCCTTCGACTACGGCCGCCGGGGCCTTCGCCACGAATCCTTCGTTCGAAAGCTTGCCCTCAAGCCGTGCGATCTCTCCTCTGACGCGGGCGAGTTCCTTGCCGAGACGTTCTCTTTCTTTGTCGAGATCGACGAGCTCGTTCATCGGAAGGAAGATTCTCGCCGAATCTGTGACGATGCGTACGGCGTTTTCGGCCTCGGGCTTCTTATCGAACCCGGTGTTGACGTCGGTCTCGGACGCAGACGCGAGCTTCTCGAAGAAGGGAAGAGCGTCGTCGCAGAAGGCGCGGGTAAAGGAGGTCTCGATAAAGACGCGGCACTTTCTGGATGGCGGAACGTTCATCTCGGTTCTGCGTGCGCGGATCGCTCTTATCGCCGCGATGATCCTGCCGGTGTCCTCGGCTTCGTCGGGGAAGACGAGGCGCGGGTCGACTGACGGGAAGTCGGCGAGCATGATAGTGTCGTTTTCGTCGTCTCCGTGCGACGGAAGCGAGAGGTATATTTCCTCTGTAATGAAGGGCATAAAGGGATGCAGGAGTCTGAGCACGCCGTCGAGCACGTATGCGAGCACGCGCTGAGCCGTCTCGCACTTTTCGCTGCCGCGGTCGGCAAGGCGGGACTTGGTCAGTTCGATGTACCAGTCGCAAAAGACGTCCCAGATGAAGTCGTAGAGAGCGGAGAGCGCGACGCCGACTTCGAATTTGTCGAGGTTGGAGGTAACCGACGCGACGAGCGCGTTGTATTTATGGAGCACCCACTTGTCCTCGGCCGAAAGGGCGGAGATTTCGGGAAGCGAGATATCTTCGATGGTCAGATTCATTCTGACGAATCTCGCCGCGTTCCAGAGCTTGTTGGCAAAGTTGCGGGCCGCCTCGATCTTCTCGTCGGAGAAGCGCATGTCGTTTCCGGGGCTGTTGCCGGTCGCGAGCGCGAAGCGCAGCGCGTCGGCGCCGTATTTGTCGATGATCTCGAGCGGATCGATGCCGTTGCCGAGCGATTTGGACATCTTTCTGCCCTGCGCGTCGCGGACCAGTCCGTGGATGAATACGTGCGAGAAGGGCTTCTCGCCCATGAACTTGAGTCCCATAAAGATCATCTTCGAGACCCAGAAGGTGATTATGTCGTATCCGGTGACGAGGACCGACGTCGGATAGTATTTTCGGAGATCGGCGGTGTCGTCGGGCCAGCCGAGCGTAGTGAATGGCCAGAGAGCAGAGGAGAACCAGGTGTCGAGCACGTCCTCGTCCTGCGTGATATGCTTCGAGCCGCATTTCGGGCAGACCGTGACGTCGGTTTCCGAAACCGTCACTTCGCCGCAGTCGGCGCAGTAGAAAGCGGGGATTCTGTGGCCCCACCAGAGCTGACGGGAGACGCACCAGTCCTTGATGTTCTCCATCCAGTTGTAGTAGTTCTTCGAGAATCTTTCAGGGATGAAGGAGGTGTCGCCGCGGCGGACGCACTCGATCGCCGGCTCGGCGAGGGGCTTCATCTTCACGAACCACTGCCTGGAGGCGACGGGCTCGAGTATGGTGCCGCAGCGGTAGCAGTGACCGACGCTGTGAGTGCACTTTTCGATCTTTACGAGATATCCGCCGGCTTCGAGGTCTTCGACGATGCGACGGCGAGCTTCGAATCTGTCGAGACCGGCGTAGGCTCCGCCCTCATCGGTGATCTTCGCGTCGTTGTCAATAACGATTATGTTTTCGAGGTTGTGGCGCAGTCCGGTTTCGTAGTCGTTCGGGTCGTGCGCAGGGGTGATCTTCACGCAGCCGGTACCGAATTCGGGGTCGACGTTCTCGTCCTCGATGACCGGAATCTCGCGGCCTACGAGCGGCAGGACCAGCGTCTTTCCGACGATGTCTTTGAAGCGTTCGTCGCCCGGAGCGACCGCCACGGCGGTGTCGCCGAGCATCGTTTCGGGACGGGTCGTAGCGACCGTCACGTACGCGTCCTTCTCGCCCTTGACGGGGTATCTGATATGCCAGAAGCAGCCGTCGATTTCCTTATAGTCGATTTCCGCGTCGGAGATGACCGTGCGGCAGTGCGGGCAGACGTTCGTGATGCGCAGTCCGCGGTAGATGAGGCCCTCGTTATAAAGCGAGACGAAAACGCGTCTGACGGCGCGCGACAGCGAGGGGCTCATCGTGAAGGCCTCTCTCGTGAAATCGCAGGACGAGCCGAGCTTCTGGAGCTGGCTGATTATCCTTGAGCCGTACTTTTCCTTCCAGTCCCAGACGCGCTCGAGGAACTTTTCGCGGCCGAGATCGTATCTTGTGATATGCTCGGTCTTGCGGAGATTCTCCTCGACCTTGATCTGAGTCGCGATACCCGCGTGGTCGGTTCCGGGTACCCAGAGGGTGTTGAAGCCCTGCATTCTCTTGTATCTTACGAGAATATCCTGGAGCGTCTCGTCGAGGGCGTGGCCCATGTGCAGCTGACCGGTAACGTTAGGAGGCGGAATTACGACGCAGAAAGGGGGTCTATCGTCGTCGTCGCGCGGCGTAAAATCGCCGTGTGAAAGCCACTTCTGATATATTCTGTCCTCAAAATCGGACGGATTGTAGGTCTTAGGCAGTTCGTGACCCTGTTTTGATTCGTTCATATCCGGACATAGTCCTTTCAAAAAATATAGTATAGTATATCACTTGACGCCATTTTTGTCAATCTTTTTCATATTCTGCGGATTTTTCTTAAAATTTCCCTTGACAACACCTCTCGAATTTGCTATAATATTCAAGCTATCGAAAAACGCTGCTATGGCTCAGTCGGTAGAGCGCATCCTTGGTAAGGATGAGGTCGTCAGTTCGATTCTGACTAGCAGCTCCGAAAAAAATCTCGCAGCCGGCGGTTGCGAGATTTTTTTATCCAAGCCGCCAGGCTTGGCATGTAATCAGCGCGCCTGCGCGCTATATGTAATCACGGCGCAGCCGTGATTACATGCACGGCTGCGCCGTGATTACATGCACGGCTGCGCCGTGATTACATGCACGGCTGCGCCGTGATTACATGCACGGCTGCGCCGTGATTACATCCACGGCTGCGCCGTGATTACATGCACGGCTGCGCCGTGATTACATACAACGGCTCCGCCGTTGATTAAATACGGCGCCTTCGGCGCATGAATTGCAACTGCGTTGCGTTGGTTGGATAAAGAAAACTATTGCAAAAATCAATAATCCGTATTATACTATAAGGGATCATCAAGGCAAAAGCGACTTTGCCTTGCATAAGGGGGAACCACACGTGAAATGTCCTGTTTGCGGCTGTCTTGAGAGCCGCGTGATAGATTCGAGACAGAATCTCGAGGGAAACAGCATAAAAAGGCGCCGCGAATGCATACAGTGCGGCAAACGCTTCACGACCTTCGAAGTCATCGAGGCGGTTCAGACCGTCGTCATAAAAAAGAACGGTTCGAGGGAACTCTTCGACCGCTCGAAGCTTCTCGGAGGCATCTTCAAGGCCTGTGAAAAACGGCCGGTGAACGCCGAACAAATCGCTGCAGAGGTTGAAAGCGAACTTCAGAATTCGCTCAGACACGAGGTCACTTCGGGCGACATCGGCGAAATGGTGATGAGGAAACTCAAGGAGGCGGACGACGTCGCGTACGTGCGCTTCGCGTCGGTCTACCGCGAATTCAAGGATATCGAGACCTTCATCCGCGAGCTCAACGAGATAAAGGGCGCGTCGGGAGAGGTCGAGGAGTAAAGAATGAAAAAGAGATTATTTGCAATAATTCTGTGCGTCTTACTGATACTGTCGGCCGTATCATGCACGAAGACGGGACAGACTGAAATCACTACGACCGCTGCGCCCGATACGACGATCGAAGAAGCACAGGGCACAGAATCGGGCGAAGCGACCGAAGAGAGTACAAGCGGAACGGGCTCGGATCCTGTCGACGAAACGACGTCGTCTGAACCTCAGCCGGATGAAACGACGTCTGAGGAAACGAAGGCTGAGGAGACGACTGTAGACGGCACTCAGGACGAAACGACGACGTCAACCGAGCCCGCCTCCTCGATGAAGCCCGCGATCTGGACGCTGACAGGGCCTAACGGAAATACGGTGACGCTCGTCGGAACGATGCACGTTCTCAAGCCGTCGGATTTCCCGATACCTGCGGTGCTGGCGGACAGACTGCATGCGAGCCGAGTTCTCGCCGTCGAGTGCGACACGCAAGCGGCCGAGTCGGACATCAACTATCAGATCGCGATCATGATGAAAATGTACTATATGGGCGGAGACTCGCTGAAGAATCACCTGTCCGAAAAGACCTACGGAATTCTGAAACGCGTATTTGCGGATTACGGAATAAACGTTGATCTTTACGTTTACAAGGGCATCAAGCCCTGGGGAATCTATTCGCTGATCGATACGCTTCCTCTCGGCGAGGCCGGTTTCGACAGTTCCGAGGGTCTTGACTCATATCTTATGACAGAAGCCAAACAGAAGGGAATTGAGCTTTTAGAGGTCGAATCGGTCGAGTTCCAGCTGGATATGCTTGCCGATCAGCCCGACCGTCTATACGAGCTTCTCTTCGAGGAGTACGAAAACGTTACGAAAGCGGAGCAGATTGAATCTCTGAACGCGCTTCACGACGCCTGGGCTTCGGGCGAGGAGATGGAATTCGGCGAGGAGGATTATACCGGATATTCCGAAAGCGACGCGCAGATCCTCTCTGCGTTTTACAAAGCGATGTACACCGACAGAAACCGCGGTATGGCAGACTGCGTGATCGACCTGCTCGGTAAGAATTACAACTCCGTTTTCGCCGTCGGCGCCGCGCATTTCCCGGGCGAAAACGGCATACTCAAACTGCTCGAAAAAGCCGGCTACACTGCCGTGAGAATAGAATACTGACGACAACGGAGGTATTATAGAATGGACGCGAAATATACCGATATTGCGGTTGAATTTACGAAAAAAATCATGGCGTGGGACAGCCCGACAGGCTACGCCGAAGAGGCGGCCGCGAGAGTCGGCGGGGAGTTTGCCTCGCTCGGATTTGCCGTCAGCGGATCGAACAAGGGCGGCGTGCTCGTCGATCTCGGAGGCCGTGACGCCGAAGACGGAGTGCTCTTCCAGGCGCACGTCGACACGCTCGGATGCATGGTGCGCGAGATAAAGTCCAACGGACGGCTGAAACTGTCGCCTCTCGGCGGAATCGCGGCGTCGGTTCTCGAAGAGGAGAATATGCGCCTGCACACTCGCGACGGACGTGTATATGAGGGAACTTATCACATGAACAACCCGTCGCTGCACGTCAATCACGATCTCCGCGACGCGAAGCGGGATTTCGACGTGATGGAGCTCGTTCTTGACGAGGACGTGAGAAGCGCCGCCGACACGCGCGCGCTCGGAATCGAGAACGGAGACGTCGTCGCCTTCGAGCCGAGATTCAGAGTCACCGAAAGCGGATATATCAAGAGCAGATTCCTCGACGACAAACTCGCCGTCGGAATAATGTACGCGCTTGCTCGCTTCATAAAGGACAGCGGCCGTACGCCCGAGCGCCGGACATACGTGCTGATCACGACATACGAAGAGGTCGGATTCGGAGGCCAGGCGCCTATTCCGGAGGGTATCACCGAATCTATCGGCGTCGACATGGGATGCGTCGGAGAGGGAATCAGCGGAACCGAACGCAAGGTTTCGATCTGCGCGAAGGACACGTCGGGCCCCTACAGTTATCTTCTGACAAGCAAACTCATCGACGCCGCGAAGAGAGCCGGAGCCGATTACGCCGTTGACGTCTATCCGCATTACGGTTCTGACGTCGAGCAGACCGTCCGCGCCGGTTACGACATCAGACACGGACTTTTAGGACCCGGCGTCTACGCGAGCCACGGATACGAAAGAAGCCACATAGACGGAGCGAAAAACACGCTTCTGCTGATAGCGGAATTTCTCGGAATTAACGGATGAAATAATCAAGAGCAGCGCCGCACGGCTTTGGCCGTGCGGCGCTGCTCGTATTTATAACCGTTTACGCTTTCAGTCTCGCTTCAAGAGCGTCGAGTTCGCCGTAGAGTTCGGCGGGAACGGCGTCTCCGACGAGAGCGTAGAACTCTCTGATGTTCGCGATATCGTCGAGCCAGGACTTGCGGTCGACCGAGAGAAGTCCGCGAACGGTGTCGATATCGATATCGAGGCCTTCAATATTGAGGTCTTCGGCCTTCGGAACGAAGCCGATCGGAGTCTCGACGGCGTTGACCTTGTCTTCGCATCTCGAGAGAATCCAGTCGACGACGCGGAGGTTGTCGCCGAATCCCGGCCAGATGAAGTTGCCTTCGTCGTCGGTTCTGAACCAGTTGACGTGGAAGATCTTCGGCGGATTCGGGATGATCTTGCCCATCTCGAGCCAGTGGCGCCAGTAGTCGCCCATATTGTATCCGACGAAAGGTCGCATCGCCATCGGGTCGCGGCGTACGACGCCGATCGCTCCGGCGGCGGCTGCAGTCGTCTCGGAGGCCATGATCGATCCGACGAAGGTTCCGTTCTGCCATGACGTGGACTGGTATACCAGCGGAGCGGTCTTCGCGCGGCGTCCGCCGAAGATGATCGCGCTGATCGGCACGCCGGCGGGATTGTTGAATTCCTTCGACAGGCAGGGGCAGTTGGTCGCGACGGCCGTGAAGCGGCTGTTCGGATGCGCGCCCGAGGTGTTGATCTTGTCGGCCTTGTCGTATTTTCTGTAATCCCACTTCTCGCCCTTCCAGTTGACGGCGTTCTTCGGAGGATTGTTGTCGAGGCCTTCCCACCATACGGTGTTGTTGTCGAGATTGTGGCAGACGTTCGTGAAGATGGCGCCTTCGCGGGTAGTTGCGAGAGCGTTCGGGTTCGACTTCTCATTGGTGCCGGGAGCGACGCCGAAGAAACCGTTCTCGGGGTTCATCGCCCAGAGGCGTCCGTCCTTGCCTATGCGCAGCCAGGCGATGTCGTCGCCGACCGTCCAGACCTTGTAGCCCTTCCTCCGGTAGATCTCGGGCGGGATGAGCATGGCGAGGTTGGTCTTTCCGCAGGCCGACGGGAAGGCGGCGCAGACGTACTTCGTTTCGCCGTTCGGGAATTCGACGCCGAGGATGAGCATGTGCTCTGCCATCCAGCCTTCCTTTCTTCCGAGGAAGGAGGCGATGCGGAGGGCGAAGCACTTCTTGCCGAGCAGCACGTTTCCGCCGTAGCCGGAGTTGACGGACCAGATGGTGTTGTCCTCGGGGAAGTGGACGATGTATCTGTTCGCTTCGTCGAGCTGTGCTTTCGAATGAAGTCCCTTGATGAAGTCGGGGCCGTCGCCGATGGCGTCGAGCACGTCGTTGCCGACGCGCGTCATGATAAGCATATTGAGAACGACGTAGATCGAGTCGGTAAGTTCGATTCCGTATTTGGCGAAATCGGATCCGACGATACCCATCGAGTAGGGAATTACGTACATCGTTCTGCCCTTCATCGATCCGGTGAAGAGCTTGGTCAGTCTCGCGTAGCACTCGCCCGGCTCGATCCAGTTGTTGATGTTGCCGGCGCCTTCTTTTGTCTTGGTGCAGATGAAGGTTCTGCCTTCTACTCTCGCGACGTCGTTGATTGCGGTTCTGTGGAGATAGCAGCCGGGAAGAAGTTCCTGGTTCAGCCGGATCATCTCGCCGGTGGAGCAGGCTTCCTCGCGGAGAGCGTCGCGCTGAGCGTCGCTGCCGTCGATCCAGACGATACGGTCGGGCTTTGTCATGGCCGCCATCTCGTCGATCCAGTTCAGAACGTAACTGTTTTTGGTCATTTTCGGATACCTTTCAGTCAAATTAATTTTCAGCTTATATTATACATCATTCCGTGATAAAATTCAAGGGGGAAAAGGGATAACGGACAAATAATTCTTGAAATGATATTTTTATTGTGATATAATATTCTCGGATTAGTGAAAGGACAAAGGAGACTGACAATGAGAGGATTCAGGGCCGATCTGCGGACCGATCCGGATAAGGCGAAGGCCGAACTTCTGCGCCGGTTTTCAGAAAAAGCAAAAGGCCGGAAGATTGTGTTTTTCATCGGAAACGCCCTTTTCATCTACTGGTTTCCTCCGGTTGTCCTACGCTGGTACGAGTCCCGTGGCGGGGGCTGGAGACCGTTTTTCGAAAGCTGGTCTTTTATCGGGCGCGTTTCCGGTAAAGACGGACAGCCGCGCGTCTCGGGTATTTCTTTCTACTCGGTTCTTTTCCGCGTTTGGTTTTTGGCTCTTTGCTTTTTCGGATCCCTCCTCGGGGCCCCGTTCGACGCCGTCACGACGGCTGCGATCAATTTCGGAGCTCTTGTGATAATGTCGATATTTGCCGTATGCGAAAGAGAAGACGAAGACGCGCTGAACAGGTCGGCTGCGGCGATTATTGAAGGATAAGCTGACTGAAAGGAGAACGCTCGTGGCTTTCGGCAAGTCCTATTACAACGAAGACCATAAGCTCGTAAGATACGGTATCAGGTCCTTCTTCCGGGATTTGTTTACCTTCATCGGGCGGTTTTTATCGTTGTCGAACGTCCGCCACGCCTTCAGAGAGGTTGTAAGGGACAGAAGAGGCTACGCCGCCTTCTTCATGGCGCTGACCGTCGCACAGTCCTTTTTCTGGATGATAAGAGCTGAGGCCGCCGGATACAGGGCGACCGCAGAGAAGGCGGCCGACGCCTGCGCCTTCAACCTGATCGTCGAGGGCTATACCGACGAAGAATGGACCGAAGTCTTCAACTCGGGTCTGCGGATCGCCGAAGCGAGAACGGTTGAGGAGCGGGGTTACGTCAGCGTCGAAACGTCGAGATACTACGGTACCGCGGGTGACACCCGCGTGCGTCTGACGGCCCGGCTGACGTCGGACAGCGAGGCTGCCTGCCGGGCCTTCCTTCAGAAATACCGTCTCGGAGGAGTTGCGTTCGATCCTAAATTCAAGGGAGAGGACGTCAGCGTGACCTACGGCGAGAGGACGGCGGTGCTTATCAGACTCGCCGAGCGTGAAAAGACGACGCGGCTTGTCGAATTCCTTTCGGTCATCGTCGCTGCTTTCGTCATTATGCTGATATTCAGGATCCGCGCCAACCAGTTCAGGTTCAGGTACGGCGTCTATATGGCATTCGGGGCCGATTTTTCAAAGCTCCTCGAAACCGCCGGATGGGAGATGCTCGCAGTCGCGGCGCTGACCATCCTTCCGGGAGCCGTCTTAGGGACGGGACTTGCCGCTTTGCTCGGAGGAAGAATAACCTTCTCCGGGCTCGCGGGATCGGTCCTTCCGGCGCTGCTCTGGATAATCGCGGCGGTACTTATCGCCGTATTGCCGTCTGTGAGGATGATCGCCTCGTCGACGCCCGTCTCGCTTATCGCGGCGCAGGACAATTCAAACTACGTTACGTCACCCAAGAAGTCGTTCAGGATATTCGGGCGGAAATTCCCGCTTGAATACGAGTTCTTCAGCGTCGTCCGCTTCAGAAAGTATTACGCAGGAGTGCTCGCGGCCGCCGCCTGCTTCTCGCTGCTTTACTATACCGGAGGATTTTTCTCCGGACTTGCCGAAGAGAAGAGACAGGCCGATCTGCCGCAGTTCGTACTGACGTCGCCCGACCGGGGATTCGACGCCGACGTCCTCGAGTCGATATCTGAAATGGATAACGCCGGGGCCGTAGTCTGGTCAGACAGCGTCAACGCGACTTTGATCAGCGCTCACGTGCTCATGACTCCCGAACAGTCGGGAGCCGTTTACGGACGGACGGTGCGTTCGGGCGATATGACTGCCGACAACCTCGTAAGATTTACCTGTTATTCGGAGTTTCTCGCGTCGCAGGCGTCGGAGTTCGGTCTCTGGAATATCGAAGGCGACGCGTCGCAGATAACGCCCGACGGAAACAGCGTCGCGGTTACGGTTTCGGTAGGCGGGAAAAAGTCGCTCGACGTCTCGCCCGGAGACGAGATAATGATCGGGATTCCGATCGCTTTCGAGAGCGGAATCGATTTTGCAAACTTAGACCACAGAGAAATCCTGTCAGAGCTTCTCGACAGGGGAGATTTCAGATATTTCACGGTTAAGGTCGCAGCGGTTATCGAGAACGGCGACACCGATGAAAAGTTCACCGTCTACCTGCCCGACCGTCTCTTTACCGAGGTGACGGGACAGGATCCCTTCGTCGCCCAGGCCGAGGTCTACCTCGACAGGGAGGCGGACGGTGCCGACGCCGAGAAGCTGCGCACCGAGATTACCAACCTCATCTCGCACTATTCGGGCAGCGGGATCGAAGACACCGGCAGAGTTTACGAGAAATCGGCCGCCGTTTCGTCGCCCGTCCCCGAGCTGATACTCGCCGCGTCGGCGGCGCTGCTGACTCTCTCGGTGCCGGTATGGGCCTTCTCTCAGACGACCTTCTTCAGAAAGCGCCGGCTTGAATTCTATATGCTGCGCGCCCTCGGCGGCAACGGCAGGTCGATATCCGGGCTCTGCCTGACGTCGGGCTGGATGACGGCGCTTCCCGCGGGACTGCTTCCCGGAACGGCCGGAATGCTTATAGGCGCAGCGCTGTTCGATCTTATAACCGTAAAACTTCCGTCGTACGGATTCGGAGACGGCGTCAGATATAATTTCAGCCCCGGATTTTGGCTTGTAGCAGCCGGAATCGCGGTTCCCGCGGCGGCAGCGTTTCTGTCGTCAGCCGCGGCGGGACTGAGAGCATCCCGCGATGGAGCACAGAAAAACAGGAAGGGAAGGCCGGAAAATGGACGATAATATGAGAGTGATACTCCGCACAGTCGATCTGATCAAACAGTACAGGCAGTACGATACCGTCGTAACGGCCGTCGACCGCGCGAATCTCGAGATATACGACGGCGAGTTCGTCGCCGTGATCGGACGCTCGGGATCGGGCAAGAGCACCCTTCTGAATCTTATGGCGGGACTCGACAGACCGAACTCGGGTAAGGTTTTCGTCAGAGGGACAGACATATTCGCGCTCGACAGCGACGCGCTTGCCTCCTTCCGCGGAAACTATCTCGGTATGGTCTTCCAGAACCACAATCTGATTCCGCAGTTTACTGCGCTCGAGAATATACTGATTCCGACGCTCATGTGCCGCAAGCCCGACACCTCATACGAGGAGCATCTCAAGACGCTCGTCTCGACCCTGCAGATCGCCGACCGGCTTCACCACCTGCCGAGCGAACTCTCGGGCGGGCAGCAGCAGCGGGTCGCCATCGCGCGGGCGCTGATAAACAGGCCGCAGGTCGTCTTTGCCGACGAGCCGACCGGAAATCTCGACGGCGAAAACGCGAAAGAGGTGCTCGAACTGCTTCTGCGGACAAAGGAGAAACTGCACCAGACTCTCGTCGTCGTCACTCACGATATGTCGATCGCCGAACGTGCAGACCGCATATTCGTGATGGAAAACGGAAGAATATCCCCTTACAGGAGGAAGAACGCGGACGCGCCGCGCGAAGAAAATGGAACTGACTGAAAAAAGATTTCTCGGACTGGATATCGGAACGACGTCGGTCAAAGCGGCGGTTTTCGACGGAACCGGACGCAGACTCGGATTCTTCACCGAGGATTACACGCTCGATACCCGCGCCGAGGGAAAGATCATCGAGTTCGACGCCGAAAGATACTTTGAAATCTGCGAAAAGGCGATAGAGAGGCTGCTTGCCGGATGCGGCAGAATAGACGCGCTCTCGGTAGATACGCAGGGAGAGACGATGATCCTTTGCGACGGAGAAGGGAAGCCGCTCTGCCCGGCCGTTGTCTGGCTTGACAACAGGGCGCAGGACGAAGCGCTTGAAATAAAGGAAAAATTCGGAAACCGCAAGGTTTACGAGATAACAGGGCAGCCCGAAATCACCGCAGGGTGGCCGGCGTCGAAGCTGCTGTGGTTCAGAAAAAACGAGCCGGAGATTTTCGCGAAAACGAAGAAAATCTTCCTGCTCGAGGACTGGATTCTCTTCCGCCTGACCGGAAACTTCGTAACCGAGCCCTGCATTCAGTCGTCGTCTGTCTATTTCGATATAAACAAAATGGCCTGGTGGGACGAAATGCTAGGCTTCATCGGCGTGGAGAAGGAAAAACTGCCGCGCATAGTGAAGACGGGAGAGCAGATAGGCGAATACAAGGGAATAAAGGTGATATCGGGTACGCTCGACCAGATCGCCGGAACGCTCGGCTGCGGAGTCACAGACTCGTCGGCCGTCAGCGAAATGACGGGGACGATAATGGCCATCTGCGCTATGACCGACAAAGTGCCGCCCTTCGATCCATCGAGCATCATACCCTGTCACGTTCACGCGCTGCCCGGCAAATACTGCCGGATACTCTGGTCGGGAACTGCGGGAATGGCGCTCAAGTGGTTCAGGGAGAACTTCTGCGAGAACTACTCATTCAAAGAACTCGACGGACTGGCGAAGGACGTCCCGCCCGGATGCGACGGAATGACTCTCCTGCCATATTTCACCGGCTCGACGATGCCTAAATACAATCCCGACGCGAAAGCCGTTTTTGCCGGCGTCACTCTCGCTCACACGAGAGCGCATTTCGCGCGGGCGGTGCTCGAATCGATCGCCTTCATACTGAGGCAGGACCTCGAATATATAGGCGCGGACGGCGTCGGCGAGATACGCATCACCGGCGGCGGAGCTTCGAGCCCGCTCTGGGCGCAGATCAAGGCCGACGTCACCGGCAAGCGTCTCTGCGTGCCTTCGGAGAGCGAGACCGCCTGTCTCGGCACGGCGCTGCTCGCCGCGGTCGGAGAGGGAAGCTTTTCGTCGCTCGAAGGCGCAGCCTCGGCTCTCGTCGGACGCGACAGGGAGTACGCTCCGTCGGGCGCCGACTACTCGGAGGCATATTCGCGCTTCGTTAATCTTGATAATCTACTCAACTGAAAGGATAAAGAAAAATGTCAAAAATCGGTTTTGTCGGTTTCGGAGAGGTCAACACTCCGGTCGACGTCGTAATCCGCAAATGCTCCGCCGCCGAAAAAGCGCTCAAAGGCGAAGGACTCGATCTGGTTTCGGTTTATCCGATAGCCGACGACTATGAGGAAAAGGATATCGCGAAGGCGCTCACGGCCCTGTCCGGACAGGACGTCGACGCGCTCGTGCTCTGCGTCGCCGGATGGATTCCGACGCACGCCGTCGTGAAGATCACCGAGCACTACAGGCATCTGCCGATGGTCCTCTGGGGACTCTGCGGCTGGTATGAGGGCGACACGCTCGTCACGACCGCCGACCAGGCCGGAACCTCCGGGCTGCGCGCCACCTTCGAGGGACTCGGCTATAAATTCAAATACGTATACGATATTATCGGCCGCAAGACGAGATCGGCCGAGGTCGCTTCATTCTGCCGCGCCGCGTCTGCCGCGAGATCGCTGCTCCACGACAAGGTCGGAATGGCCGGATACCGCGATATGAATCTCTACGGAACGCTCTACGACGGACTCTCGCTCAAGAAGACGACGGGCGTCGAGATCGAGACCTTCGAGATGCTCGAGATCGCTCAGAAGTTCGCCGCTCTCGACAAGGCCGACGTTGAAAAGGTAATAAACGAAAGACTTTCGAAGTGGCATTTCCTCAAGCCAGCAAACCGCGAGTCTCTCGAAAAGGCCGCCGGATACTATCTCGCCGTAAAGCAGATCGCAGACGCGAGGCACTACAAATCGATCTCGATCAAGGACGTCGACGGAATGAAGGCGCTCTGCGGCTTCCCGCCCGCGCCTGTATTTATGCTTCTCTCGGAGGACGGCTACACGACGATCCCCGAGAACGATTCTCTCGGCGCCGTCACGCAGCTTATGATGAACCGCCTTACCGGTCAGCTCGCAGGATATCTCGAATTCTATGAGTTCTTCGAAAACAGCGTTCTCGCCGGAGTTCCCGATTTCGTCGCCGCCGATATGGTCGACGGGGATACATACACTGTTCTTCCCGCGGCTTTCGGACTTCTCAGCCAGGGAATACTCAACGTTTCGAAGGTGAAAACCGGCGAGCTCACGATGTCCCGCCTCGTATATAAAGACGGAAAGTATATCATGCATATCGTCAAAGGCAACGGAAAGAATCCGCCGAAGTGGGAGGAGTGCGGCTGGGACAAGCCGGCTCCGCAGCTCTCGGCGCTCGAGATCGAACTTCCCGACGTTCCGCGCTTTGCCGACAACGTCGCATGCCAGCATTACATCATCACCTTCGGCGACAACCGCGCCGCGATACGCGATCTCTGCTCGATACTCGGCATCGACGTCGTCGAACTCTGACGGAGGGAAGAGATGTATTCAGGTTTCAAAATCCGGGCTCCCTATTTTGAAATAGGTCCGAAATGCATTATGTGGGGTGAGAGGATGCTCAAGCTCGCCCTCGCCGTCGACGAGATCGCGCACAAGTACGATCTCGACGTCATCCTCACGCCGCAGTACGCCGACATCCGGCTGATCGCGCAGAATACCAAATACGTGCACGTCTTCGCGCAGCACATGGATCCCCTCCTTCCCGGCCGCGGACTCGGTTCGGTTCTCGCCGAATCGCTGAGAGACGCCGGCGCAGAGGGCGTCATGCTCAATCACGCCGAGAAGAAACTCGATCTCGATACGCTGAAAAAGACGATAGAGAGAGCCGACGCCGCGGGACTTGCGACGATAGTATGCGCAGACACCGTCGAGGAGATCAGGCAGGTAGCTCTTATGTCGCCTAACCTGATCGTCGCAGAGCCGACCGATCTTATCGGCACCGGCGTCGCGAGCGACATGGGCTACGTCAGGGACACGATCGAGGCGGTCAGAAAGATCAATCCCGATATCATGGTCCTCCAGGGTGCCGGTATTTCCGGACCGCAGGACGTTGCGAACGTCATAAGAGCCGGCGCTCAGGCGACCGGAGTCACGAGCGCCGTCATGAAGGCCGCCGACCCGGAAGGCGCCGCCGAGGAGTTGCTCCGCACCCTGCGCGAGGTCTGGGACGAGGTCCACGGGGACTGAGCTCCGCAAAAGAGCCGTATTCCGTTCGGGCGGGAACAATTTGCGCGATTTTTCAAAAACCGCTTGACAATCCCGCCCGAAAATGGTATAATCTTTACGTCAGCTGAGCTGACGCGCTTATATATCCTCTGCAATATGGGCAGAAAGTCTCTACCGGATAACCGTAAATATTCCGACTATAAGCTTAAATCACACATATCAACCGGGTGAAGTGTTTCACTTTTCTTGTGTTTGTGCGGGTTTCGGCTTATACCGGAACCCGCCTCTCTTTTTGAATCAAAAGGCAGACCCCGGACAGGCCGGGCGCGCCTTCAAATATTTTCAGGAGGAACAATATGTTCAAGAAAGTACTCTCAATCGTCCTTGCCGCCGCATGTCTCTGCGCATTTGCGCTCGGTTTCGCTTCCTGCGGAAACCAGGAAGATGAAAAGAAGGGCGAAAGCGCCGCTCTGCTTCCTATCCCCGAGATCACGAAGTTCGACGTTCCGTCGGATTTCAAGATCGGTCTGATCTGCCTCCACGATGAAAACTCGACCTACGACGCCAACTTCATCAACGGACTCAAGAGAGTTAAGGAAGCTCTCGGCCTCTCCGACGAGCAGGTTCTTATCGCCACCGGCATCGGCGAAGACGACAGCTGCTACAACAAGGCGGTTGAATTCGCCAACAAGGGCTGCAAGATAGTGTTTGCCGACTCTTTCGGACACGAATCCTTCATGGCTAAGGCCGCCGGCGATTATCCGAACGTTCAGTTCTGCCACGCGACCGGAACTTCTTCCAAATACGCCAACAAGGACCTCGCCAACTTCCATAACGCCTTCGCTTCGATTTACGAAGGAAGATACTGCGCCGGCATCGCCGCCGGACTCAAGCTCAACGAGATGATCGCTTCGGGCAAGATCACAGCCGCCGAAGCCGTCGTCGGATACGTAGGCGCCTTCACGTACGCCGAAGTCGTCTCGGGTCTTACCTCCTTCTTCCTCGGCGTCCGTTCGGTTTGCCCGTCCGCCACGATGAAGGTCAGATACACCGGCTCCTGGTACGATCAGTCCAAAGAGCAGGAAGCCGCTCAGTCGCTCATCTCGACCGATAAGTGCGTTCTTATCAGCCAGCACGCCGACTCGCTCGGCGCTCCGACCGCCTGCGAACTTGCCGGCGTTCCGAACGTATCCTACAACGGAAGCACCTACTCCGCAGGTGAGAGCACCTTCCTTATCTCCTCCGCCATCAACTGGTCGGTCTACTTCGCCTACATCATCAAGCAGGTCGTTAACGGCGCCGCCATCGACAAAGACTGGTGCGGCGGCATCAACGAAGGCTCTGTAGTCCTTTCGGGAATCAACCTTGACGTCTGCCCCGAGGGCACCGAGAAGGCGATCAAAGACGCCATCGCCGCCTTCAAGGCCGGAACTCTCCACGTTTTCGACACCTCCAAGTTCACCGTTGAAGGCAAGACTCTCACCGAGTATCTTGCCGACGTAGACGGCGACTTCAAGGGCGAGACGAACGTTATCGCGAACGGCTACTTCGACGAGTCGAACGCCGGAACCTTCCGTTCCGCTCCCTACTTCGATATCATTATCGACGGAATTACCAACATCAACGTCAACTACGGCGACTGATAAAGAATAATCAAGGGTATGCCGCTCAATCCTTCCGGGGTTGAACGGCATACCCTTCGGCCTTTTTTAATGAAGCACTGAGTAATTCGACGCACGCATCTTGACGGCTAAGTTCAGTGCTTCCTTTACCGGGTCTGGCTGTGTCAGATCCGGTCGATTTCAATTTTTATGCGGAGACTGTAATGTCCGAAACACCTCTCGCGCTTGAACTGCGCGGCATAACGAAACGCTTCGGCGAGGTGATTGCCAACGACGGCGTCAATCTCGAACTGAGACGCGGCGAGATTCTCGCGATACTCGGCGAGAACGGCAGCGGAAAAACCACGCTGATGAATATGATTTCAGGAATATATCATCAGGACGAAGGTGAAATAATCATAAACGGAGAGCCGGCGGTTATCAATTCGCCGAAGGACTCTCACGGTTACGGAATCGGAATGATTCATCAGCACTTCAAGCTGGTGGACGTTTTTTCCGCGACCGAAAACATAATACTCGGAATCGACGACGGGAAGAAGTACGATCCGGCTGCGTCCGCCAGAAAAATCGGCGAGATCTGCTCGAAATACGGATTCATACTCGATCCCGCGAAAAAAATATATGAAATGTCGGTGTCGGAAAAGCAGACGGTCGAGATCGTCAAGGTGCTTTACCGCGGCGCCGATATACTGATTCTCGACGAGCCGACGGCCGTTCTCACGCCGCAGGAGACAGACAAGCTCTTCGCGGTGCTCCGCAGTATGCGCGAGGACGGAAAATCGATAATAATCATTACGCACAAGCTCCACGAGGTCATGGCGATATCAGACCGCGTCATGGTGCTCCGGAAGGGAAAATACGCCGGCACGGTCAACACCTGCGAGACAAGCCCGCAGGAACTGACGGACATGATGGTCGGCGAGAAGGTCGAGCTCAACATCGAGCGTCTTCCGCCCGCTAAGGATTACGACCGGCTGATCGTCAACCATCTGAGCATGACCAACCACGAAGGCGTGAAGGTGCTCAACGACGTCACATTCAAAGCGAAGGCGGGCGAGATACTCGGCATCGCCGGAATCGCCGGAAGCGGACAGCGCGAGCTGCTCGAAACTATTGCCGGACTTCACGCGGCCGACAGCGGCGAGATTACCTATCTGCACCACAAGACAGGGGAGCTCGTCAATCTGCGCGCGAAGACGCCGCTTCAGATACGCGACCTCGGAATACGCCTCTCCTTCGTTCCCGAAGACCGTCTCGGAATGGGACTCGTCGGGAATATGGACATCATCGACAACATGATGCTCCGCAGCTACAAGCGCGGACACGGCTTATTCATTGACCGCAAGCCGCCGAAGACGCTCGCTGAGAAGATAATAGAGAGTCTGCAGGTTTCAACGCCGAGCGCAAAGACGCCGGTGCGCCGACTCTCGGGCGGAAACGTGCAGAAGGTGCTCGTCGGACGCGAAATCGCCGCGTCGCCTTCGGTTCTGATGGCGGCATACCCCGTCCGCGGACTCGATATCAACTCGTCTTATATGATTTACAGCCTTCTGAACGAACAGAAGGCGAAAGGCGTCGCCGTCATCTTCGTCGGCGAGGACCTCGACGTACTCCTCGCGCTCTGCGACCGGATTATGGTCATCAGCCAGGGCACGGTGACCGGAATGCTCGACGGCAGGACGGCCCGCAAGGAGGAAGTCGGACTTCTTATGACAAAAGGCGCTCACAGCGACGGAGAGGAGGCAGCGAATGAATAATCAGAAATCAGCCGGAACCCGCCGCGCGAGTCTGATCACAATCACGAAAAGAGCCGCGTTCCCCTTCTGGAAATCGCTTCTGATCCGGATCGGAGCGATCCTCGCGGCTCTCGTGGTCGCCGGAATCGTCACCATAGCGCTGACGAAGGACAGCCCGCTCAAGATATACGGAGCAATGTTCGAAGGCGCTTTCGGCTCTTCCTGGGCGACCTGGAAGACGCTGCAGGACATCGCAATCCTGCTCGGAATCTCGCTTGCCGTAACTCCCGCTTTCAGAATGAGATTCTGGAACACCGGAGCCGAAGGACAGGTCCTTATCGGCTGTCTCGCCTGCGCCGCCACAATGTATTATCTCGGCGGGAAGGTGCCCGAGTGGCTTCTGATGATTCTTATGGCCGCCGCGTCGATTGCGGCCGGCGCGCTCTGGGGATTCATCCCGGCCTTCTTCAAATCCTTCTGGAACACGAACGAAACGCTCTTCACACTTATGATGAACTACGTTTCAATTCAGCTGATCGAGTGGTTCCTCAAGATCGCCGACAAGACGGGTTCCAACACCGTCGGACCGAATCTGCTCTCTCACGGCTGGTATCCGCAGCTCTTCGGAAAGCAGTATCTTCTGACCATCGTCGTCATCGCGGTGCTGACGATCGTCATATACTTCTATCTCAACTACACCAAGCACGGCTACGAGATCTCCGTCGTAGGCGAAAGCGAGAACACCGCTAAGTACGTAGGCATCAACGTAAAGAAAGTCGTAATCAGGACTATGATTTTTTCGGGAGCCCTCTGCGGACTCGTAGGCCTTCTTATCGTCGGAGCGACATCTCACTCGATCGACTCGAATATCGCGGGCGGCCGCGGCTTTACCGCCATCATGGTCTCCTGGCTTGCGAAGTTCAATCCGCTGACGATGACGCTGACGTCTCTCTTGCTCGTCTTCCTCGGCCGCGGAGCCGAAGAGGTCTCGACGCAGCGCGGGCTCAACTCCTCCTTCTCGGATATCATAACAGGTATTATACTCTTCTTCATAATCGGATGCGAATTCTTCATCAATTATGAGATTCATCTCAACCTTCCCGAAAAGCGCAAGGCGGAGCAGGGCGCCCCGTCCGAAGGCGGAAAGGAGTGCAGATAATGTTTCCCGTAACACAGTTCATATCGCGCGCCGTTCTTCAGGGAACCCCGCTGCTGCTCGGTTCGACGGGTGAGATCATCACCGAAAAGTCGGGCAACCTCAACCTCGGTATCCCCGGCATTATGTACACCGGAGCGATTTCGGGCGTTATCGGCGGATTCTTCTACCAGCATTCGGTGAAGTCGGTCAACACCTTCCTCGCAATACTCATTCCGCTCTGCTCCTGTCTGCTCGGGTCGCTGCTCGCGTCGCTGATATACGCCTTCCTGACAATAACGCTAAGGGCGAATCAGAACGTGACCGGACTTGCCTTGACGACCTTCGGCGTCGGAATCGGCAACTTCTTCGGAGGATCGCTGATAAAGATCACCGGAAGCACGGTGCCCTATCTCTCGCTGACCAAAATCGCCAAGGCCTTCAAAACGACGCTGCCCTTCGCGAGCAAGCTCGGATGGTTCGGAGAACTATTCCTGAACTACGGGTTTATGGTATATCTCGCGGTGATTATCGCTGTCGTCGCGGCTATCGTGCTCAAGCGGACGAACGTCGGACTCAAGCTCCGCGCCGTAGGCGAGAACCCCGCCACGGCCGACGCCGCCGGTATCAACATTGCGAAATACAAGTATTTCTCGACCTGCATCGGCGGCATGATCGCCGGCCTCGGCGGACTCTACTACGTTATCGACTACTCGAACGGAATCTGGTCGAACGACGGTTTCGGCGACCGCGGATGGCTCGCCATCGCGCTCGTCATCTTCGCCATCTGGAAGCCGGATATCAGCATCCTCGGATCCTACCTGTTCGGCGCGCTTTACATTCTTCCGTACTACACTTCGGTAAGTCTCCAGGCGCTGCCGCTGATCCAGATGCTGCCCTACGTCGTCACAATCGTCGTGCTGATTATCGTCAGCCTGCGCCGCAAGAGAGAGAACCTCCCGCCGGCGTCGCTCGGACTGTCCTACTTCAGGGAAGAAAGGTAAGGCTTCGCAGCTGAGTCGCTCCGCTCCTGCCGCTTCGCGGCAAGTGAAGTATCCGGCTTCGCCGGACGTGAAATAGCGCCTTCGGCGCATGAATTGCGGCTGCGCCGCATGAATTGCAACTTCGTTGCATGAATTGCGCTATGCGCATGAATTGCCGCTGCGCGGCATGATTTGCGCAGCGGCGCATAGAGAACGACGCATACAGTGTAATTTCGGTTACGCTGTATGCGTCGTTATAATATGGTTCTTCATAATGTTGTGTGTTTGCTAAAAACAAGTCGGCGCATTTATTCCATTGAAAGGAGGTGATGCCTATGGCGTTGTATTATGCGATGCCTGCGGCATCGTTGCTTATGGAAGTCGGATTTTCCGAGCTGATAGGTCTTGCAATGTTCATCGTTGCTTTGATCGCTCTCGTGACGAACAACAGACGTAAGTAAAAAACTAACCGCCCAAAGACTTCCACATCCGGCGGTTAGTTTCTAATTGCAGGAAGGAGGTGACCGTCGCCGGTGCTCCCTTGGTTATTATTATACACTAAGCTGTTTGAAATGTCAATAGTTTTTCGTCCTCGAAACGTCTGATCTGAAAAATCCGAAAAATCGCTGTTTCAGTTTTCCTCATGCTTCCCGGTTCATGAGGGATCCCCTATTTTGGCCTTCTCCTCCGGGAGAAGGCAGGAAATAGCCGCTTTGCTCCAGCCATGCGAACTTTTTTCAGGTCTCTTTTAACATCCGGCGAAGCCGGATATTTCATTCCGCGCATAGCGCGGAATTTCACACATGCGAAGCATGTATTTCACCCGCCGCGAAAGCGGCGGATTTCACTGCGAGCACCCAGGCGCGCCATCGGCGCACCGGGGTGCGAAGCCTATTGTCCGTAGTACGCGTTTTTTCCGTGCTTTCTCAGGTAGTGCTTTGCCTGCAGAGACGGCTGCATTTCTTCAATCTCAGGGGAGAGAATAAGCGTCTTCCAGGCGAGTTTGGCAATCTCTTCGAGCACGAAGGCGACGTCGGCGGCTTCGGTCGCCGACGAGCCCCAGCAAAAGGGGCCGTGCGAGGCGACAAGCGCCGCGCGGACGTCTTTATACCCCGCGTCGCGGAATAGTTCCGTGACGACTTTACCGGTGTTCAGTTCGTATTCTCCGGCTATCTCTTCGTCGCTGAGCGGGCGCGTAACCGGGACGCCGCCGGGGAAATAATCGGCGTGCGTCGTGCCGAGAGCCGGGATGGCTCTTTTGGCCTGCGCAAAGACTGTCGCGTACTCGCTGTGCGTGTGCGCGACGCCGCATATTCCGGGGAAAGCTTTGTAGAGTTCAAGATGCGTCGGCGCGTCGCTCGACGGTTTCAGAGTCCCTTCTACGATCTTTCCGTCGGGGGAGAGAACTGGCAGATCCGACGGACGGAGTTCGTCGTATTCGACGCCCGAGGGTTTTATGACGATCAAACCGCTCTCCGGGTCACGTCCGCTGACGTTGCCCCAGGTGCGGATCACGAGTCCGGAGTCGCGCAGGGAAAGGTTTGCGCGGTATACTTCTTCTTTCAGGTTTTCAAGCATTGTTTTGTTTCAAAACAATCGCGGCGCGGAAGGCAGTATGTCTTCCGCGCCGTTGAATAAATTCTAATCAGTGTTTACGTCTGCGGACGGCGATAACTGCAGGTACAGCCGCGCTGACGGCCGCGACGACCGAGAAGATCGCGAGCGGGTCGCCTGTCTGCGGGTTGGGTTCTCCGGTTCCGCCGCCTTCGCCTCCGGTCTGCGTCTGCTTTTCGGTGAGGACGAGGATGTGCGGAGCGAAGGTCGCTACCCAGCCGTCCTGATCCTTGATGGCGTTCTTGGCTTCGGTGGAGAGGATGTCGCGGAAGACGGCCGTTCCCTTGGTTCCGGCGGCGTCGTATCCGATTGCCTCATAGTGTACGTAGAAGGTGTTTCCGATACCGGTCGCGGCGATCGGGTTGCCCGCGATCTCGGCTCCGGTCGAGTCGTAGGCCTTCTGGGCGGCTACGAGTTTTTCCTTGTTGAGTTTGCACTCGTAAACGGTCGTTCCGTCGTCGTTTCTCTTGCCGTCGGCCGCGTCATAAACGTTGCCGGCGTACTTCGCGGCGTTGGTTCCGTTGTACTTGCCGTTCGCGTCGTATGTGAGAACGGTGTTCGCTTTGAAGAGAGCGCCCGCGTCGGTGATCGAGAGCGTCATCGTCTGGCGGGTCATACAGTTGTAGAACTTTTCGCCGAGATCGAATCCGAACGAAAACGCCATGTAGCTTCCGGCGGTGCTTCCGACTCTGAATTTGTAGTTCGGCTCGGTGACTACGACGCCGAGGTAAATCGCGTCGTCGGTGACGGTAATACCGAACTTGACCGAGGTGATGATCGCCTCGCTGGCCTCATTCGAATGGCTGAAGCCGGCGGTGCCTTTTGCCTGCTCAAAGACGTTCTGGTATTCGTTTTCGCCGAATACGCCGTCGACGGTCGGGAGGTCGCCTCCGAGGTAGCCCTCGAGTTTAACCTGGCCGTAGGCCGAATAGTCGGTGGGTACGACTGCGGACGCCGTTACGGCGAGAGCGCAGACGGTGATGATGACCGCAATCGCGATCGAGGCAAAGCGGCTCTTTCCCTTCATTGTGAAACTCCTTTCAGACCGCGGCGGGACGCAGCGGATTTTTTTATGCTTTGTTAGGATAATTTTATCATATAAGTGCGCTTCAGTCAATAGCGACCGCAAAAAAAACAATAGATTATGCATAAAAAAATATTATAAGATTGTCCGATTTGACGCGGCAACGTATTGAATTGCCGCTCGTTTTATGGTAAAATATAATAAACGATTTTTTTTATAAAAGGGGAAGTATTTTCCCCGGGCCGGGTGATGCAAAATGTGGGAAAAGATCGCAGTCATCGCCGGGAAGGTTCGTGATTTCTTTACGACGACCTGCCTCGGCACGCTCTCGGAAATCCGCGTGATCGATATCATCGATATCGCGCTGCTTTCTGTGATCCTGTTCTGGATTTACAAATTCATACGTCAGCGCCGCGCCGGAAGGCTGGCGCTCGGTCTCATACTCTTTATCGTCGCCGCGCTGATCGGCTCGCTCTTCGATCTGCGCGCCCTGAAGTTCATCTTCCGGAACTTCTATCAGGTAGGAATGATCGCGATAATCATTATCTTCCAGTCCGACCTGCGCGCCGTTCTCGAAAGAGTCGGAACGACGCCTATCAAGACGCTGAAAAACTTCACCGACAACGACTATAAGGCAGTCGAGCATCTCGCTGAGACGGTCGCGACGGTCTGCGATTCGCTCTCGAGAACCAAGACCGGAGCGCTTATCGTCCTTGAGCGCGAGACCAAGCTCGGCGACTACACCGGGCAGGGCGTGATAATCAACGCAGATTGTTCGCAGATGCTCTTGCGCAACCTCTTCTTCAACAAAGCGCCGCTTCACGACGGCGCCGTGATTATCCGCAACCGCAGGATATATGCGGCAGGCTGCTATCTTCCGCTTTCTACAGCCGACGTCAACAAGGATCTCGGTACGCGCCACCGCGCCGCCATCGGACTTTCCGAAGTGTCCGACGCCGTCGTGATCGTCGTGTCCGAGGAAACCGGAACCGTTTCGGTCGCAGTCGGCGGCGTGCTGACGCGCGGATTCAACTACGGATCGATCAGACAGGAGATAGTCTCGCGGCTCATCCCCGAAGAAGTCCTTGCGCGCCGGACGAGCGCGGCGAGACGCAAAGGAAAGACTAAAGTCGCCAAGAAGGCGAAACGGAGTTCGAAATGAAGAACGAGTACGATATCGACGTCGAAATCGGAGCGGAGGAGGTCCGTTCCGAAGGCGGGCGCAGGGGAAGATCGCCGATGATTCTGGCCCGCATACTCAGCGTAGCGGTTGCCGTTTTCATCTGGATTTACGTAGTCAACACTTCGTCCGACAGCTATGAAAAGACCTTTACCCTCATCCCGATCAGGATAGAGGGCGAGCAGGCGCTTGCCGAGTCGAGCCAGATGTCGGTGTACGATCAGTCTGAGACGGTCGTCAGCGTCACAGTCTCGGGGAAGAGAAGCGATATAAACGCTCTCGATTCGTCGGATTTCAAGGCCTGGATCGACGTCAGCAACCTTGACGAGGGAGGCAGACACAGCCTGCCCGTTAAGCTCAGTCTGCCCGACCGGGTTTCTGCAATTTCGCACAGCCCGTCCGAAGTTTCGATCCTCGCCGACGCGAAGGTGTCAAAAACGGTTCCGGTGCAGGTCAAACTGCTCTCCTATTCGATCAACGACAATCTCTCGATAAGCGGCACGACGCCTTCGCTCGATAAGATTTCGGTGACGGGACCGGCCGCGACTCTCGAAAGGATCGCCGCGGTTGAGGCCGAGGTTGATCTCGCCTCGGGCTGGATAACAAGCTCATTCCTGCACAACGCACGCCTGCAGCCCGTAGACGACGCGGGAGCTCAGGTGAACAGCGAATATATCTCGCTCTCGCACGACAGCGTAGACGTCTCGGTGCGCGTCGTTATGACGGCGAGAATTCCTGTTGACGTATCCTTCTTATCAAGCGTCGACCCGTCGGAATATGAAGTGTCGCTTTCCGCCTCATACGTCGAAGTCAGCGGCGACGTCTTCGCCGTAAGCGAATTAAAGGTCGTTACCATTGCAACCATAGGAGCGTCGACGCCCGCCGAATTCACGGTTTCCGCGTCGTCTCTTGTGCTGCCTCTCGGCGTGACTGCAGTCCCGGGTACCGCGGATATCACGGTCAAGGTAAAACAGATACCGAAGCCCGAAACCACGACAGAAGAGACGACGGCAGAGACGCCGGCCGAAACGACTGCGCCCGACGTAACGACGTCCGCCGAGACCTGGTACGCAATCGAAACGTCGACGGTTCCCGCCGAAACGGCGGCGCCCTGACTGCTTATGGATAATCCAGAAAACTCCGCCTGCGGAACGACTATGGAGACCGACGGAACCGTGATTTCGGTTTCGGACGGGAAGGCCGTCGTCGAGGTCGAAAGAAAATCGGCCTGCGACGGATGCCACAAATCGGGCGGATGCGCCATTGCAATGCTCGGCGCGGGCGGTAAGATGAGAACCGAGGTTCTGAACGCCGTAGGCGCCGGGCCCGGCGACAGAGTACGGCTCGCCGGAAAATCACGCAGGATACTCTTTTACGCCGCCGCGGTATTCGTTTTTCCGATTGCCGCGGCGCTGGCCGGATACACGATTCCGGCATATGCCTTCGAGCTGTCCGAGGCGGCGTCCCTCGCCTCGGCGCTTTTTGGTTTTGCGGCGGGTTTCGCCGCAGCTGCGATTCTGTCCCGGAGGGCGGCAAAACGCGGGACGGATATCGAAATTTTTGAAATAATTCGAACGGAAAAGGACGCAGATGTACAGTCCTGACAAGAAAAGAATCTGGAAAAAAAGATGCGACGGCGGAGAAGCCGGCGACGCGGCCCGTGAAGCTGCCGCAGCGTCAATAGCCGCAGAGTGCGGCATATCGGCGGCTTGCGCGCGGCTCGTTTACGACCGCGGTTACCGGACGCCCGACGACGCGCGCGATTTTATAAACAAGAAATACGACGGGGGCCACGATCCATTTCTGCTTACGGATATGGACCGCGCCTGCGACAGAATCGAACGCGCAATAGACTCGGGCGCCGAGACTGTCGCCGTCTGGGGCGACTACGACGTCGACGGAGTTACTTCCGCCTCGCTGCTCTATCTCTATTTCACAAAGCGCGGGCTGCACGCCGGGTATTATATCCCGACAAGGTCCGAGGGCTACGGAATGAACGTCGAGGAAATCGACAGGCTTCGCGGGTACGGCGTGACGCTGATCGTCACCGTCGACACCGGAATTACGGCAGTGGACGAGGTTGACTACGCGAAATCTCTCGGAATCGACGTCGTCGTCACCGATCACCACGAATGCCACGAGGAACTGCCTCGCGCGGCTGCGGTCGTAAATCCGCACAGACAGGGCGACGCCTATCCGATGAAGGAACTGGCAGGCGTCGGAGTGGCGCTCAAGCTCGTCTCGGCGCTTGAAATCAGACGCGCCGGAAGAGAGGGAGAATCGGTCGACGCCGCGCTCGCTCAGGTGATGCGCGACTACGCCGACCTCGCAGCAATCGGAACCATCGCCGACGTTATGCCGCTGACGGGAGAAAACAGGGCGATCGTTTCATACGGCCTGCAGCTGATCACCTACGCACCGAGAACGGGCGTCGCCGCGCTGATAGGCGCCATCGGAAGAACTCTTAAGGGAGTTCCGGGCGCGTCCTACGTCAGCTTCAACATTGCGCCGCGCATCAACGCAGCCGGCAGGATGGATAACGCGTCCCTCGCGGTCGAGCTGCTTCTGTCAGACGATCCCGAGGACGCCGCCGCAAGAGCAGCAGAGCTCAGCGGGACGAACTCCGCACGGCAGCAGGAGGAGAACCGGATAGCAACCGAGGCGATCGGTATGGTTGAGGACAATCCCGATTTCGCCGATGACCGCGTAATTCTTCTGGGCTCCGACGACTGGAATCAGGGAGTTATCGGAATCGTCGCGTCGCGCATAACAGAAAAATTCGACAGACCCGCGATACTCGTCAGTTTCTCGGGCGAGACCGACGACTCAGGTCCTTCGCCCTCCGACGTAGGCAAGGGGTCGGGAAGAAGCGTTTCCGGATTCAATCTTTTCGACGCGCTGTCTGCCTGCTCGGACTGTCTCGTCAGATTCGGCGGGCACGAACAGGCGGCCGGACTCTCGGTCAGACGCGACATGATGGAGACGCTCCGCGCGCGGCTCAACGAATACGCTGCGGAGCATTCGGACGGCATCGGAGTCCAGGTGATCGAATACGATTCCGAACCGGATCCTGCGGAAATCGACGCGAAACTGGCCGACGAGATCTCGGGCGTTCTCGAACCCTGCGGAGCAGGGAACCCCTCGCCGCTCTTTCTTTTGAGCGACGTCTGCGTGAAATCGGCATACCCCGTCGCATCTGGAAAGCACACCAAACTCTCGGTTGAAGCCGGCGGACTGCTCTTCGACGCGATGATTTATTCGACGCCGATTTCCGCGGTGCCGTACGGAGAGGGAGACGCCGTGGATATACTGTTCACTGCCGAAAAGAACGAATACCGCGGCAGAGTCGGTATTTCGCTGATCGTGAAGGATATACGCACGTCGACGAGGGCTTATAACGAACGCCTCCGCGAGATTGCAAAGCTGAGCTCGATGAAAAAGGGCGAGCCGACGCCGGACGCCGAAGCGGATATCCCCGGGAGAGAGGATTTCGTCGTACTCTACGGCCTGCTCGAGCGGATCGTGGACGGAGGCAGAACGTCATTCTCTGATTTTGAAATCATGCGGACCCTCGCTCTCTGCGCGCCCGGAATCGGGTACGTCAAATACAAGATCATGCTCGGCGTCTTCGGGCAGACGGGCGTTTTCGAAATAGAAGAGAACACCGTTACGGACGCCGAAGGTTCCTCCGAGTGGAAAATGCCCTGCGACGTCGTGACCGTACGCAGACCCGAATGCCGCCGGAAGGCCGATCTCGAGTCGGCGCCGCTGATGAAAAAAGTGCGCGCGTCGGCCGGAAAACTGTAATAACTGTTAACAATTTTTACTATCGGATAGATTCAGATGTCTGACACCGGAAAGACCTCCCGCTTTGAAGAAAACGGCGAAATGAAGATATTCTCGACGCTTATCAGGATGCTCGAGAGCGCCGGAGCGGGATACGACATTGAAAAAATCAAGCTTGCCTGCGAGTACGCCTTCGCAATGCACGAAGGGCAGTACAGAGAAAGCGGCGAGCCTTATATCTCTCATCCGCTCGCGGTCGCCGAGATCGTCGTCGAGCTCCGGCTCGACACCGAATCGATCTGCGCCGCGCTGCTGCACGACACGGTTGAAGACTGCTCGGACAAGACCAATCTCGGCGAAATCGAGAAGAAATTCGGCAAGACCGTCGCGATGCTCGTCGACGGTCTTACCAAGAACGTTACGATTTCGGTCGACGACAGGGAAGAGGCGCACATCGAGAATCTGCGCAAGATGCTGCTGGCGATGTCAAAGGACATCCGCGTCATCTTCATCAAGCTCTGCGACCGCCTTCACAATATGCGGACTCTCAGCGCCAAGTCGGAGGAAAGACAGCGCGTCATCTCGCTCGAAACGATGCAGGTCTACGCGCCGATCGCACACCGGCTCGGTATGCAGCGCGTCAAGCAGGAACTCGAAAACCTCAGTCTCTACTATCTCGATCCGATCGGTTACGCCGAAATCAGCAGCTATATCGAATCCAAATACGGCAATCACAGGGATTTCATCGAGCGCGTGCGCTCCGACGTCGACGAAAAGCTCAGGGCGAACTCGATCGATTTCTCGCTCGAGGGAAGAATCAAAACGGTTTACAGCATATACCGCAAGATGTACACTCAGAACAAGAGCTTCGACGAGATATACGACTTTTACGCGCTCCGGATCATCGTCGGAACCGAGCTCGAGTGCTACACGACGCTCGGACTCATCCACGAGATGTTCAAATCGATCCCCGGCCGCTTCAAGGATTACATTTCCACTCCGAAGCCGAATATGTACCGCTCGCTCCATACGACGGTCATAGGCCAGGACGGAATCCCGTTCGAGGTCCAGATCAGAACCCGCGAGATGCACGAGATAGCCGAATACGGTATCGCGGCGCACTGGAAGTATAAATCGGGCGGGAAATCGGATCCGGATATGGACCGCAAGCTCGAGTGGATCGCGCGCCTTATCGAAACCGAAGACTCGACTCGCGACCCCGACGAGTTCATGGCGGCGCTCAAGACCGACGTCTTTCACGACGAGACCTACGTCTTCACGCCCAGGGGAGACGTCGTCGCGCTGCCCTACGGCGCGACGGTTATCGATTTCGCATATTCGATCCATTCGGCCGTCGGAAACAAGATGGTCGGCGCGAAAATCAACGGCATGATCGTGCCGATCGACAGAGTCCCGCAGAACGGCGAGATTGTTGAAATTATCACTTCGTCTTCGTCGAAGGGCCCGAGCCGCGACTGGCTCAACATAGTCAAGACCAGTGAAGCGAGAACGAAGATCCGCTCCTGGTTCAAGAAGGAGAAGCGCGCCGACAACATCGTCCTCGGACGGTCGATGATCGATCAGCTCTTCCGCGGATTCGGCAGAAGCTATACCGACGAGCAGTTCAACCAGATCTGCGAAACCGTTTCTCAGCGCAACGGATTCAGCGGACCCGACGATATGTTCAACACGATCGGTTACGGCGGAATCCCGCTGTCGAAGATATCGGTAAGACTGCGCGACGAATTCGACCGCGTCGTCCGCGTAGAGGAGACGACGCCCGCTGAGCCCGAATTCAAGACGGTAAAGAGCCAGGGCAAGATAAGAACCGACAGCGGAGTTATCGTCGACGGCGAGAGCGGCTGCTCGGTGAAATTCGCCAAGTGCTGCTGCCCGCTTCCCGGAGACCCGATTATCGGGTTTATCACGCAGGGGTTCGGCATTTCTATTCACAAAGAGGACTGCCCGAACGTCATTCAGTACAGGCAGACGCCCGACAAGGCCGACCGCCTCGTAAAGGCCGAATGGGAGGGCAGCGTGTCGTCGAGAAATGCCGGCGTCTTCGAATCGGCAATCAAGGTCGAGGCCGAAAACCGGCTTTCTCTCATGGCCGACCTCACCGCCGCGCTTTACGAGATGCGCGTCTCGGTGCTGAGTTTCAATTCGCAGAACCGGCCCGACGGAACCGTCGTGATCTCTTTCAAGGTCGCGTGCCGCAACACCGACCATTTCAACTCGATAGTCTCGAAGCTTAAATCGATCAAACACGTAAAATCGGTCGACAGGGGGTTCCTGTAAAAAATGATACTTCACGTCGAAGGACCGATTAACAGATATTATATTCAGACGCTCTGCATGATCTTCTTCCCGGGTTTGTCCTTCCCCGAAGGCGAGGAGCCGGGGCACGACGTTCCCGAGCTTTCGCTCCGCCTCCGGCAGGAGGGCGACGGCTACAGCGCCGAGTGCACCGCTTCATACCGCGGAGAAACGCGTAAGGCGGTTCGTACGCGCGCGATCGCCGACGGGCTGACAGACGAGAGGGCGAGAAAGATCGCCGTCGGAGACGCCGTTATATCGACTCTCGGAGAGCTTATGAACTACCGCCCGTCCTGGGGCATACTGACTGGCGTGCGCCCGTCCAAGGTCGCTACCGAGATGCTCAACCGCGGCGTCAGCCGTACCCGCGCGAAGAAAACGCTGACCTCTGATTATTTCGTCTTTCCGAAGAAGGCGGCTCTCAGCGTCGAGGTTGCAAACACCGAAAAAAATCTCACCGGCGACGCGCGTCCGGGCGAGTGCAGCATCTACGTGTCGATTCCTTTCTGCCCGTCCAGATGCAGCTACTGCTCCTTCGTATCATATACGTCAAGGCGCTTTTTAGGACTCATTCCCGAATACGTCGAAAGAGTCGGACAGGACCTCGTTCGCGTGCTCGGACTGATTAAGGAATTCGGCCTTAAGGTAAAAACCGTCTATTTCGGCGGAGGCACGCCGACGATACTCGAGCCCGATCAGATTCGCAGGCTGCTCTCGACGCTCGCGGAGGGGCTCGGCGGAGATCTTCCGTCAGAGTTCACCTACGAATCGGGGAGACCCGACACTATCACGCGCGAAAAGCTCGCCGTTCTGCGCGAATTCGGCGTAAACCGCATAAGCGTCAACCCGCAGACGCTCTCCGACGAGGTCATGGCCGGAATCGGACGCCATCATACGGTGGACGATTTCTACCGCGCCTTTTCGCTCGCGCGCGAGGCGGGATTCGATACGATCAATACCGATCTTATCGCCGGACTGCCGGGAGACGATTTCAAGAAGTTTTCGGCGTCGGTCGACGGCATACTCGCCCTGCGGCCCGAGAACATCACCGTCCACACCTTCTGCGTCAAGCGTTCGGCCGAACTTAAGACGAGGGAGAACGTCTTTTCGATGAGAGGCGGCGACGCCGGCAAATGCGTCGATTACTCGCAGATCAAGCTCCGCCAGGCGGGGTACGTCCCATATTACATGTACAGGCAGAAGAATACCGTCGGAAACTATGAAAACGTCGGTTTCTCGCTGCCCGGACACGAGGGAAGATACAACATTTATATGATGGAGGAACTCCACAGCATCTTTGCCGTCGGTGCAGGAGCGGTATCGAAATTCGTTCACCTGCCGCAAAAGGATGGAGAGGCCGCAGTCATCCGCAGAATATTCAATACCAAATACCCCTACGAATATCTCGAGCGCGGAACCTGCGACGAACTGATTGAACAGATGAGAGGGTACTACAGTGAATTTGAAGGATAAAAGACCTATTATGACGCTGCCGTCCGTCATTGACGACGAACTGGCAGAAAAAATCGTCACAGATGCCGACAGACGCTTTGCCGACAGTCTGCGCCGCCTTGCCGACGACATAATCGCCAAGGGAGAGAAGGAGGGAGACGTCCGCGCGATATCTCTCTGCGGCCCCACATGCTCGGGCAAAACCACAGCCGCTTCGATGATAATCAGTCAGCTCGAGGCGCGCGGCAAAAGAGTGCACCAGATTTCTCTCGACGATTATTTCTTCAACCGCGCCTATCTGCTGGCGCGCAGCGAGACGGGCAAGATCGATTTCGATTCTCCCGGTACCATCGATACCGACCTGCTTGCGATGACGGTCTCCGACCTGCTCGTACACGGCAAGACGAGCACGCTCGTACCCGAATTCGATTTCAACACCGGAAACCGCTCGGGTTTCAGAACGCTCGAAGTCGAGAAGGGCGACGTTTTCCTCTTCGAGGGAATTCAGGCGCTCTATCCCGACGTCGCGTCTCTCTTCAAGGATATGCCGCACGCTTCGATATTCATCACCGTTATGCGGAGCATACGCATAGGCGACAGGATCTTCAACCGCGATTTCATCCGTCTGATCAGGCGTCTCGTCCGCGATTTCAGCCGCAGGGCCGCTTCGGCGGATATCACCTTCAAGCTCTGGCAGTCGGTCAGAAACAATGAGGACGTCAACATCTATCCATATTCCGGATGGACCGACTACCATATCGACTCGATGATGGACTACGACATCCCGATGCTGGGGCCCTATCTTATGAAGGTTTTTGAGGCGATGGACGAGAACAGCCCATACTCCTTCGACGCGAAGGCGATCGCCGACGCGATAGAGAGCGTACCCGTGATCGACCGCCGCTGGCTGGCGCCCGATTCGGTATACAGAGAATTCATTTGATTATAAAATGCAATGAGACTTGACAAATATCTTAAAGTATCGAGAATAATCAAGCGGCGCACGGTCGCAAACGAGGCCTGCGACGGAGAGCACGTCACAGTCAACGGCAGAATCGCCCGCGCGTCCTACGAGGTGAAAACCGGCGACGTCATCACCGTGGCGTTCGGTCAGAGATCGCTGACCGTCAAAGTCACCGGAGTGTCCGAAACGGTCAAAAAAGAGGACGCGTCGGCGCTTTACGAAATAATTTCTCAGTAAAACATAAGCACGTCTGAAATCTGTCGAAGGGAGGGGAAGATATGGCGCGAATATTCGCCCGCAGAGGCGGACAGAGCCGCGGATCGTTCGGAAAAGCGTCCTTTTTTGTGAAGCTGGCGCTTCTCTTGATCGTCGTAATCCTGCTTGTCAGGACTGCGGTTATGATAATGGAATACGCGCGCCTGACTCAGCGCACGCGCGAACTGCGAGAGCAGATTGCGGCCCGCGAAGAGGAAATCGACGAGCTGAACTACTATATCGCCTCCCCGATTGACGAGCACTATGTCCGGAAGTTTGCAAGGGAACTGCTCGGTCTCGTACCGCAAGGGGAAAAGGTGATAATTACAGATCCGGAACAGTAGGAAGTAAGAGGTAAGAGTGAATAGTGAAGAGGTAACAGATACTCCGAAACCTTTGAAGCACTGAATAGTCGGGCGGCGTAAATCGTCGCAGATTATTCGGTGCTATTTCTTGGCTATTGAACCATAATTATTATAAAAAATCCCGCGGAGTCCGGAAAACCGGTCCCCGCGGTTTTTTTCACTGTTTGTTTTTTCTGCTCTTACGCGCTTCTTTCCGCGCGCGCATCTTCTCCCTCACGCGGTCGCGCATCTCATAAAGAACCGCGAGCGTCTTCTCGTCGTTCGGGAACAGCAGGCGCAACAGCCAGATCGCGATAAAGACTGTGACGATCTTTTCGGGGGTGAATGGAAACCAGAGGAAGGCCATGTAGGCGCCTCCGACGGCTATCATCCACTTGATCCCGAAGAAGGTCCCGAGTCCGAACATCGCGTAGGACCAGCCGTTGGTGATGAACCAGGCGATCCCCAGGCAGAGAAGCAGCTTCGGATTGAGCAGAAATGAGAGAAACTTTTTCAGTTTTTCTTCATAAGGTCGCGGATCTCGATGATCGCGTCCTGAACGGCGGCGGCCTTAGCGTCGGCTTCGGCTTTCGCGGCGGCGGCAGCAGCGGCCTCTTCGTCGGCCTTAGCTTTTGCAGCGGCGTCGGCTGCGGCCTTCTCGGCAGCGGCTTTGGCGTTGAGTTTCTCTCTGCTCTTGGTGATCGCGCGGATGACGATGAAGATGCAGAGCGCGACGATCAGAAAGTCGATAATCGTCTGAATCCAAGTGCCCCAGAGGATAGCGACTTCGGGAGTTTTAACCGTTTCGCCCTCCATAACGGCTTCTTTCAGGACGGTCTTGACTCCGTCAAGATCGACGCCCCCGGTGAGGAGCGAGATGCAGGGGTTGATGATGTAGTTTACAAGACCGGTTACGATCTTGCCGAACGCGCCGCCTATGACGACGCCGACCGCCATATCCACTACGTTTCCGCGGGAAATGAAGGCTTTGAAGTCGGCTATAAAGCCGCCTTTTTTCTTTTCCTTTGCCATTTTTTGACCTCCGGATGAATTGATACTAATATTATAATTTAAATTTGAGATTTCGTCAATAAAAATATTTGACAATTTCGCGATTCTGCAATATAATAATAACTGTTAATAATATAAAAGTCGTCCGGGAAAGCCGGGCGGCCGGAGGAAAAAGTGAAAAAAAGATACGAAGAGAAATCTTATGAATTTATCGTAGTCGGCGGGGGAATGGCCGGACTCTGCGCCGCCGTGAGCGCCGCGCGCCACGGCACGAAGACCGCCCTGATACACGCTCGACCTGTGCTCGGAGGAAACGCCTCGAGCGAGATCAGAATACACATCTCGGGCGCCGACCAGAGCTTAAAGCAGACCGATTACGCCGAAGGCGGACTCGTTTACGAGATGATGCTCGACAACAAGGCCTGCAACGATACCTTCTGCTATTCGATCTGGGACACAGTCCTGTTTGAAAAAGCGAAGGCCGAGAAGAATCTCGACGTCTACTTCAACACCTCGATGTATGACGTGGAGACCGAAGGAAGCCGCATCGTTTCAATCGACTGCTTCCAGGAGACGACCGAGATGCGCTACCGCTTCAAGGCGCCGCTCTTTGCCGACTGCACCGGAAACGGAACGCTCGGATATTTTGCCGGAGCCGAATTCAGATTCGGCAGCGAGTCGGCAGCCGAGAGCGGAGAGCCGCACGCCCCGGCCGAGCACAACAACGACCGCATGGGCAACACGATTCTTATGAAGGCAGTGAACGTCGGTCATCCGATCAAATTCACGCCGCCCTCATTCGCCAAGAAGCTGACCGAGCACCAGCTGAGATACCGCGTACATTCGAAGACGATGAAGGTCGACGCCAGCATGGCTCCCGATCCCGAGGAATGGCTCCGCCTGTCTGCCTGCAGCTGCGCCGCGGTCGACTACGGCTACTGGTGGCTCGAGCTCATGGGTGACGGAGACGATATCATTCCCGACTACGAGAAGATCCGCGACGATCTCTACGCATACGCCTACGGCATCTGGGATCACATCAAAAACGGAGGCGACCACGGAGCCGACAACTACGCGCTCGCCTGGGTCGGAGCCCTTCCCGGAATGCGCGAGTCGAGAAGACTCATGGGAGACTATATACTCACCGAGACCGATATTCTCGAACACCGCATATTCGACGACGCCGTAACCTACGGCGGCTGGTGCGTCGATCTGCACGCCGCGCACGGCCTGCTCGATTTCGATCTGCTGCCCTCCGACTGCCATCATTTCACCGGCGTCTACACGATACCATACCGCTGCTACTATTCAAAGAATATTGACAATCTCTTCATGGCCGGCCGCGACATCAGCACGACGAAGCTCGGACTCGCTTCGACGAGAATCCTCGGCTGCTGCGCGATCGGAGGTCAGGCGGTCGGAACCGCAGCGGCCCTTTGCGGCAAATACGGCACCGATCCGCGCGGTCTCGCTCCGCACGTCGGAGAACTCCAGCAGCTGCTCCTGAAGGACGACCTCTGGCTGCCCGCTCCATTCACGAATACAGACGAAAAGGATCTCGCGAGAGGCGCAATCTTCAGCGCGTCGAGCACGTCGCAGGGAAGCGCGTCTCAGCTCAACAACGGCGTATCGAGAAAGCTCGGCGACAACCTCAACGGCTGGAAGTCGAACGGACTTGCCGAGGGCGGCGAGACGGTTCTTATGTCGTTTGGTGACGAGAAGAAGGTGTCGCAGCTTCGACTGACCTTCGACTCGAACTTCGCCTATCCGATCAGAGTCACGATGTCTGCCAACCGCCAGGCGCAGCAGAGAATAGGCGTTCCGCCCGAACTCGTCCGCGACTTCGACGTGATCGCTGTTCTTGACGGCAAGGAAACGACGGTCGCGCAGATCAGGGACAACCATCAGCGCCACGTCGTCGTCGATATTCCCGAGACGAAGTGCGACGCCGTGAAGTTCCGCTTCCTCGCGACAAACGGAGCGCCCGACGTCACAGTGTACGAGATCCGCGCGTATTAATCGCGAAGTGCGAACGTAGTTCCGTCAGAAACGAATACTATATCCCCCTGCCTGTCGGTGCGGTAAACGGCTATTCCGAGTGCCGACAGGCGGGACAATATTTCAGCGTGCGGGTGTCCGTAAGGATTGTTCTTTCCGCAACTTATAACAGCTATTGTCGGGCGTACCGACTCGAGCCACCTTTCCGACGACGAGGTGGAAGAGCCGTGATGCCCGGCTTTGAGTATGTCGCAGCGGGGCAGGGAATCGCCGTAATAATCGAGAATGCGTTCTTCGGAACGCTCTTCCGCGTCGCCTGTGAGAAGCACGCGGGTTTCGCCGTAGGTCAGAAGCAGGACCAGCGAGTCGGCGTTTGCGTCTCCGAAAAACGGCTCTATCGGCGCCAGTACGTCGATTCTGAGGCCGCCCACGAAATATACGTCGCCGGCGGCCGTCTTTCGCGGCTCGGTTCCGCAACGCGCCGCCTCGGCGCGCAGCGCGCGGGCGTCCGACTCACGCGACGCGGGAACGGGAGTGTAGATTCTGCCCGCGGCAAATTCCCGGACGATCATATCCGCGCCTCCGATATGGTCTTCGTCGGGGTGAGTGACGAAGAAAAGGCAGAGCGACTCGACGCCCGCCGCATGCAGATATGATTCGAGCGTCTCCTCCGCAGAATTAGGCCCTGCGTCGACGAGAACGTCGCCTTCGGGCATGCGTATCAGCGTCGCGTCACCCTGTCCGACGTAAATGAAATGGAACTCCGCGCCATCCCGCGCCGCATTCTCACGGCCGCTTGCGGCAGCGTACCAAATCGCCGCCGCGGCGATGAGAATCAGCACGGCTATTGCCTTAACTGTCCTGACCGCCCCGGCGGTGTTTTTCTTTTGTCTGTCAGCGTTATGTTGCTTGAACAATTCTCGGCTTCCCATGCTTATCGTTTTTCTTGTTTTACGCAATTCAATCTCTTCTATTTCCACTATATTTTAACACAATATTAACAAAAAGTCAAGAAAATATTGACAAAATATTGCAAAATCTTTAACAAAGTGGTATAATAATGCCATAAAACCCTTGGAGGTCGTTGTTTGTATCTGTTTCACGGAAGGCCCCTGGCCGCAATAGCGGCGGCTGCGGCGCTTCTCAGCGCGGCTGGCGTCGCCTTCAATTCGATAGTTCCGTTCGCCGCTGCTGCTGCGCTCTGCGCGCTGTCAGTCACGGTCGCGCTTGTCACGTTCCATAGGCGCAGGATCGTCAGATACAGGGCGGCGACGGTCTGCGCCGCGGCAGTTATCGTCGCACTGTTCTGCGTCCGGGCGTCAGCCTTCTTCGTCTTTTCGAAAAACGCCTCTCTCGCCCTCTGCGGAGAGAACAGGGAGGTTTGCGGCGTCGTGCGGGACCGGGTTTACACTTCGAATTTTGCAGTATCCTACGACGTCCGGCTTTGCTTCGTCGACAGGCAGGAATGCTCGGCCGACGCGCGTCTCGAGTGTTCATTCTCCTGTCCGATGCAGAACGGCGACCTCTTTCTCATACGCGGCGCCGACGTCGAAGACTCGGCTCTCTCGTCTGCCTCCCTTGCGCGGAACGGAATATATATTACCGTTTCCTGCCGGGACAGGGATTCTCTGACAATCACCGGAAACGGCGGAGGAAGCCGCACGTCGCTCGCGTCGCGTCTTTCGTATATGATCAGAAACCGGATCGGAAGCGTCGAAGGCGGCCTCTGCGCTGCGATGCTGCTCGGCGACAGATCATACCTCGACGAGTCTGTCAGTCTCTCATTCAGGCGCGCCGGAATATCACACCTTCTCGCAGTCAGCGGACTGCATATGACTATGCTCACGGGTATGCTATCCGCCGTTCTTCAGAGGATACGCATCCGCCGCAGTCTGCGCTGCGTGATACTCGCCGCGTTTGCCGTAGGATACGCGGCTCTGCTCGGCTTTCCGGTCAGCGCGACGCGTAGCGCTGTGATGCTCGTTATCACCTATATCTGCCTGCTGTCGGGGTTCGAGTCGGACGGCGTCAGCGCGCTCGGATTCGCAGTCTGCGTCATTTTATTTGCAAGACCGGGCGCCGTGGCAGACGTCGGATTCATTCTCAGCGTCTGCGGCACGCTCGGCCTGCTCACGGTTATGAGAGAGTATCATCCCGAACGCGCCGCAAAGAAAGCGGATGAAGAAGCCGCGCCGCGGAGACTTTTGCGCTCCGCCGGAGCAAAGCTCGGACAGGCTGTATTCGCAGCCGTCAGCGCGAATATGCTGACCGTGCTGCCGGTCGCGCTCTCCTTCGGCGAGCTGTCGAAGGCTTCGATTCCATGCAATCTCGTATTTCCGCCGCTTGCCGGCGCGGTGCTGATTCTTACGCTGCTGACAATCGTCGCCTGGCCTCTTCCGTTCGTCTCGAAAATGGCGGCGTTCTACGCGAAAAAGGTTGCGTCTGTCCTGATACGCGGCGCGGACGGAATATCCGGGATCGACGGAGTCACGGTGTCCTTGCGGCTGCCCCTGACTCTCTCGCTGCTTATCGCCGCAACACTCCTGACCGCCGTGTTTCTGACAGTAAAACTCAAACGAAAGTATATAACCGTTTTGCCTTTTCTTGCCGCGATGGCGCTGATAATATGCTGCGACGGCGTTCAGTATCCGGGTTCTATCGGATGCGTTTCGCTGTCCGTAGGCAACGGAGAGGCCTTCTGCGCGGCCGGAGGAGGGAAGGCGGTGATAATCGATATGTCGGCCGGAAACTACGCTCCTCTCTCGTCTGCCGCCTCGGCAGCCGAGAGTCTCGGAGCTACAGAAACGGCGGCGCTGGTGCTGACGCACTATCACGTAAGGCACGTCGGGACGGTCTCCCGCTTCGTCTCGGAACACAAGGTCAGGGGCCTCTATATACCCGAGCCGCAGACGAAAAAAGACGCCTCGGTCGCCCTTTCGGTGATCGACGCGGCGTCGCAATGCGGAATACCCGTTTACGAATATACCTCGTTTGAAAATATCGACGTCTTCGGCGGAATAACGCTCTCGCTGTCGGGGCCGCTCCGGATCGACCGCTCGACGCACCCGGTGTTGTCGTTCATTCTCGAGCGCGGAAACGAAAGAATAATCTGGTTCGGCAGATCCTCCTGGGAGTCGTTTGAGATCCTTTCATACCTGAGAATCGACGACGGCACGACGCTGATCGCCGGCCGCCACGGCCCGGTAATCAAAAGCCCCTGCGACTTCGATTTGAAGAACGCCGGAAGGATAACGGTTTACTCGCGCGATCAGCTGTACGAACTGACCGCGGGCGCCGTCCCTGCGTCCGAGTTGTTCGATATTTCGTCAACAGACGTAGGCGTTTACCCGTCGGGAGTTTTTGTTGAGATTGGAGGGTAAGAAAACACAATCCTGCCGTTAAAAAAACTGGTCAGTTTTTTAACGGCAGGATTGTTAATAAACCTCGCGAGTCCGTCTGTAAGCCGGGTTATGTCTTGAACGGTCATCTGTCTTTGCGCCGCGTCGCCGCGGCGCTCCCGGGATTTCTCCCGGCGCCACCCGGGGATATGCGTCGGGCAAACGATCCCCATGCGGTGTTGCTTCGGATAGGGTTTACAGCGGACGCATGTTACCATGCGAACTGGTGAGCTCTTACCTCGCCTTTCCACCCTTGCCGCGGCTCGCGCCGCGGCGGTTTATTTCTGTTGCACTTTCCCGGGGGTCACCCCCGGCGGACGTTATCCGTTATCCTGCCCTGTGAAGCCCGGACTTTCCTCACGGTAATACCTTTCGGCATGATACCGCGCGACCGTCCGGCGAACTCGCGTAAATATTATAAACTAAACGAAATAATTTGTCAATCCCGGAATCAGGAGAAGAATTTGAGTATCCTGATCGCAAGGCCCATGTCGGCGGCGCGGTTGTGCGCCGAGACCTCGCCTTCCTTGCGGCCGAGGATTTCGTCCTTGTGCTCGTGGAAGAACTCGTAGGAGCGCAGAAGCATCTCCTCGTTCATAAGCGTCGGCTGCCAGCCGAGCTTTTCCTTTATCTTCGTCGTGTCGAAGACGAAGGTCGAAGAAATCATATTGTACTGATAGACGCCGAGCGGCGAGATGCCGAGCGCGTAGGCGGCCTTCATCGCGAACTTCGCAAGATGAGGCGGCAGGTGCCCGAGCTTCGACTTCGATTCCGAATGATCGACTACGTACTGATAGGTGTAGTTGAATGATTTGACGTCGTCCGAACCGATGTTGAATACCTCGCTCTTATCGTATCCGAGCGCGAGTTCGCAGGCGCGCGCCAGATCCTTCGCGTAGATAAACTGGTAACGGTTATTGCCTTTTCCGACCATCCAGAGCTTCTTGTTCTCGTCGACAAACTGGTAGAGAATCGCGAGCAGTCCGAGCCGTCCCTCGTCCATAATCGTCGGGCAGCGGAAGATGACAGATTTCACCTTTTCGTCGTCAGAAAGCAGGATTTTCTCTCCTTCGAGCTTGCTGCGGCCGTAGATTTCGACGGGCGCCGGCGGCTCCTCCTCGGTCACCGGATAGTCGAAATTGCGCCCCCAGAGGCAGTTCGAAGAGGTGAATACGATCTTCCCGACGCCGTATTTCAGGCAGGCGTTGTAAACGTTCTGAGTGCCGTCGACGTTCGATGTCCAGAGCTCGTTCAGCATCTTTTTCTCGTGCGCGAGCATCGCCGCGAAGTGGAAAACGGCGTCGAATTTATACTGCTCGAAAAGCCCCTCGAGCGTCGGCACGTCGCGGATGTCCCCCTGAAGCGCGTGATAGTTTTCGCTCTCGGGTATTTCGCTTTTGCACAGATCTATGCAGACGCACTCGTGCCCGCGTTCGAGCAGGTAGCGCGTCATTATCGTTCCGAAGAAACCGGCTCCGCCGGTGACAAGATATCTTCCCATTGGTTTTCTCCTGAATATGAGATATAAATATTATAACACACAAACCACATAAAATAAAGCGGTATTGACAAAATGCCCGAAAAACTGTATACTTATATGCGTATTATTATAAACTTTAACGCGCCGCGTGCGCGCGGAGGACATATTATGAACACAGAACCGAAGACGCTTACGATCGATCCCGTAAAGACGCGAAAGAAGAATCTCGCGGCCTCTCTCTCCGCGGTCGTATGCTGCCTTGTTTTCGTTATAATTTTCGCGCTTTTCTTCGCTGCGGATACAGAGCCCGTCGCCTATCCGCTCGAAGGGGCCGTCTCAAATTACAATCCTTACGTTCAGCAGTTTGACGCCCTGGAGAAGGGTCAGACCTGGCTCGATATTAAGCCCGATCCTCGTCTTGAGGAGCTTGAAAATCCCTACAATCCCTCCGAGCGCACAAAGGCGAAGGTAAGCTCTCTCTGGGACCGCGCATATTATAACGGCCGCTACTACTCGAATTTCGGCATCGCGCCGGTGATAACCGTTTACGCGCCTTATTATTTCCTCACCGGCAGTCTTCCGGGCACCGGGACGGTCATGACGATATTCCTCTGTTTAGCCGCAATCTTTATGCCGCTGACCGTCTGCGCCTGGGCCGAGGAGTTTTCTCCGGGCGTCCCCGCATGGCTCAGGGCCGTCGCCGCAGTCGCCGTCTTTCACTGCTCGCTGATTTCTCTTATCGCACGCGGACGGACGCCTTTCTACTACGTCGCCGCGGTTGCCGCAGGATCATTTGTCAGCGTCTTCTTCTGGTTGTGCATTGCCGCTTACAGGGCGAAGAGCACCTGGCGCCGGTGCGTGCGCTACGCGCTGGCCGGCGTCTTCTTCGGGCTCTGCTTCCAGTCGCGCCTGTCGGTCGCCGTCATCGCCGCCTTCCTCGTAATTCCCGGTCTCTGGTTCTTCATCATCGGAAGGGAGAGAGAAGGAAAGCGTGCGTGGCCGGTCATCCGCGAGCTGCTCTGCCTCGGCGTACCGGTTATGCTGTTCTTAGCCGGATCGATGATATTCAACGCGATGCGTTTCTCGGGACCGCTTGATTTCGGACACAACTGGCAGCTGACGGTAACCGACAACCGCACGCTCAAGATTCGTCTGACCGATATTCCATACGCGATATTCCACTATTTCCTCGATATGCCTGCGGAGTCTGAGGTATATCCCTATATCAACTTCAGCTACGCGAAGTTTGCAAGCTACGGCCACTACCAGTACCGCGACGCCGGATTCGGCATCCTCGCCATCCCGCTTATGTGGTCGCTTCTCGCCTCGCCCGCTGTGATTTTCTCGGAAAAGCACACCCCGAGACGCAGACTCTTCACCGCGGCTGCGGTCGTCGGAATCTTCGTCACGGCGCTGACCGACTTCTGCATGGGCGGCGTGATATACAGATATACCGCAGATATGACGCTCGTCGGAGGCATATTCTCGGTCGTGATACTCTTTTCTCTCTGTGAAAGAATAAAAAATCTGAACTTCCGCGCAACCAAAGCGGTAACGATTGCGACTTATATTGCGGTAGCCGCGTTTCTCTGCGTCTCCGTCGTCGCCTCGCTGCGCCTGTTCGTCATCAACGACAACGCAAACGTAATGAAATACAGCGAGAAAGTCGCGGAATTATTGCCGAAGATATTGCCTTTTAAGCCGTAATAATTGCCGCTGTCGCGGCATGAATTGGCGCTCACGCGCCATGAATTGCGGCTGACGCCGCATGAATTGCAACTGCGTTGCATGAATTGCCGCTATCGCGGCATGAATTGCGCCTGCGGCGCATGAAGCGCTCGCTACGTTCGCGCTGAACCCCTCATCCACCGCTTTTGCGGGCCCCCTTCCCCCGCCGGGGGAAGGCTTATCGAGAGATAACCGCCTTATAATATTGGTAACCGCCCGTAGGGGCCGAAGCCTGGCATTTCGCTTTAGAGGAATGTCAGGTTCGGCCCGAAAACGTCATATTCGCACGTAGAACCGGCTTTCTTATCCGAAGCGATCACTTTGCCTTCCCTCGGGAAGAAGGTAAGTCGCTACGCTCCTCGGATGAGGGTTACAAAAACCGGGAAACATCAAAACCAACGTTTTTTTGAAGGAAACCGGGAAATCCTTGCCTTCCCCCTCGCGGGGGAAGGAGAATTTCGCGGACGGTCAAAAGCCGGCCGCGAAATAAGGTTGAGGGGGTGCACGATCGATTAGATGTCGGAATCGACTTTCTGATCCGATAGCGTGCCGCTCCCGCGCCCCCTCATCCACCGCTTTCGCGGTAGGAGCGCAGCGACTTGACTTCCCCCGCCCGGGGGAAGGCTTATCGAGAGATAATCGCCTTATAATATTAGTAACCGCCCGTAGGGGCCGAAGCCTGGCATTTCGCTTTAGAGGAATGTCAGGTTCGGCCCGAAAACGACCGATACGCACGCATTATCGGCTTTCTTATCCGAAGCGAGCACTTGCGTTTGCCTTCCCCTTCGAGGGGAAGACAAGTCGCTTCGCTCCTACCGCGAAAGCGGTGGATGAGGGCGAGTAAACGATGTTCCGCTCGCGAAATTTGCAGCTTCGCTGCATGAATTGCGCTACGCGCATGAATTGCGGCTGAGCCGCATGAATTGCAGCTCCGCTGCATGAATTGCGCCTGCGGGCGCATGAAAGCGCGATATACGGCGCTTTGCGCCGCGCGATATGTACCGCCTGCGGCGGTACGCGATATACGCGCTTCGCGCGTGCGATATGTCCGGCACAGCCGGACGTGTAAGCGCTCGCTACGCTCGCGCTGAACCCCCTCATCCCATAAATTGTACAACGCTGAAAAATTAGCTGCATTGTCAAATGCGAGGTATTGTATTATGATACTGCAAAAAAAACTCAAAGACTTCCTCTCCGGTCGCGGGAAACCCCTCGGGATAATCCTCTCGCTTATCCCGGCTCTGGCCGCTGCCGCGCTCGCGCTATATTACGTCTGGGGCCCGGCGGAAGGATACTTCCACTCCGACTGCACCGACAACCTGCTCTGGGCGGACGTCTCGGTCGACACGGGAAAGGTCTTCGACGAAACCTTCAAGTACGCCGGAATGCTGCCTTTCTCTGCAACGATCTGGATGATCCCGCTCGTGAGGATCTTCGGCGTTTCGATGACTGCGCAGAATATCGGCATGTCGCTCTTTGCGCTGATCTATATCTGCTCGGTTATATACTTCTGCCGTTCGGCCGATTTCGGCTGGCTTCCGTCCTCTCTCGCCGCCTTCGCGTCTGTCTGCGCGATGTCGGCGTCGGACAAGCTGCGCGAGATCATGTACGGTCACAATATCTATTACAGCATAGGGCCTGTCATCCTTTTCTTCGGACTTGGCATGCTCCTTCGTATGCAGAAGAAGGCAGGCGGGGAAGGAAAGAAGAATAAAATCCTCTTCGCCGTTCTCTGTGCCGCTTTCTTCCTGCTCAGCGCCGCGACGGCGACCGACGGCGGCCAGGTGATCGTCCTCGGCACGCTCCCGGCGATCGCGGCAATACTCGCCCTGAAGATCTTCTCGCGTGAAAAACTGGCCGATAAAAAAGGACTTTCCGCGGCTATCGCCTGCGTTCTCTTCGTCGGAGGCACGCTCGTCGGCCTCGCACTGCTCTCGAAATGGAAGGGAGATATCGACTGCGGATACGCCAACGCCTATTCGGGCTGGTCGGACGTTTCGACCTGGGCCGATAACGCCAAGGCCTTCGTAAAGCAGTATTTCACGCTGCTCGGCGTCAGCCCGAAGGGAAATCTCTTCTCGAAGGAATCGATAGGTCCGATGATAAGAATCCTCGGCGGACTGATTATGATATTCGTTCCGATAGTATGCTTCTTCTTTTACCGCAAGCTCTCGGACGGCACGAAGGCGCTGCTATGGGGCCATACGGTCGTGACTGCCGCCGTAATGTTCGGATTTATATGCGGAAAGCTCTCGGGCGCCAACTGGCGTCTGACGCCGATTCTCGGCTCGGCCTCGGTCGTATGCGTTGGAGCAGTGCGAGAACTCTTTATCCCGCGCGTGCCCGAAGGGAAGCAGGTAAAGAGGACTGACGGCAAGGAGGTGAAGCGAAACCCGGTTCCGCCGCGCGTCGGTGCGCTGCTCACAGCCGTTATTATGCTTTTCTCGCTCGCGGTTTCTGTTGAGATAATCAAGATGCCGGCCGACTACGGCCGCGACAACAACCGCCATCAGCTCGCCGCATTCCTTGAAGAGAAGGGACTCGAATACGGCTACGCGACCTTCTGGCAGAGCCAGGCGATAACCGCGATATCCGACTCGAAGGTCAAATGCCGCGAGATCCTCTGCGACAAAACGAAAGGCGTCTGGTCGGATCACTACCAGTCGAGTACCCGCTGGTACTCAGGGCTCGATTACGATGAGTATTTCGTACTGCTTTCAGACTCAGAATACGCCACCGTCTCCGGAAGCGCATCGTGGCAGCAATGGATCGCCGAGTCGCTGATCAGGGAATACACACCCGAGGACGGACTGTATAAAGGATTCAGAGTTTTCGTGTTTAAGGTGAACGTGCTGGAGTGAAGCGCTGCGCTAAATGAATACTGAAAACTGAAGACTTAAAAATTTATAATGAATTCGAATGACGCGTAGATGGTAATAGTTATTACACTCTGTGCGTCGTTTTGACAAGCAATTCGGGAACGATTATTTTGCTCTATGCCTCATTTGATACCGTAGGGGCGCCTCATTTTCGAAGAAAATGTCGCGGGCTGCCCGCCCCGAGGGGAGCGCATAATCGATAACAAATAACACAATCCGGCGCGATAATAATATCTCTGCACTTGAAATATTAGTAACCGCCCGTAGGGGCCGAAGCCTGACATTTCGCTTTAGAGGAATGTCAGGTTCGGCCCGAAAACGTCATATGCGCACGTAGAACCGGCTTTCTTATCCNNGAGGGTTACAAAAACCGGGAAACATCAAAACCAACGTTTTTTTGAAGGAAACCGGGAAATCCCTGCCTTCCCCCTCGCGGGGGAAGGAGAATTTCGCGGACGGTCAAAGACCGCCCGCGAAATAAGGTTGAGGGGGTACACGTTCGACAAGATGACGGAATCGGCTTTCTCATCCGAAGCTAACACTTGCGTTTGCCTTCCCGGCGGTAAAGTATTGAACCGCCGCTCCGCGTCGCTTCAAACTTGAAGGCGGGCAGTCGTCGACGCCTCAGGCGTCGGCGAGGGCCGGATGAGGCCACAGAATATTGGATATGCCTATTCCTAATAATCAATTATATCAAAAACCAATGAAATGATGCAATTAACCGTTGACAAGATGCAAATAAAGTGCTATAATTTAATTGCATCAAAAAGATACAAAATGATCTAATTGAATTGAGGAATGACGATGAGAGAGTTCCGTTACAAAATGCAATACAATAAGCTGCTGACGCCGGACGTGGTGTCATTGCTCTCGCTTATTCACGAATTTCGCGGAAAGCAGACGTTATATATCAATGCCAGACCGGACGTGCTTGCTCAATTGCTTGAAATAGCAAAGATACAAAGTACTGAGGCGTCAAACAAGATTGAGGGAATAGTAACCACAAAAGAGCGAATTAAACAGCTTGTCCAAGACAAAACTATGCCCAAAACGAGAAGTGAAAAAGAGATAGCGGGTTATAGAGACGTGTTGTCTACGATTCACGAAAGCTATGATTTTATTCCTCCGAAACCTTCGATAATCCTTCAGCTTCATCGTGATCTTTATAGATACAGCGGAAAAACGATAGGCGGATGTTATAAGAATTCTGACAACGTAATTGCCGAAGAGCTGCCTGACGGATCACAAACAGTCAGATTCAATCCGGTTCCTGCATGGGAAACGCCTGAAGCGTTGCAGAAGCTTTGCGATGAATTTGAATTGTGCGCAAACGACAGCGAACTGGACCCGTTGCTGCTTATTCCCGTCTTTATTCTCGATTTTCTCTGCATTCATCCGTTCAATGACGGAAACGGTCGGATGAGCCGGTTGCTGACGCTGCTTCTTCTTTACCGCGAGGGTTATATCGTAGGCAAATACATAAGTATTGAAAAGCTGATTTCCGACAGTAAGGAGACGTATTACGAGGTCCTTCAGGAGAGCTCTTACAATTGGCACGAGGGTGAAAACGATTGTCAACCGTTTGTAAGATATATGCTTGGAGTAGTAGCGGCAGCGTACAGGGATTTTGCAAGCAGAGTTGAATTGCTTATAGATGAAAAACCGAATAAAGCCGAACGCGTCAGGGAGATTATACGAAATCACACAGGGAAAATCACCAAATCTGAAATTGCCGAGCTGTGTCCGGACATCAGCGAGGTCACAATTGAACGCGCACTGAGCGGCCTTAAAAAAGAAGGACTCATTATAAAGATCGGCGGCGGAAGATATACGAAATACGTTTGGAAAAACTGATAGAACTATAAATACGTTATGATCACAGACTGCCTTATTCAGCGCAGAAACGGTATTATTCAGCAAACCTGTCCAACTTTATGAACCGCGGGGAGAGGTTCTGAAGAAGAGAAGTAATTTGGAATGCTTCGCGGAATGAATTGCAGCTTCGCTGCATGAATTGCGCTACGCGCATGAATTGCAGCTTCGCTGCATGAATTGGCGCTATGCGCCATGAATTGCGGCGTTCCGCCGCATGATTTGAAATGCTTCGCGCCTGCGGCGCTCGCGCGATATATACCGCCATACGCGGTACGCGATATGCTGCGCTGCGCGCAGCGCGATATGTGCCGCTTCGCGGCACGCGATATGTCCGGCAAAGCCGGACGAGAAGGGGAAAATGCGCACCATAACGATCTGCAAAACCGAAATAAAAACCATCCTCGCAGACATAACAAAGATAACCTTCGTCGACGCGATCGTCAACGCGGCGAACAACTCCCTGCTCGGAGGAGGCGGCGTCGACGGCGCGATACACCGCGCCGCGGGGCCCGATCTTAAAGAAGAGTGCCGCACATTGCACGGCTGCCCGACGGGGAAAGCAAAGATCACCGGAGCGTATAAACTGCCCTGCAGATACGTCATCCACACCGTCGGCCCCGTCTGGTACGGCGGAGGGCAGGGCGAAGCCGGGCTGCTTGAAAGCTGTTACAGAAACTCCCTGACGCTGGCCGCAGCCTCCGGCGTCCGCTCTGTTGCCTTTCCTTCAATCTCCACCGGCGCCTACGGATACCCCGTCAACGAGGCGGCAAGAATCGCCGTCCGGACGGTTGCCGATTTCATAAAAAGCAATCCGGATAAGTTTGATCTGGTTGTATGGGCTTTGTTTGGCGAAGAGACGATGAGGGGGTATGATGGGGCTTTGAACGAAGCCGTGTGCGGGGAGGATGATGGAGTGTAGGAGAATAATCACATAATAATATGAAATGGCGCATAGAGCGTAACAAATGTTAGGCTCTATGCGTACTTTTTTGCCTTATGAGGGGACCATCAATTTCAATATACTAAATATTCCATCACGAACTTTTGCTTGACGCTTCGCTATCTTCAACTTTTTCTGGTATGCCTTCTTTATTAAGATAGTTGTTTCAAACGTTTTACCTCAAGTGGTCGTATCGATAAAAAGCCGCGTTGTAGAACGTGTCGCACATAAGCAAAGCGGGAGGACCGTGAAGGTCCTCCCCTACAATATGAGTGGTTGTATCGATTAGAAAGCCGATGCTGAGCGCATATCTCGATGAATTGCGCCTGCGGCGCATGAATTGCCGCTGCGCGGCATGAATTGCGCTGCGCGCATGAATTGCAGCTGCGCTGCATGAATTGCCGCTATGCGGCATTGATTGCGCCCTCGCCGCAATCAGCTCTTCTTCTTCTCGTGATACTCTTCCTCGGTATTCACCGCCCAGACATCGCGTTTGTCGTGCGAGCCGGAGGAGAGCGTCCTTACGGCTTCGAGGGCAGTGAGCATCGAGTGATCCATGTTGTTGTATCTGTGCTGACCGTTGCGGCCGAGGCACCAGAGATTTTCCACTCCCGACAGCCAGCCGCGGAGAGTATCGAATTCGGAATATGTATCGAAATAGGCCGGGTAGGCCTTTTTTACTTTGAGTCTTACGGCGTCCTTCACCGCGGCGGGGCTGTCGATGACGCCGATGGCGGAGAGTTCCTTCTTTGCAAACCCGATAAACTCTTCGTCCGACATGTTCCACATATCGTCGCCTTCGGAGCAGAAGTACTCAAGTCCGATCCAGACCGAGTGCTCGGGATCGGCTACGAGGTAGGGCGACCAGTTGTTGTATATCTGAAGCCGGCCGAGCTTTACGCTTCTGTCCTGGATGTAAATCCAGCAATCGGGCACGTCGCCGGTCAGCGTTTTGAATTTCGTCTTATTGACGAGAGAGAGCTTGTCGACGAGCATTCCGACCGTCATATAGTCGCGGTAGGGAAGTCCGTCGGCGATCCGCCTTTCCTCTTCCGGCACAGCGTCGCCCATACCGGCGACAAGGTCGCGCACAGGCATCGTCGAGAAGAACTCCTCTCCCGCAAATTCGCGGCCGTCTTCGGAGGTGACGGAGGTTATGCGCTGACCGTCGAGTTTGATTTTCGACACCGGGCAGTTCATTATTATTTCGCCGCCCATCTTCTTTATGTCTTCGGCCATATACTCCCAGAGCTGGCCCGGGCCCTTTTTCGGATAGAAGAACTCTTCGATCAATGACGTGTTGACCTTGCGTTTTTTGCCGCCGAATATCTTGCCGAGCGCGTCCTTGAGGATGCCGAAGATCGACAGTCCCTTCGTCCGCTGCTTGCCCCAGGAGGCGTCTATCTCGGACGGATGCCTGCCCCAGAGGTTCTCGGTATAGTACTCGAAGAACATCTCGTAGAGCTTCTTGCCGAAGGAGTTGACGTAGAGGTTTTCAAGATTCGTCTCGGGCCGCTTGTGGAAGACCGAGCCCATATAGGAGAATCCGACCTTCATCGTAGTCGCGAAGCCGAAGTTTTTGAATGTTTCGGCCTTCAATGAGATCGGGTAGTCGTAAAACTTGCCGTCGAAGAATATGCGCGACAGTCGCCTGCGGAGCAGGAACATACGGTCCTCGGTTTCGGGATCGGGGCCGTCCTCTGGGAGCTTCTTTTCGACGCCGAGAATTTTGTCGTCGAGCGAGGGTTTGCCCTGAAGGGGCATCAGCTCGCGCCAGAGGGCGTTGACTTCGTCGCTCTTGGTGAAGAAGCGGTGGCCGCCGAGGTCCATCCTGTTGCCGTTGTAAACGTGCGTCCGCGCGATGCCGCCGACGTATTCGCTCGCTTCGAGGATCACGGGATGGTAGTCTGTGTATTTGAGCAGCGCCCAGGCGGCGGTAAGGCCAGCGGGTCCGGCGCCTATTATTATTGCTTTCTTTGATTCGTCCATTGGTTTTTCTCCTGTCGTGATGTTAATCACCGTATGGCGGGAATAACTCGTATCCGAGAGCTTCGTACTTTGAGGGGTCGAGCCATTTTTCTTCGTCGGGTATCAGCGTGCCGGGTTCGTTTTCGTCGGTGACGTAGGTGACGAGGCAGTATATATCCTCTTCGGAATAGTATACGGTTCCTTCGCCGCCCGATAGGACGACGCCCGTCTCTCCGCGCGAATAGATCTTCAGGGTTCTGTATTCGGTGTACATCGCGGGGTCGTGCTCGGTCTTCTCGGAGAAGACGTCGATCTTGCGCTCTTCGACGTATATCTTTCCGTCGCCGTCTCCGAAACGGGGTGCGGTTGCGGACGAGAGCTCTTCGTGCTTTTCGAATTTATCTTTGTTTGTACCGAAATAAAAGATATATTTTTCGGAGCCCGCGGTGCGCGAGGTTTGAACTATCACGTCGAGGTTGCCGTCGAGATCGGCGTCGGTGAGGAAGAGACCGAAGTTTTGGCCGTCGCCGTCCTGATAGGGCTGACCCTGACGGCGGGCGGAGAAGTGGAGGTCTTCTAGTTTCTTTCCGTCCTTTGAGACCGTTACCTTGTGAACGCCGTCTTCGGAGCCGTAAACCGCAAAGTCGAAGCCGTCCGCCGACGTCTCGAAGAGAAGCCGGCCGCTTCCGCATCCGCAGGCGCAGAAGGCAATCGCCGCGGCGGTGAGTATCAATATTATGCGACGAAACATGCCTGCGTGTCTCCTTCTATGATAGTTTGATAATCTATATTATACATTGAATGAGAGGATTAGTCAAGGGAAAAGGGAGCAAAGGGAGCATATTTTGAGGAACCGGATCAGAGTATGATTGGAAAAAGACGTTTCCGAGTGCGAAAATGAGACTGCTGAAGAATGAGGAATTAATAATGTAAGTGGTCAAATCCATAAGAAAACCGATGCTGCGTGCGTATCGTACGCAATCCGGCGGGCCGAACCCTTTCGCTGCACGAAAGGGCTTCGGCCCCTACGGGCGGTTACCAATAACGCAAAGTGCAACAGGTATTACGCTGTACATCATTTGATACCGTAGGGGCGCCTCAGCGGGCGCCCGCCCCGAGGGGTAGGCAGGAACGATATCAAAGATTGAGTATTGTATTGCTATCTCTTTATTCATCGATAGAAAAACGGTCTTGTATTTGTTATCGATTCTGCGCACCTGCGGGGCGGGCGCCCGCTGAGGCGCCCCTACAGTGTAAGTGGTCAAATCGATAAAAATAACGTCATTAGTGCGCGTCGATTGTTTGCGGGCCGAACCCTTTCGCTCTCGCGAAACGGATCGGCCCCTACGGGCGGTTACCAATAACGCAAAGTGCAACAGGTATTACGCTGTATGCATCATTTGATACCGTAGGGGCACCACATTTTCGTAGAAAATGTTGCGGGCTGCCCGCCCCGAGGGGTAGGCAGGAACGATTTCAGAGATTGAGAATTGCACTGCTGTTTCGCAATTCTGCGGTAGAAAGCCGGTTCCGTATTTGTTATCGATTATGCGCACCTGCGGGGCGGGCGCCCGCTGAGGCGCCCCTACAGTGTAAGTGGTCAAATCGATAAAAATAACGTCATTAGTGCGCGTCGATTGTTTGCGGGCCGAACCCTTCCGCTGCGCGAAACGGATCGGCCCCTACGGGCGGGTTTCAATATTTCAACATGCTTTTGCCGATCACACTATTACAATTAACCGCGCATACTTGCTCCAAACAACCTTTTTTATTGACTCATACGCAATTAAATGATATAATAATATTGGCATTTAATTTACCGGAGATATTTGCAATGAGAAAAACCAAGATAGTCTGCACGCTGGGGCCCGCCAGCAGCAGCGAAGAAGTACTGAGAGAACTCGTAAAAAGCGGAATGAACGTCGCGCGGCTGAACTTTTCGCACGGCACCTACGACGGATTCAGAACGCTGATCAACCGCATAAAGAAGATACGCCGCGAGATGAACGTCCCGCTCGCAATCATGCTTGATACGAAAGGACCCGAAATCCGGCTGAAGAACTTCCCCGGAGGCCCCTGCGAACTCAGGGAAGGTCAGAAATTCGTCCTGACCGGGCGCGAAATCGACGGCGACTCCGAAGGAGTTTCGGTATCCGTACCTAACCTCGCGCTCAGCCTCAAGCCGGGCGACACCGTGCTGATCGACGACGGCAACGTCACGCTGACGGTCGACAGGACCGAAGACCTCGACGTTATCTGCACCGTCGTTCACGGCGGCATAGTCAAGGATCACAAGGGCGTAAACGTTCCGAACGTGAGAATCGATATGCCCTTCATCAGCCCGGCCGACAGATCCGACCTGATATTCGGAATCCGCGAGGATATCGATCTTGTCGCCGCATCCTTCGTCAGCCGCAAGGAGGACGTCCTGGAACTGCGCGAGCTGCTCGAATCCAACGGCGGAAGGAATATACGCATCATTTCGAAGATAGAGAACGCGGCCGGCGTCGCGAATTTCGACGAGATCCTCGACGCGTCGGACGGCATCATGGTCGCCAGAGGCGACATGGGCGTCGAAATCGAGTTTGAAAGGATACCCGGTCTGCAGAAGACCTTTATCCGCAAGACCTGCGCCGCCGGAAAGATGTCGATCACCGCGACTCAGATGCTCGAATCGATGATCGAGAACACCACGCCTACGCGTGCCGAAATAACCGACGTTGCAAACGCCGTATTCGACGGAACCAGCGCAATCATGCTCTCGGGCGAAACCGCCGTCGGCCGTCATCCGGCTCTCGTCGTCAAAACGATGGCGGGCATCGCGCTTCAGGCCGAACACGACGCCGGGATCATATACCTCCGTCCGCAGTCGGGCGGACGCGCAGCAGGCGACAAGCCGCTGCTCGCAATCTGCGACGCGGCCGTGACGATGGCGAACGACCTGCACGCGAAAGTCATCGTCGTGTTCACGCAGTCGGGATTCACGGCCCGCGGACTTTCGAGCTTCCGTCCGTCCCAGCCGATAATCGCCTCGACACCCGAGGTCAAAACATACCACCAGCTCGCGCTGAGCTGGGGAGTCTGCCCCGTCCTCACATACGTCCAGAGCTACGCCGACGCCCTCTTTGACGAGGCCGTCGAGTGCGCCAAGAAGAGCGGACTCGCGGCTCCCGGAGATATGGCGGTCGTCACCGGAGGCA
>LXOW01059003.1_pt1 | contig 60620 bp, 52 predicted proteins | sample 1368591 | NCBI WGS metagenome assembly LXOW01 (sample SAMN04884650, study PRJNA319009) | bovine gut metagenome | isolation source: Cow rumen | host: Bos taurus | place: Italy: Legnaro (PD) | collected 2014-07-09
TCACCGTGTCGTTCTTTGTTGACCCCCGAGGCGAGATACACCCTACCGTGCTCGCAGCTTTCGGCGAGATACTCACCTTTGCAGGCACCATAATGGGTATCGATTACAAATACAAGAGCAAATGAAAATCGAACTACAACGGACAGAGCGGACAGAGGACCGCGTACTGGGCGAACTGAGCCTCGACGGCGTGCAGGTGTGTGACACGCTTGAGCCGGCGAACTGCATCCCTGCAGGGACGTACACGGTGATTGTCAACCAGTCGCCACGGTTCGGCAGAAAACTGCCACGGCTGCTGGGCGTACCCGGACGCATAGGTATCCTCATCCACTCGGGCAACACGCCCGAAGACACCAGCGGATGCATACTGGTAGGCATCAAGGACGCAAACGGCGACCTGCGTTCCAGCCGTGCGACGCTGGACGCCATACTCACCCTATTAAACGCAAGCAAAGATGAAAAGAGTATCTCTATTACTGATATGCCTGATGGCACTGATATGCCTGATGGCGCTGATGTCGGGCTGCAAGAGCCAGCAGCCGACAGTGAGCGTGCCGAAGAATGACAGCACGGCTATCCACCACCACACGGAGCGCGACAGCGTGTATATCCATGACAGCGTGATTATATTCGCGGCAGGTGACACCATATACCGCGACCGCTGGCGCACAGAGTACAAGCTGGTAGCGGTGCAGGTGGCGGACACAGTGTACAAGGACAAAGAAGTAATCGTGCAACTGCCGCCGGAGCGCTATATACCGCCTTGGGCATGGTGGACATTAGGCATCTGCATTGCAATAGTGGTGCTGGTAGTGGCAAGAATAATCCTCCGCATCTATCTCGGACGATAGGTGCGGAGGATTGGTGGTTAATAAGCGGTGTTTATAACAGCCTCAACCGGATATTGTGCACCTGTTAGAACAGGTAGCCCATCTTTACATAGAAATTAGCCCACTTGGCGTTGTCCTGCTTGTTGAGCGGCATGCCCCAGTCGGCACTGAGCACGAAGTTCTCGTTCATACCGATCTTCAGTCCCAAGCCGGCAGTCATGTGCGGCATATACACGTCCTTCGGATTGCCGGAGAAGAACTTGCTGTAGTCGTCACCCGTTGCCGCCACACTCTCCTTCAGCGTCTTGTACGCACCGCCCGTATGCAGCGCCACCAGTTCGTCCAGTTCGTACGGCTGGGTGACCATACCCAGGTCGAAGAACGGGTTCAGGCCCACGAAGAAGTGCTGACGGCCGATGTCGAAGTTCACGATGCGGAAGCGGAACTCCACATTGGCGTACAGAAAACCGTTCGCCAGTATCCTGTTGGCAAGCATGCCGCGGACACTGTTGCCTCCGCCCAGTCCCTCGTAGTACACACGCTGGATGAACAGCGTGTTCAGGTAGTTGTTCATGTAGAACGGACTCCTGCCGGCAATGTTGTTCTGGATACCCACACGGTAGGCGAACGTGATGCGGTTGATGCCGTTCTTGTCGCGGAAGCAGGGCACATAGTGCCGGAACGTGGCGTTGAACTGCAGGTGGTTGTAGCCCGCCGTAGCCTGTTGGCCATAAGCCGCATTGAACGCCGCAGAGTAGGTGAAGAACGCGTCCGCATAGATACCGCTGTTCGGTCCCTGGCGTTTGTCACGCGTGTCGTAGGTCAGACCTCCGCGCAGGTACGGATGCCAGCCGCCCTTCGCCTCGTCGGCACCTATCAGACCCCACTGCTTGTACTTCTCGTACAGACCGTCCACATTCGGGTCCAAGGCTTTCTGTGCGTAATGAGGTTTGCCCGAATCGTAGGTGTTCTTGCCGTTGAGCATGTTGATGTCGCAGTCGTTGACGATGTACCCCAGCACACCCAGACCGGCGTTCCACTTGAGTCCCTTGTATATCTCCCCCTCTATGTCACCCGCCACGCGGATAAGGTCGCGCTTGTACTTATAATATACGCGCGAGACATACGCCGTCGTGTCAATCATCTTGTCGGGGTTCTTGTTCCACTGGTTCCAACTGTGCTGATACAGCGACTGATAGCCGTTGAAGCCGTAGAAGTCGCACATGGCGTCCGGCAGGTAGGTGGCATCCAGCGTCAGGCGGTACCCCGGGATGAGGTACTTCGAGTCGTAGTTGAAGCGGAAGATACCGTGGTGCTTGGTGGTATAGGCCGCCTCGAAATACAGCGAGTGGATATACTCGGGATACTGGCTGCCGTCGCCGTAGTAATAGACGTTGGTCAGCACACCGCCCTGAAAACCGTAGTCGGCATCGTATGCCACCGAAGGCAGGATGCCGAAGTTCCAGCCCGTCTTGATCTTGTTGCCCAGACTGTCAACCTCCACTTTCTTCTCACGCTTGGCAGACGCGCTGCCTACAAAGATAAGGATAATTCCTATACAACAAACAATACGTTTCATATAGCACTTAACAGATACATAATCGTTACACCTAAATATGTGCCCACGGCATACCCCACCAATCCGATGGCTATGCCGGAAATCAGCACTTTCTTGTTACCCATCGCGCCCACTACAGGCGGCACGAACGGGGGAGAGCAGAGCAGTGCAATCTGGCTCACGCAGAACAGGTCGCCGCTCACGTGCGCAATCTTGCAGAACAGCAGGTGCAGACCGGCCGACAGCACCATCACCCACAGCACGAACAGACCGATCATCAGCGAACCGCCGTTCACACTGTGGATATCGAACAGCGAAGCCACGATGACCGAGAAAATCAGGATGAAGAACATACCCAGTTCGAACGTCTTGGGCAGCTCGCGCACCTTCTTGAAGAACGACGCGATGATGGACAGCGTGGTGATGGTCAGGATGATTACCAGTTCGTTCAGTTTGCCGGTCAGCAGCAGCGCCACGCCGGCACCGATAGCCAGGATAATCACGCTCAGCAGCAGACCGAGCAGCATGCCGCCTACGTACTTGCGGTCGAACATGCCGCGGTAGTCTTCCACATCCTTCGTCTCCACAGCGCTGTCGCGGTTGCCGCGCCACGTGACATCTTCGTACGGCAGCAGCTTGCGGAACACCTTGTATCCGCCGCCGATGATGAAGAAGATATACGGCGTGGTCAGCACCATCTCAAACGCCAGCACGATAGCCATCACCGTCTTGTCCACACCCAGCGACGCACCCAGCGCGTTGAAGTTCATCGTTCCGCCCGTATAGATGCCAGTCATCATCGCACACACCTTCTCAAACTCGGGAATTCCCCTGCCGCGGAAGATGAAGTACCCCGACACGATAGCCGTCAGCACCGCCAGCAGACCGCCCACCAGCGACCACGTGGTCTTGGGCAGCGCTTTGGTCCACAACTTGAAATCGCAGTTGAACAACATCAGCGGGATAGCCAGCGGCACGGCTATCGACATCAGGGTCGATTGCAGTTTGCTGAACGCCAGTTGGGCGTCCGTGCCCGCATCGAAATGTACGAACCCCGTCAGTGCGAACAGGATACCTATGGCATACGCCATAACCACCGTACCTGTCTTCTGTGCCCAGCGCCAGCGCTTGAAGCACTCGATAATCAGCACCGGCACCAGCACGTACAGTGCAATAATCAGATAAACTCTTGTCACAATAGTAATTATTTTGTTATTTGTTATTTGTTATTTGTCATTTGTCATTTGTCAATTGTCTCAGTTGGTACATCCATTCTTCAAACCCCATCCACGGCAGCAGCGCGGTGAACAGGCTCAGCGGTATAAGCAGGAAGTGCAGCACGTACTGTACCGAGTTGTGGAACGCCGGGTCCGCCACCTTCTTCCTCACATACAGCATTGTTCCCCACAGCGGGATGGTCATCATCGCGCACACGGCAAACAGCGGTGCGGTCAGCACCAGTCCTGTCAGGCGCAGCCAGCGCGGCACACGGCGCTTGCACATCCGGTTGAACGGTGCAGGAGGGTTGGCGCTCAGTGCCGCCCAGTTCTGCTCGTAGTGCTCGTCGTCCGGCACCCAGAGGAACGTGCGTTGCATCCTCTCCGTCAACTCCGGGATAAGGGCGTTGATGAGTTGCGGCTCGTCCATCTCCGGATGTTCGCTGACGAACGCCGTGACGTTCAGCGGCTCGCCGATGGTGATCATCAGGTCGTCCCAGAGGTGGTAGTAGTCGCCGTACTCCAGACCGACGGGCACGATATACACGGGCTTCTGCTGCCCGAAATCCGCGTTTGCCCGCAGCGCAATACGGAAAATGCCTTTCTTCAGCGGCAGCAGCGAATGCTTGGGGCGGTGCGTGCCCTCCGGCAGGATGCAGAACTTGACGCCGTTGCGCAGCGTTTCGACCGCCATCCGTTCGGTGCCGTCGTTATGCAGCACGGCGGACGCGCCGTCACGCATGCGGCGGATAGGCATGATCTTCAGCCACGTGAGCAGCCTGCGGACAATGGATTTGCGGAAAATGTCGGCACGCGCAACGAACACTTTGCGCTCAGGTCCAATACTGAGAACCGCCAGCGCATCGTTGAGCGCATTGCAGTGGTTGGGGGCATAGATAACGGCACCATCCGTAGGAATCTTATCCAGTCCTACCTGCACAAAACGTCTGTACGAGCGGCGGAAAAGCCAGTTCTGCATCGGACGAAGAAACTCGTATAACCAGTCAGACTCGTAAATCTTAGCCATTTCTATATCGTTATACTTCGCAGTATAAGCACAAAAAAAATAAATACGTTTTTCAGTATGTTCGCAAATTTACTAATTATTAGTTGAATTTCCAACAGTTTTCGTAAAAAAAACATTTCTTCACCCCAAAATACTCGCAAATGTTCACTTCCTCTTGCAAAATTGCAAATAATTTTGTAACTTTGTAGCCGGTTAGCAAAGATTACCCGACCATTGCTGCCGTCAATCATCCTATCGCAACCGGACAATCATGCAAATCCTATACGAAGACAACCACATATTAGCCGTCAACAAGGCTCCCGGCGAGATCGTCCAGGGCGACAAGACCGGCGACAAGCCGTTGTCGGATATGCTGAAGGAGTATCTGAAGGTCAAGTACGACAAGCCCGGTGAGGTCTTTCTGGGCGTGCCGCACCGCCTCGACCGCCCGACCAGCGGCGTCGTGCTGTTTGCGCGCACCTCAAAAGCACTCACCCGTCTCAGCGAGATGTTCAAGGAAAAATCGTTGAGTTCCGACGAAATGTCAATTGTCGATAGTCAATCGTCAATCAAAAAGACTTACTGGGCCATCGTGCAGGGTGCGCCGAAGATGGCTGAGGGACGACTGGAGAACTACCTGGTGCGCAACGAGGCGCAGAACAAATCCTATATAGCCAAACCCGGTGCGAAAGACGCCAAGCAGGCTATCCTCAACTACCGCACCCTGGTGCGCGGCGACCACTACACACTGCTGGAGGTCGAACTGCTCACCGGCCGTCACCACCAGATACGCTGCCAACTGGCGGCCATCGGCTGTCCCATCAAGGGCGACCTGAAGTACGGCGCCAAACGCAGCAACCCCGACGGCAGCATCTGCCTGCACGCACGGCAGATAACGTTTGTCCATCCGGTCAGGAAGGAGCCGGTGACCATCGTAGCGCCCGTGCCACCCGGAAGTCTGTTTGAGAAGATGGGGGAGAGTTGCCGAAGAACAGGGGAGGTGTAATGTCGAAATCTCGAAAAAGAAGAACTAATTCAACAAAAAAATAGAACCCCATGAAACAAATCTTATTAGGCGACGAGGCGATTGCTCAAGGCGCTATTGATGCCGGACTGAGCGGCGTATATGCGTACCCGGGCACGCCATCGACCGAAATCACGGAGTACATCCAGCTCCGCGAAAGCAAAGCACCGCAAGGCATTTTCTGCCAGTGGGCGACCAACGAGAAAACAGCCATGGAGGCGGCCCTGGGCATGACCTACGCCGGCAAACGTGCACTGGTGTGCATGAAGCACGTGGGCATGAACGTGTGCGCCGACGCCTTCGTCAACTCCGCCATCACGGGCGTGAACGGCGGACTGGTGGTTGTGGCGGCGGATGACCCCTCGATGCATAGTTCGCAGAACGAACAGGACTCGCGCTTCTATGCCAAGTTCGCCCTTATCCCCTGCTTCGAGCCCTCGAACCAGCAGGAGGCGTACGACATGACGCGTCAGGCGTTCGAGTTGTCGGAGAAGTTGCGCGTGCCTGTCCTGATGCGCGTCACGACACGTATGGCTCACAGCCGCGCGATGGTGGAGACCACCGACGAACCGCGACCGCAGAACACGCACAGCCTGCCCGATAACCCGCAGCACTTCATCCTGCTGCCGGCATTCGCCAAGCGCAACTACGCCGACCTGCTGGCACAGCAGCCGGAGTTCATCCGCCTGAGCGAGGAGTGCGGCAACAACAGCTACACCAAGGGCACTGACCCCAAGCGTGCCATCGTGGCGTGCGGTATAGGCTACAATTACATGCAGGAGGCCGGCATAGCACAGGACGCATCGGTGCTGAAGATAACGCAGTACCCCTTGCCCGCAGCGCTCATCAACCGGATGGTTGAGGATGGGGCAGAGGATATACTCGTCGCCGAGGAAGGCCAGCCGGTAGTGGAGGAACTGCTGCGCGGGATGGTGCCCTCAAGCGTGCGTATCCGCGGTCGTCTGACCGGCGCTCTGCCGCGTATGGGCGAACTGTCGCCGGACTGCTTCGCTGCAGCCAACAGCCAACAGCCAAAGGCCAAAGCCGATTTCGTGTTGCCCGGTCGTCCGCCTTCGATGTGCCAGGGTTGCGGACACCGCGACATGTACACCGCCCTGAACGAGGTGGCACGCGAGTACCAACAGGCGCGTATCTTCGGCGATATAGGCTGCTATACGCTGGGTGCGTTGTCGCCTTTCCACGCCATCCACTCGTGCGTGGAGATGGGTGCGTCCATCACCATGGCGAAAGGTGCTGCCGATGCTGGTCAGTACCCGGCATTTGCGGTGATAGGCGACTCGACATTCACGCACTCCGGCATGACCGGACTGCTCGACTGCGCGAACTGCAACGCTGACGTGGTGGTGCTCATCTCCGACAACCTGACCACCGGCATGACCGGCGGACAGGACTCGGCCGGTACAGGCAAGCTGGAGCGCATCTGCATGGCGCTGGGCGTACCCGAGGAGCATGTGCGCACCGTCGTACCTCTCGCCAAGAATATGGAAGAGATGAAAGCCGTCATCCGCGAGGAGGCGAACTACCACGGTACGTCGGTAGTCATCGCACGACGCGAGTGTATCCAAACGCTCAAAAGAAAAGCTCGCAAATAATAAAGACCGTTTCACTCAAAGAAAAAAGACCACTGCGCTCAAAGAAAAAAGCCTGATTACTTTCGACAATACAGCACATTATAGGCTTTTATCTTTTGTCTTTGAGTGCGAAGCACGGTCTTTCGACTAACAATAAAATAATTATGAAGAAAGACATCATATTAGCAGGCGTGGGCGGGCAAGGTATCCTGTCTATCGCTACGGTTATCGGCCAGGCGGCATTGGCTGAAGGCTGGTACTTGAAACAAGCCGAGGTACACGGCATGAGCCAGCGCGGCGGTGAGGTGCAGAGCCATCTGCGTATCAGCACCGAACCCATCTGGTCGGACCTTATCCCGCAAGGACAGGCGGATATCATCCTCTCGCTCGAACCGCTGGAGGCGTTGCGCTACCTGCCGTGGCTGGCGCCGGACGGGTGCGTGGTGACCTCGTCCGTACCGTTCAGGAACATTGACAACTATCCGGATATCGAACAGGTGTATGCCGCCATCAAGGCGTGCCCCAAGCATGTGCTGATAGACACCGACGCGCTCGTCAAAGAGGTGAACGCGCCCGTGCAGGCGGCGAACATGGTGCTGTTAGGTGCGGCTATCCCGATGCTCGGCGTGGAGCCGGAGATCGTCAAGACCGGCTTGGAGAAAGTGTTTGCACGCAAGTCAGAGGCTATCGTTGCCACGAATATCCGCGCCCTGGAGGCCGGCTATGAATATGCAAGCAAATAGTCGGAAGTCAAACGGCAAAAGCCGAAAGCATGTTATGTCTTTGCTCTTTGAGCGTAGCGGTCTTTTGTCTTTGAGCTGCATTGCAGCGGTCTTGCTATGCACGGGCTGCAAGCCCACCGTCCAACGCACGCATGCACCACGACCCGGGAACAAGTACGCCACCGGATTCCAGATTGACGACACGCTGGGCATGAAGCGTGTGCGCGTGTTCGCCCCCTGGACGGCGGACAGCGTGATGGCGACATACATGGTCGCCGAACCGCTGGAGCGCATCGGTGCCAGTTCGGCTACACATATAGGCATGCTGGCCGAACTGGGACTGATGGACCGACTGGCAGGCATGTGCAACCCCGAGGTCAGTTACCATGAGTTGCCCGCGACCTGCCAGCACCTGGGCGATGCCATGCAGCCGGATGTCGAACGGATCATAGCCAACGGCGTGCAGGCCATGCTGTACTCGACCTACTCGCCGAGCGACCAGTCGGCAGAACGGATGGAGAGCGTAGGTATCCCGGTGCTGTACAACAACGAGTGGCGCGAGGCTACACCTCTCGCCCGCGCCGAGTGGATACGCTTTGTGGCGGTGTTCTTCGGCAAACTGGACACAGCCGACAGCATATTTGCCGAGGTGGAGAAGGCGTATTGCGGGTTACGTGACAGTCGCATTGGCAGCCAACAGCCAACGGCTAACGGCCAACGGCCATCTGTGGTGTCCGGTCTGGATTTCCGCGGCACATGGTACGTGCCGGCAGGCGGGACGTATATGGGTGCGCTGTTCAAGGATGCCGGAGCCGGTTACGCGTTTGCGGACGATGAGCGCGAGAGTTCCATCCCGCTGACATTCGAGCAGGCGCTGCTGACCTTTGCCGATGCCGATGTGTGGCTGGGCTGCAACGTGCCGTCACGCGAGGCGCTGCTGGAGATGAACAGCCAGCACGCACTCTTCAAGGCGTACAAGACAGGAAGGCTGTATAACTTCCGCAAACGCTGTCTGCCGTCCGGCGCAAACGACTTCTGGGAGAGCGGGGTGGTGCACCCCGAACGCATACTACAGGATATCATCGCCACGCTCAACGGCGATACGACGTTCTACTACATTAATCCGGTACGGTGAGCAGCGTTGTATAAATTTTAGAAAAAAAATGTGCGTTTGCTTGCAAATATGGGGATTTTTTTGTACCTTTGCACGCGAAACGACTATTCAGGGCATACAATGATGAACATAACCGACTATATTTCCGCCAACAGGGCGCGGTTCATGGACGAGTGGGCGTCACTCATCCGTATTCCTTCCGTCAGTTGCGAACAGGAGCATAAACCCGACATGCAGCGTTGTGCCGAGCGCTGGAAAGAACTGCTGCTTGCGGCAGGCTGCCAGCGTGCCGAAGTGATGCCGGCTCTGACCGCGGACGGCAATCCGTTTGTGTATGGAGAGTACGAGCCAAGATTTCAAGATTTGAAGATGCCGACAGTTCTTGTGTATGCCCACTACGATGTGATGCCTGTGGCACCGCTGGAGCTGTGGCAGTCTGACCCGTGGGAACCGGATATTCGGGACGGCAGGCTGTATGCCCGCGGTGCGGATGATGACAAGGGGCAGGCGATGATACAGGCCAAGGCGTTTGAGTACCTGGTGCATGAGGGGCTGATGAACTGCCACGTCAAGTTCATCTTTGAGGGCGAGGAGGAGATCGGTTCGCCGTCGTTGGCGGCGTTCATCGAGCAGCACAAGGACCTGCTGGCTTGCGATGTTATTCTGGTGAGCGACACCTCGATGATAGGCAAGCAGACACCCTCGCTCACCGTCGGCCTGCGCGGACTGGCGTACTGGCAGATAGAGGTGGACGGTCCGTGCCGCGACCTGCACTCCGGGCATTTCGGCGGTGCGGTGCGTAACCCGATCAACGCCCTGACACAGATGCTGGCACAGGTGGTGGATGACAAGGGACGCATCACTATCCCGCATTTCTACGACGACGTGCTGCCTATACCCGAAGAGGAGCGCAAGATGATAGCGCAGATACCGTTTGACCTCGAGGCGTACAAGCAGGCGATAGATGTGCCGGACGTGTTCGGCGAGGAAGGCTACTCGACGCTGGAGCGCAACAGTTGCCGTCCGTCGTTCGACATCTGCGGCATTTGGGGAGGCTATACGGGTGAAGGCTCGAAAACCGTCCTTCCGTCCAAGGCGTTTGCCAAGGTGTCGTGCCGGCTGGTGGCAAACCAGGATCATGAGAAAGTGAGCCGTCAGTTTGCCGAATACATGCAGCAGATTGCTCCGTCTGGCGTGCGTGTCAAGGTGACACCGATGCACGGCGGACAAGGATACATCTGTCCGCTTGACCTGCCGGCATACAAGGCGGCGGAGAAAGGCTTTGCAATTGCGTTCGGCAAGCGTCCGCTGGCGGCGCGTCGTGGCGGCAGTATACCCATCATCGCGGAGTTTGAGCGCGTGCTGGGCGTGAAGACCATACTGATGGGCTTCGGCCTGGAGCAGAACGCTATCCACTCGCCCAACGAAAGCATGGATCTGGAGGTGTGGGAGAAAGGAATAATCGCAGTAACGGAGTTCTATAAGGAGATAGCCGCCACAGGCTGCTGACAGGGCAGAGGGCAAGCAGAGAGATGAAAAAGAGTTCGTTTTCTTCGAAAGTAGGATTGATAATGGCCGCGGCAGGAAGTGCCGTAGGCTTGGGTAATATTTGGAAGTTTCCGTATATAGCCGGTGAGAACGGCGGCGGTGCGTTTCTGGTGGTGTACCTGCTGTGCGTGGTGCTGTTCGGTCTGCCGCTGCTGATGACGGAGTTCCTGATCGGCAAGCGTTCGGGCAAGAGCGCCTACGGTGCATTCCGTGCGCTGAACGGCAACAACCGCTGGCAATGGCTGAGCTGGATGTGCATGGTCACAGCCATGCTGATAATGGGCTTCTACTTTGTGGTCACCGGCTGGTGCTTCAACTACCTGGCCGAAGCGCTGACCAACGCCTTCAGCGGACTGAACGCCGATGCGCTGACGGAGCACTTCGCCACAGTGACCGGCAATACGCCCAGGATGATACTGTTCGCCCTGCTGCCCGTGCTGCTCACCGCCATGGTGCTGTGGTTCGATGTGAACAAAGGTATCGAGCGCCTGAGCAAGATACTGATGCCGCTACTGCTGCTGATGATGATGTTGATGGCGGGACGTGTGCTGATGCTGGACGGCAGTAATATAGGAATGCGGTTCTTCTTCCAGTTCGATTTTTCAAAGATTACGCCCAAAGTCATCATGGAGGCGATGGGGCAGTGCTTCTTCAGTTTGTCGATAGGCATGGGTGCGCTCATCACATACGGCTCGTATATGCCCAAGGGGCAGAACGTGCCGCGTGCGTCCATTCAGGTGATCATCCTTGATACGCTCGTTGCCCTCATGGCCGGCGTGATTATCTTCCCTGCCGTGTTTGCCTTCGGCTTTGATCCCCAGGAAGGTCCGCAACTCGTGTTTGTCGTTCTGCCGGCTATCTTCGAGCAGATGTCCTTCTCCTGGCTGAGCGGCGTGCTGTTCTTCGGTCTGCTGTGTATAGCGGCATTGACGTCCACCATCTCGCTCATGGAGGTGGCGGTGGCGTTCGTCTGCGAGGCATCGGCGCAAACCAGACATCCGCTGAGCCGCCGTCAGAGTGTAGCCATCGTATCGGCAGGCACTGTGGTGATGATCATCCTGTGCGTGATGATACCGGCGGTGTTTGACTACAGCGACTGGCTCACAGCGTGCATCCTTATGCCTGTGGCGGCACTCGGCATGGCGGTGTTCGTGGGATGGAACCTGCCCAAGAACGGCGAAAAAGGTGTGCTGGAGGCCGACAAAGGTATCAAGCGCTGGGCGAGAAAGATATATATATTCGTGCTCAGATGGATTGTGCCGCTGGCAATCATTCTAATCTTCCTCAATAGTCTCGGAGTGTTATGAAAATAGTGATTATAGGACGCGGCAATGTGGCGACAAGTCTTCAGGCCGCTTTTGCCAGAAAGGGCATTGACGCCCCGATGATCAATTCGCGGGAGTTGGTGAACCGGCAGGCGGAGATGCCCGAACTGCCGGAAGCGGATGTGTATATATACGCTGTCCGTGACGAGGCGCTGCAGGCGGTGGTGAATGCCGTGCATGCACCGGCACGCGCCATCCATGTGCATACGTCCGGAACGATTCCGGTCACGGTGTTCGGCGCGGACAAGCCGCACAGCGGTATACTGTACCCCTTCCAGACATTCAGCAAGGCGCAGCCGATAGATGATTTTTCCGATATCCCGTTGATTATCGAGGGACGGAACATTGACGACGTGGCAGCCGTCTATACGCTGGCGCTGACGCTCTCGCCGCGCGTGATTGAAACCTCGCAGGCCGACCGTGAACGGCTGCACATAGCCGGAGTGTTTGCCAACAACTTCACGAACTGCATGTACCGTATGGCGGCGGAGGTGCTCAGAGGCACGCAGATACCGTTCTCGGTGCTGCTGCCGCTGATTGACCTGACGGCAGCCAAGGTGCACACGCTGGCGCCGAAAGATGCGCAGACCGGCCCCGCCGTCCGTCATGACGAACAGGTTATCCGCCATCATCTGGAACTGTTGTCAACTGCTCCGCTGAACGCGAATGCACTGGCTGGCGTGTACCGGATGCTGACGGAGTATATTCAGGCCGAATAAGGCTGCACAGGAACAAAACACAGCAAATCATAAACTATAAACTATAAACATAAATCTACATCTATGAGTACAAACAAACGCCGTAAGGTTATTCTCTGGTCCGTACTGGCAGGAATCGTTCTGCTGGTAATTGTCGGTATCCTTTGTTTTGACGCCATCGTCACCCGTACCGTCAACAAGCGCCTGCAAGCCGAAGTACAGGCAGACAACCGTTATGATGTCAGTTTCAAAAGCATAGCGGTACTGGTCGGAAGCCGTACAGTTGAGGTGCGTGGCATAACGTTCCGTATGCCTCTGACGGATACAATCGGGGACGCAAAGCCCGGGATAGACATGCACGTCCGTCACGTATCCCTCCGTCAGGTCAATCTGCGCCGGCTGCTGAAGGAAAAGCATCTGGAGATAGGCAAGATTGTCATTGACGAACCGTCCGTAGCCATCAACCTGCCTATAGTCATGCAGGAGCAGAGTGACAGCACCCGGATGCATTCGTTCCTGAAAGGTGTGACAGTCGACAAGATTGACATCGACGACTGCTCGTTCCGGCTGACGGATGCTTCGAGCCAGTTGCAACTCTCACTGGAAGACCTGTCGCTGGTAGCGTACGATTTAGGTTACGACCTGAGTACATCCACCCTGCTGTATAACGATTCCTTGTATAAGCTGTCGCTGAATGACCTGGATTTCATCTCGCCGGACGGTCTGTACCGCTTGTGCCTGCATTCGCTCGAGACGCAGGATGCAGGAGCCGTGGTGATGAAGCAACTGCACTGCTACAACACGGTGAAAAAGACCGAACTTGCCGACCTCCTGGGCAAGATACCGTCAACGTGGATAGACGTGAACATCAACAAGATAACCACCTCTCCCGTCAATCTGGTACGTCAGGCTCTCGCCAAGGAGATATCTATAGACAACGTGGAAGTTGACTGCGAGAAGGCGCACATCTTCCGTGATATACGCTATCCGCAGAGAGACCCGTCACCCATGCCGCAGGAGGTGATGATGGCGATGCCTGTACCGATGCGTATTCGTACCGTGAAGATGGCTGTGCCCAAGATAGATATCGAGATGTGTATGCTGGGTATAGAAAGCGGTCTGATAGGTGTGCAGAATGCCAGCGGCTCGGTGACCAACGTCACGAACATCAAGGGTGAAATCATGAAAGCCAAGATGCACGCGTCTCTGGCACACGGCGGTGAGGGTGACCTGACTGCATCGTTCAAGATGGACAAGGCGGCGCACTTTGACATCTCCGCCAAATTCGCCGACGTGAAAGGCGAGAGTTTCAATACTTTCCTGCATCCGCTGTTCGGCATGGAGGCTGAGTTCACCATCAACGAACTGACCACCAGTTATTCAGGTGACAATGTGTGTGCGAACGGTACGTTCTGCATGACGTATGACGACATCCAGGCGCGCGTGATCAAGGAGGACACCCCGTATAGCGTGATAGCCAAGAATGCGGACGCCATCAACGTGTTCGCTCCGGCTGTGCTCCAGCGCCGCAATCCGCGTCTGCCGGGACAGAAACCGCAGAGTTATCAGGTGACAAAGACACGTGACGAGATGCAGAACGTGGCTGTCTATCTGACCGGCCCGCTGCTTGACGGCGTGCTGAAAACCCTTCTTCCAGGACTGGTGGTCAAGATTATCGACCAGCAAATCGACAAGAAGGGCGACAATAAGAGTGGTAAACAGAAGAAATGATAGCAGATAAAATCTGTTGATGTCAAAAAAAAATCGGCATTTCCTTGCAAATGTCGATTTTTTTTTGTAACTTTGCGTCCGAATTAATATGTGCGTGTGCAAGCGTGCGCTATAGGCGTGCTTAACATGCAATAAATATGAAAGTTATGAATGATTTTCGCTCATTATGCCAACAGCGTCGTTCCATACGGACGTTTACCTCGCAGCCCGTGGAACGTGAGAAGATAGATTACCTGCTGCAGTGTGCGCTGATGTCTCCGTCCGCCAAGCGGCTGAACCCGTGGGAGTTCGTTGTGGTGACGGATGAGGATGTGCTTCGCCGGCTTGCCGGTTGCAAGACCTACGGCAGCCAGATGTTCAACACCGCTACGGCAGGTATAGTCGTGGCTCTGGATACATCGCTTACGGATACATGGCAGGCAGACGGAGCGATAGCCGCCGAGCATCTGCTGCTCGCCGCCGAGGAACAGGGACTGGGTGCATGCTGGTGCCATGTGTACGGACGCGATGAGTCGGAGGCCATGGTCCGCCGGCTGACCGGTATGCCTGAGAACTACTCTGTGCTGTGCGTCATTGCGCTGGGATACAAGAACGAGGAACGAAAGAACTACGACTTGCAAAAACTGCTATATAACAAAGTTCACAACGAGAAATTTTAAGAATTTGAAGATTTGAAAATTTGAAGATTATGAAACCGATTATTGCGATTACAGCCGGAGACATCAACGGCGTGAGTTATGAGATCATACTGAAGACTATCTTCCATCCGCATATTCTGGACATCTGCACGCCCGTATTGTACGGCAACGTGGCTATCGCCAAGCAGCACGCACAACTGCTGGACGACGAATACCGCACGCCTCAAGGCGTGATTATCAGCGATGCACGCAAGGCGCAGGAGGGCAAGGTGAACGTTATCACCTGTTACCCTGACGACACGCCTCTGAACATCGGTCAGAGCACACCCGAAGCCGGCAAGGCCTCGCTGGCCAGTCTCAAGCGCGCATGTGCCGACCTGCAGCAGGGCTTTGTGCATGCAATCGTGACGGCTCCCATCAACAAGGCGAATATCCAGTCCGACGAGTTCCGCTTCAGCGGACACACTGAGTACCTGACCCATCTGTTCGGTGCATCGAAAGCCTCTGCATCCGCCGAAACAGCCGGAACAGACAGCCTGATGATGATGGTTTCCGATGCGCTGAAGGTGGCGCTGGTGTGCAACCATGTGCCCATCAGCAAGGTGGTGGAGAATATAACAGTAGAGCGTATCTTGTGCAAGCTGAAGGTCCTGAGCAATGCGCTGAAGAACGATTTCACCATCCGCCAGCCGCGTATAGCCGTGCTGGCACTCAACCCGCATGCAGGTGACGGCGGACTGATAGGAGAGGAAGAGAAGAATGTGATTATCCCGGCTATCGCCGAGGCGAACAAGCAGGGTATCATGGCGTTCGGTCCGTTCTCGGCGGACGGGTTCTTCGGCAGCGGCAAGTTTATGCACTACGATGCCATCCTTGCCATGTATCACGACCAGGGACTGATCCCGTTCAAGTCGATGGACATGAACGGCGTGAACTTCACCGCCGGACTGAACATCATCCGCACCTCGCCCGACCATGGCGTGGCGTATGACCGCGCAGGCAAGAACCAGGCGTCGCCGCAGAGCTTCCGCAATGCGCTGACGATGGCAATCGACATCATGAAACAGCGTGCGATGAACAAGGAGATAAACGCCAACCCGCTGCCCGTACCCGAACCTGACGAGAATGACTTGCGTCCGGAGTTCCGTTCGTTCAGCGAACCCAAATCCACAGGCTACAAGCCCGCATAGATTTATAATTTGATAATTTGAAGATTTATAATATGACAGCTCAAGAAATACGTCAATCGTTTCTCGATTTTATGGCAAGCAAGGGACACCAAGTAGTTCCCTCTGCTCCGATGGTCATCAAGGATGACCCTACACTGATGTTTACCAACGCCGGCATGAACCCCTGGAAGGGTATCATCCTCGGCAATGACCCGATCAAGTATCCGCGCGTGGCAGACAGCCAGAAGTGTCTGCGCGTATCGGGCAAGCATAATGACCTGGAGGAGGTAGGTCACGACACCTACCACCACACGATGTTCGAGATGCTCGGCAACTGGTCGTTCGGCGACTACTTCAAAGAGGGCGCCATCGATTTCGCGTGGGAGTATATCGTGGATGTACTGAAGATAGACCCGAAGAACCTCTATGCCACCGTATTCGAGGGCAGCAAGGAGGAGGGGCTCGGTCGTGATGACGAGGCTGCCGCCGTATGGGCCAAGCACCTGCCAGCCGACCACATCCTGAACGGCAACAAGCACGACAACTTCTGGGAGATGGGCGATACGGGTCCGTGCGGTCCGTGCTCGGAGATCCACGTGGACAGCCGTTCGGAAGAGGAGAAAGCCCAAGTGCCCGGACGCGAACTGGTGAACAAGGACCATCCGCAGGTCATCGAGATTTGGAACATCGTGTTCATGCAGTTCAACCGCAAGGCGGACGGTTCGCTGGAGCCGCTGGCAAAGAAAGTGATTGACACCGGTATGGGCTTTGAGCGTCTGGTGCGCACCATTCAGGGCAAGCAGTCGAACTACGATACCGATGTGTTCCAGCCCATGCTCGCCAAGATTGGCGAACTGTGCCATTGCGAGTACGGCAAGGACGAGAAGACCGATGTTGCCATGCGCGTCATAGCCGACCATATACGTACCATCGCGTTTGCCATCACCGACGGACAGCTGCCGAGCAACGAGAAAGCCGGCTATGTCATCCGTCGTATCCTGCGCCGTGCCGTGCGTTACGGTTATACGTTCCTCGGTATGCGTGAGGCGTTCCTGTACAAACTCGTGCCGCAACTGATTGCCGACATGGGCGAAGCTTATCCCGAACTGGTCAAGCAGGAGGCACAGATCACGCCGGTGATCAAGAGCGAGGAAGAGGCGTTCCTGCGTACGCTGGACAAAGGTATCACGCTGCTGGACAAACTGATGGCCGATGCCAAGCAGGCCGGCAAGACCGAGATCAGCGGCGTGGATGTGTTCACGCTCAAGGATACCTACGGCTTCCCGCTGGACCTGACCGAACTGATTCTGCGCGAGAACGGCTTCACCACCAACGAAGAGGAGTACAACAAGGCACTGGAGCACCAGAAAGAGATGGGACGCTCGGCCAACAAGCAGGACCTCGGCGACTGGAACGTCCTCCGCGAGGGTGACACGGAGTTTGTGGGCTACGACGAACTGGAGGTGGAGACGCAGATTCTCCGTTACCGTCAGGTGAGCCAGAAGGGCAAGTCGTTCTATCAGGTTGTGCTGAGCAAGACGCCGTTCTACGCCGAGATGGGCGGTGAGGTAGGAGACACGGGCCATTTGCAATTTGACAATTTGTCATTTGCCATTTTGGATACGAAGCGCGAGAACGGTCTGCCCGTACATATCATGACCGAACTGCCGGAAGACGTAAATGCCACGTTCATCGCCAAGGTCGATGCCGAGCGTCGTCAGGCGATTGCCTGCAACCACTCGGCTACGCACATCATCCACTACGCGCTGCGTCAGGTGCTCGGCGAGCATGTGGAGCAGAAAGGTTCGTTCGTGTCGCCCGACAGCCTGCGCTTTGACTTCAGCCACTTCCAGAAAGTGACGCCCGAAGAACTGCGCAAGGTGGAACAACTGGCAAACGACCTTATCCGCCGTGACATGCCGCTGGAGGAGAGCCGCCACACGCCTATCGCCAAAGCGAAAGAGATGGGCGCAATGGCGCTGTTCGGCGAGAAGTACGGCGATGATGTGCGCGTCATCAAGTACGGTCCGAGTATCGAACTCTGCGGCGGTTGTCATGTCAGCTCGACGGGCAGGATAGGCAGCGTGCGCATCATCATGGAGACCTCCGTGGCTGCCGGCATACGCCGTATAGAGGCCGTTACAGCCGCCAAGGCGGACAAGATCTACTACGAGATGCAGGACACGATGCGTAACCTGCAGGCTGCGCTCAACAATGCTCCCGACTTGCTGCAGGCTATCCATAAGACGATTGAGGAGAACGCCGGACTGAAGAAGCAGGCCGAAGAACTGTTCAAGGAGAAAGCCGAGATGTTCTGCAAGGAACTGATTGCGCACGCTATTAATTACAAGGATATCCGTCTGGTGCGCGTGGACGGCGAATATAACCCCGAGATGATCCGTACGGGCCTCACCCTGCTGCGCAACCATGTGGGTGACGAGCCTCTGGCTATACTCGGCGCCACTTCATGGCAGGGCAAGCCGATGATATTCGTGTTCCTGTCGCAAGCGCTTGTGGCCAGAGGACTGAATGCCGGTGCGATGGTCAAGTCGGCCGCCAAGCTCATCCAGGGTGGCGGTGGCGGTCAGCCGTGGATGGCTACTGCCGGCGGACGTGATGTCAGCGGACTGAATGCCGCCATGGAAGAAATGCAGGCTGCGTTATAGACCGCTTTGCTGAAAGAACAAAGACTGATGAGACTGCCAACATCATACCTGCCGGAGAAGATACGTTCCGCCGTACGGTTTACCATCGTAGGTACAACCGGCATGTTCATACAGACCTGGTGTTTCATGGCGGCGTTGTACTTCATGTCCAACCCGGACAAAGGCACGTGGCTGTACTATGTGGCATTCGGTATCGGTTATCTGCTGGAGATGATACCCAACTACATCTTCTCCAACTGGTACACGTTCGGTACGCGTCCGGATATTAAGAATGCCGGCGGTTTTCTGCTGGCGCGTGCTATCAATCTGGCGATACAGTTAGGCCTGTTGCCGCTTATGCTGCGGCTGTTGCCGACCTTGCGTGACGATTATATCAGTTTTGTGGTAATCTTCATCGGAGGCTGCATCAACTATCTGGTCTGCCTGCTGTTCTTCAAGAAGAAGGACAAAAAACCGGCTGCCCCTGCCAAAGAACAGGTCTGCGGGCAGACCGCCAAATGAGTAAACGAGTAAATGACTAAATGTGTAAATGATATGAAGCCGTTAATCTTATCCGTACTGTTGAGCCTGTCCGGCGTGATGCTTATGGCACAGGAGCCTGTGAATGATGGTGATACGCTGAGTATGAAGAATGCTGCAGCGCAGCAGGACTCGTTAGGTACCGTATTGTATAGCAAGGGTCAGTTTACGGAGGCGCAGCGTTGTTTCCGTGAGGCTGCATCGTGGCGCAAGCGTCTGTTAGGCCGCCGTTCGACAGCGTACCTGCGTTCGGTGACGTACCTGGCCTCGTCGTACTACCAGTCGGGTGACGTGAAGCAGGCTATCGCCGTAGGTGACAGTCTGATACAACTCATAACCGACAGCGTGTCGCCGGACTACGTGGATCTGTACGACGTGTATACCAACCAGATGTACTGCTACTATGCGCTGCGTCGTCTGCCCAAGGCTATCGAATATGCCCATAAGGCGGTGGACGTGCTGGAGAGGCAGGATAAGATGTATGTGCATTCGTATGTGCACGCGCTGGCCAATCTGGGCTATTGCCTGGACGTGGCTAAGCGTAACGACGAAGCCAAGCGCTATCTTGACCACGCGGTGGCAATAGCCAACGACAGCCTCAAGCCCACCGACAACGCCACCCTGGAGGTGATGAACTCGCAGGCTTACAACTATTCGTATCGTGGCGATTACGGCAAGGCGATAGAGATCATGTACGAGGTGGTGAAGCGCACCCGTGAGGTGGCTCCCGAGTCACCGAACCTGGCTATCCGTCTGGCGGCGCTGTCGTATTTCTACGCCGCCATCGAGGACTACGATGCCGCCATCGAGGCTACCAAGGAGGTGCTGCCGCTGTATAAGAAGTTCTACGGCGAGAACTCGTTCAACTACAACGACCTCTGCCAGCGTCTGGGCAACTACTACCGCGAGTCAGGCAGGGTGGAGGAGGCGCTGCCGTACCATCAGCGTGCCGTGGAGATAGCCGAACAGACCTACACCAAACAGCATCGCGAGTATGCGCTGGCCCTCGGTAACCTGGCGGCTGACTATCACCAGCTGGACTCGATTGACCGCGCGCTGGCACTGTACACCGAAGCCGTTCAGATCATGCAGCGTGAGGACCTTGAGGCGTCGCTTATCCTGGAGTTCAATATCACCAACGTGCTTGCCGATGCCGGCCGTATCGACGAGGCGTTGCCGCAGGCCGAACAGATTATACAAACGTTCCGCGACAGCGTAGGTGTGTACAACCGCGACTTCCCTGTTGCACTCGGTCACCTGGCTGCCCTGTACCGCAAGTCGGAGAACTACGAGCAGTCGCTCAAGGTCAAGCGCGAGATAGTGGACATCATTGCCGCACGCGTCAACCGCATCTTCCCGTCATTGACCGAGCGTGCGCGTGCCGAGTACTACGGCAGTATGCGCCACCACTTCAACTATATCATCCCGTGTGCGCTGCATGCCGATACGCCGTTTGCCACAACGCTGCTGTACGATGCCAACCTGATCAACAAGGGACTGCTTCTGTCCTCGTCGATTGAGTTTGCCCGTTACGTCGAGCAGAGCGGTGACACCGCACTTATCCGCCAGTACCAGCAACTTCGCAAGCAGCAGATAGCCTTGCAGCAGTACATGCAACTGCCTCCCAAGCGCCGCAGTGACGATACCATCCGTATCCGTCAGGCGGAGATAAGCGACCTGGAGCAACAGGTGATGATACGCTGCCACGAGTACGGCTCGTTCATGGACCGCTTGNNTTCATGGACCGCTTGCGTATCAATACCGCCGATGTGAAGAAAGCCCTGAAGAAAGGCGAAGTGGCGATTGAGTTCATGCAGGACAAGGGACGAAAGTCCGAGGGTGAGATAGTAGCGCTCATCCTGCGCCCGGAATGGACGGCACCGAAGATGGTGCAGATACCCGGCAGGGACTACCTGCAGCAGTTTGTCGAACTGCGTGCACGCACCTATCTCAATACCCAGTTGTCCGATACCATCTGGCGGGATATTATCCGCGTAGGGCAGATCAAGCCGACGGACAAGGTGTATTTCGCACCCGACGGTCCGCTCTACCAGTTGGCTATCGAGTATCTGCCCTATACGGCGCAGTACCAGGGTGCCGTACAAATGTCCACCGACACTGTGCTGCCCACCATGGCGGATGTGTATAACCTGTACCGCCTGTCATCCACACGCGAGCTGTGCTTCCGTAACTCCAATGCGCTCAAGCTGGAGAAAGCGCGTCTGCGTGAGGCTGTTCTGTACGGCGGTGTATATTACAACCCCGAGAACGCACGCGGTGCCATCCAGTACCTGCCTGGTACGCTCAGTGAGGTGCAGTCCATCGCCGAGCAGATTGGCGCGAAGAACATGTTCACCGCCATGGGTGCTTCCGAGGAGCAGTTCAAGTCGATGTCCGGCCATGCGCCCGAACTGGTTCACATAGCCACTCACGGTTTCTGTCTGTCCGATGTGACGGAGGTCAATGCCATGCAGCGCACCGGTATGCTCTTTGCCAATTCCGAGAATGCGTGGAAGGGCGAAGATGTCGAGCCTACGCGCGAAGACGGCATTCTCACTGCGCAGGAGATAGCCGGACTGAACCTCAGCGGCAACCAGCTCACCGTTCTTTCAGCCTGTGAGACGGCACTGGGTGCCATCAGCTCCGATGGCGTGATGGGTCTGCAGCGCGGATTTAAGAAAGCCGGTGTGCACGCGCTCATTATGTCACTCTGGCCGGTCAACGACGAGGCGACGGAGAAGATGATGAAGGCTTTCTACCAGCACCTTAACGAAGGCATGACGCCGCGTGAGGCACTGCGTGGTGCGCAGTATGACCTGCGAGGCTTCAAGCCCGAGCCGATAGAGGAGGATGATACCGAAGAGACGCAGACGCGTAAACTGAACTTCCTGCGTCAGTCACAGGTACGCGCAGCGAACAAGGCCAAGAAGTACCCGTTCGCCCATCCGCGTTTCTGGGCGGCGTTCATCCTGCTGGATGCCACGGATAAATGACGATGAGGCATATCGTACTGCCCAAAGGTCAGTCGCTGGCGTGGTATCTGGATGAAGAGATACGCCAGGCGCAGGATGTACAGGAGGATAAGTTCTTCTGCTGGCGGGTCAAGCCTACGGTCATCTACGGCAGGCACCAGGATGTGAATGCCGAAGTGAACCTTGACTACTGTCGCGCGCACGATATAAAGGTAGTACAGCGCAAGAGCGGCGGCGGCTGCGTCTATGCCGACGAAGGCAACCTGATGATTAGTCTCATCTCGCCCGATACGCATAGTGAAGCCGTGTTCGAGCGATACCTCCGTCTGGTGGCGGATGTCCTGCGCTCATTGGGGCTGGACGCTGTTACCACTGAGCACAACGATATACTTGTCGGCAACAGGAAGGTCAGCGGTACAGCCTGTTACGCGCTGCCCAACGCAACCATCGTGCACGGGACGCTGCTATACGACGTCAATCTTGAAGCGCTGGAGCAGGCTATCACACCCGGTGCCGCCAAGTTGCAGAAGCATGCGGTGCAGAGTGTCCGCCAGCGCGTAATGAATATCCGTCCGCTGCTGCCCGATATCCACGGCATAGAGGAACTGGAACAGGTGTTCGTCAACCAATGGCAAAATAGCCGAATATAATAACAAACAATTATAAAATCTGTTTATCATGAATAACTCAATTCTTTGGCGTGCTTTAGGCCGCAATACATTGATTTCCATCCTGCTGTTCGGCGGCCTGCTCGGTCTGCTGTTTCTGGCAGAAATGCTCTTTCCGTCGCTGAGCCTGTTGCATTGGGAGAATGCCGCTTGGTGCGTTGGCATACCTGCCAGTGTTATCGGTGTGGCTTACATCCTGACCATCAAGGACCCGCAGAACTATACCGGTTTCTTTGCGGGTGTGATTATGTCCATTCTGCTGGGCGTGCAGTTCCTGCTGCAGCAGCAGTACGACAGCACGTTCCTGTTCTTCTTCGTGTTCATCCCGTTCCAGATGATGTCCATCTACAAGTGGAGCCGCAAGAAAGATGACGGCGGTGCCAGTTTCGAGCCCAAGTTCCTTGATACGCCGCGTCTCATTCTATCGGTGGCAATGCTGGTGTTCATCACGATTGGCGATTATCTGCTGGCCACCTTTGCGTTCCAGCACAACGGTCTGACGGACAACATTGCCATCAAGCTGTTCAACGGTCTGCTGATCTCCTCGTCGTTCCTGGCCAACTATTGGCTGATCTACCGCAAGACGGACTCGTGGATATACTGGATTATCTACAGCGTGGCAGGTATCGTACTGTTTATCCTGATTAAGAATATTTTCTCCATCGTGCTGTTCCTGTTCTTCCTGGTCATCAACGGCTCGGCAGGTCTGGCATGGATCAAGATGACCACGCCCGAGAACTACGGCTGGCTCCGGGGCAAATGATATATATGGAATAAGGAAACGAAAAGACCGCAAGTGATTGCGGTCTTTTGTTGTTATGCCAGGCAAGCGTCCAGCGCTTCGGTTATGGCGTGGCGGTCGAGGTGCTGACCGATGAAGACGAGTTTCTGCATACGGTCGCCGTACCGCTCGTCCCAGTCGCGAAGGATACCCGGTTCGCTGCGCGCCATGAGCATAAGTTCCTCCTCGGGCATGGTAGCGTACCATTGGCCTGCCTGCTTGAGGTTGAACTGGCGGCCTGCCTGCTCGAAGACATAGCACATGTCGTACTCGTCCTCGAAATAGCACATGCCCTTGGCACGGATGACCTCTTTCGGCCAATGGCGGGCAATGAACTCGTCGAACTTGTTGAGGTCGAACGGCCGACGGCGGAAATAGACGAACGTGCCGATGCCGTACTCCTCCGCCTCGCCCTCATCGTCATGGTGGTGGTGATGATGGTGGTCGTGGTGGTGAAGTTCGTGTTCGTGCTCGTCGTGGTCATCATCGTGCTCGTGCTCGTGATGGTGGTGGTCGTGGTCATGTTCATCTTCCTCTTCCTCCTCTTCGCTGCCGGGGGCCTCTACCTCGTGTACCCAGGTGGCACTGGTGGCGACGTCATCGAAATCGAAGGCGTGGGTGTTGAGTATCTTGTCGAAATCCACATCGCCGTAGTCGCATGGGATGATCTCCGCCTTGGGCTGGATGGCTCTGATGATGGCGGTGAGGTGCCCCAGTTCGTCGGGACTTATCTCCGAGGCTTTGTTGAGCAGGATCTTGTTGCAGAACTCAATCTGCTCGATCACGAGTTTCTCGATGTCTTCTTCGCCTATGTGCTCCTGCTGCAGGCTGTCGCCGCAACCGAACTCGTCACGCATACGCAGCGCGTCCACGACGGTAACGATGCAGTCCAGACGGGGCAGGTCATGTCCGGCGTAGTTCGTCACTATCTGCGGGATGGAGCAGAGTGTCTGTGCGATAGGTGCCGGTTCGCAGATGCCTGACGCCTCGATAACGATGTAGTCGAACTTCTTCTGCGAGGTTATCTCGTTGAGTTGCTCTACCAGATCCATCTTGAGCGTGCAGCAGATGCATCCGTTCTGCAGAGCGACCAGGCTGTCGTCTTTCTGGCCGACCACACCGCCTTTGGCAATAAGGTCGGCGTCGATGTTCACTTCGCCTATGTCGTTGACGATCACGGCAAACTTGATGCCTTGGCGGTTGTTGAGTATCCGGTTGAGCAGGGTGGTCTTGCCGCTGCCGAGATAACCGGTCAATAAAAGTACAGGTACTGCTGTCATATGTTTCAAATTTATGATTTCAAATTTTCCAGATTACTTGCTACAAAAAATGTGCCGTTGGTAGATGGATGGGCAATTTGGCAATTTTTTTGCTAAAGACTGGCAAATATCCATCATTTTTTGTTTCTGTGCATTCACATCTGCCCACATTGAGGGATAATGTTCTTCGGGTGGGTGAATGCAGACATAAAAAGTCACCCTGTGGCTCACTTTATTTTTTGGGGGTGCTCCCGATAAAACCCCGATAAAACCCCGACAAAACCCCGATGAGCTCGGGCGAGATTTTGCAGGTGGTTGAGGCGTCCCGAAAAACAATGCAAAAATACGACAATATTCTGACAAATCAAAGGGTTGTCCCGAAAGACGCGCCGGATTGTCCCGAAAGATGAAACGTAGGGTGGGGAACTGCGCATGAATACGCAAGGCATAGACGCTAATGGCGGCGATGTCATCGCCGGGAACTGTCAAGAAGAGGCGGCTCAGGGGAGCCGTTGTCGGGATAGGATCCCGACGCAATGGACGAAACTAAACATGTGACAAGTATTAGCGGATGGTACTGATTACTATATAGATATACTATACTATTGTAAGTATAAAAAGGTTAAAAGTTAAAAGTATGGAATTTGGAAAATCATGTGTCTCGCGCGCGATATGCAGTTATGTAGAGACATATAACCTTATCGGGACAGATGCGCACATGCAAAAAGAAATCGCATCGGTTTAACTTTTAACCTTTTTAGTAAAAGTGTAAATAAACCAGTTGTTTAGAAAGCTAAAGGATGTATCCCGCTACCGATGAACAGTTAAATAATATATAGCGAACCAAACAGGTTATCCTTGATTGCGCAATTGTCCAAGAGCTGTTTTGCGTTAAATATCGAACTTTCTCGCATATGTGGCGGCAGGGATGCCGGCGCTATTGTGTGATGGCGGGAAGGGGGAGGCGGCTCTGAGAGCCGTTGTCGGGATGGCATCCCGACGCAATGGACGAAACGCAGGTATGGTTAGGCACAGGAGAAATGCTATATAGAAGTGACGAAAAGGGACAAATGAGTATAAGATGTAAGAAAATTTGCAAATGTCAAAAATTTTTCGTAACTTTGCAGCGGATTTACAAAAATGTGAGTAAACCCTAGGATCAGTCCGACATTAGTCCGACAAGGAATGCATCCAAGTCGCTAACACATACATCCAACAAGCAAGATAAAAATCAATAATAAAATAAAAAGATACCATGTTACACGTTATTTCATCAGCTATGCATAAGGAAGACTTGCATCTTCCGTTCAGTCTGCCCGAAGAGTGGGTGGGCAATCATCAATGCGTCGCCGTTCTGACAGGCGGAACAGAGGCGCTGTTCCTGCAACTGGTCAACGAGGGCAAAGTGTCCCTCAAGGAACCGGTATATATCATCGCCTCCGGATACAGCAACTCGCTTGCCGCGTCGCTGGAGATACTGTCGTGGATACAGCAGCACGGCGGGACAGGGAGAGTGGTCACATCTGCTGAGCAAGCCGATGAGATTTCAGATTGCAAGATTTCAGATTGCAAGATTGGCGATGAAGGTTCAAATGTTCAAATCTTGAAATCTTCAAATAACGCCAAAGGCTTGCGGCTGGGCGTGGTGGGCGAGCCGTCTGACTGGCTGATTGCGTCGAAAGTGGATGACGCATATATCCTGGAACAGACAGGCATACAGCTGGTACATATACCCATCGAAGAGGTGTCCTCGCTCGGCGAAGTGGACGGCGGTATGGCCGGAGCGGAACGCATATACGAACGGCTGAAAGAGATAGTCGCCCGCTACGAACTGAACGGGCTGACGCTGCGCTGCTTCGACCTGCTGACCACGGTCAAGAACACCGGCTGCATCGCCCTCAGTCATCTGAACGACGAGGGCATACCCGCATCGTGCGAGGGAGATATACCGCTGCTGCTGACGATGATACTCGCCAAGCAGAAGTACGGACAGATAGGCTTCCAAGTCAATCCGGCACGCATAGGCGACGACGGAAAGATGCTGTTCGCGCATTGCACCATACCGCTGAAGATGACCAGCTCGCATGTATATGACACGCACTTCGAGTCGGGTATAGGCGTAGGCATCCACGGCGAACTGCCGACAGGCAAGTACCGGCTGATGAAGCTCTCCGCCGACCTGACGCAACTGGTGGACGAGCCGGTGGAACTGGTGGCGAACCAATACGAGAAGAACCTGTGCCGTACGCAAGTGTGGCTGCAGGCAACTCCCGAACTGGCAAAACAACTGCTGACACATCCGCTGGCGAATCATCATTTGCTGATTAGGGAAAAGGTAAATTAAGAATTAAAAATTAAAAATTACGAATTACGAATTAAAAATTACGAATTACGAATTAGGGAATTAGAGGGGTAGAAAGCGCTGATTATGTAGCCTTAGTATGGCAGAAATGGCAAAAAAAGGCGTGTTGGCGAAAAAAAATGCGCAAATGCTTGCAGATATGCAAAATATTTTGTATCTTTGCACGCGAAATGAATGAGGGGTCTAAGCAGACTCCTCATCGCTTTAAGAATAGAGTCAATGATAACAAGCGAACAGGACATACGCAGCAGGATAGAGCAGTTCCTGCAGGGAACAGGTTATGAACTAATCACCCTGGCCATCCATCCGGACAACACCATACTGGTGGAGGTGGACCGACTGGAAGGTACGGATGTGGATTTCTGCGGCGAGCTGAACCGTATGCTGGTGGACTATCTGGAGGCGCAAGGCGAACCGGATTATGCCCTGGAGGTGGGCAGCGTGAGCCTGGTGGCGCCGTTCAAGACGAAGATGCAGTACGAGAAGCATCTGGGACATGAGGTGGAAGTGCTGACATCCCCCGGCCCCTTCTCCAAAGGGGAGCAAGGCGTGAAGTACAAAGGACAACTGGTGAGCGTGGATGAGGAGACATTCAGCGTGGATGTAGAGGAGAAAGTGGAAGTGGAGGGCAAGAAGCGCAAGCAGACGCAGGTTGTCACGCACACCTGGAAGTATGACGAGGTGAAGTACTGCAAGTATGAGCTGAAGATCTAGGCGACTAGATAACTAGACGACTAGGTAACTAGACAACTAGACGACTAGTAGGCGATGAAGAAAAAATAATAACAAACATAAAATGGCAACAAAGAAAACAAATTCAATCAATTTGATTGAGATTTTTAAGGACTTCAAGGAGTTCAAGAACATTGACAAGCAGACGCTTATCAACGTGCTGGAAGAGTCGTTCCGCAGCGTGATTGCGAAGATGTACGGTACGGACGCGAACTACGACGTGATCATCAACCCCGACAAGGGTGACCTGGAGGTGTACCGTAACCGCCTGGTGATGGAGGATGACGACGTGGCCAACGAGAACACGCAGATAGCCCTGAGCGACGCCCTCAAGCTCGACGACGAGGCAGAGGTAGGCGAGGAAGTGACCGACCGCGTGGACTTTAGCGTGTTCGGTCGCCGAATGATTCTGAACCTGCGTCAGACGCTGGCCACGAAGATCCTTGACCTGAAGAAGGAAGACCTGTATATGCGCTACAGCGAGAAGCTCGGACAGATCGTTTCCGGCGAGCTGTACCAGGTGTGGAAGAAAGAGATGCTGCTGCTGGACGAGGAGAACAACGAGCTCTACCTGCCCAAGCAGAACCAGATTCCTACCGACTTCTACCGCAAGGGCGACACCGTTCGCGCCGTGGTTGTACAGGTGGATAACAAGAACCAGAACCCGAAGATCATCCTGAGCCGTACCAGCCCGCTGTTCCTGCAGCGACTGTTCGAGCAGGAGGTGCCCGAGGTGCATGACGGCCTGATCGGCATCAAGAACATCGCCCGTATCCCGGGTGAGCGTGCGAAAGTGGCCGTACAGAGCTTTGACGACCGCATCGACCCCGTAGGCGCATGCGTAGGTATAAAAGGTGCGCGTATTCACGGTATCGTACGCGAGCTGCGCAACGAGAACATCGACGTAATCAACTACAGCTCGAACATCAACCTGTATATCCAGCGCGCCCTCTCGCCGGCAAAGATAAGCTCCATGACCATCAACGAGGAGGAGAAGAAAGCCGAGGTTTACCTGAAGAGCGAAGAGGTAAGTCTGGCTATCGGTAAGGGCGGCTACAACATCAAGCTCGCCAGCATGCTCACCGGCTACGAGATAGAGGTTTACCGTGAGATGGAAGGCGAGGATATCGAGGATATCTATCTGGAGGAGTTCAACGACGAGATCGACCAGTGGGTAATAGACACGCTGAAGGCTGCCGGACTGGATACAGCCAAGGCCGTGCTTGCGGTTGACAAGGACGAACTGATCAAGCGTACCGACCTCGAGGAGGAGACCATCGAAGATGTGCTGCGCATTTTGGCCGCAGAGTTTGAAGACGAATAATAATAGTTAAATAGTTAAATAGTTAAAATGGTTTCGATTGGCATCGAAACGTTAACTAACATGTCACAGATGGCTAACTATTTAACGTTTTCGCGAAGTGAAAACCATTTTAACCCTTTAACGTCGCGTAGCGACCATCTTAACAAAAAACAATATGGCGATAAAACTGATTAAAGCGTGTAAGGAACTGAACATCGGCATGTCCACCGCCGTTGAATTCCTGGCCAAACAGGGAATGCAAATTGAAACTGACCCCAACCTGCGTATAGAGGACGATATCTATATGAAACTCGCAAAAGAGTTCAACCGCGATATGGCCCTCAAGATGGAGGCTGAACGTCAGCAACAACAGCGTCAGGAGCGCGACATACAGAAAGTGCTGACCCTGGACAGCGCGCAAGAAGAGGCGGACAAGAAAGCCGCTGAGGCTGCGCGCAAGGCTGCACAGGAAGCTGCCGAGGCTGCGAAGAAAGCTGCCGAGGAGGCAGCCCGCAAAGCGCAGGAAGAGGCAGAGCGTGCCGCTGAAGCTGCCCGTAAGGCACAGGAAGAGGCTGACCGTCTGGCTGCTGAACGCGAGGCGCAGGAGCAGGCACGCCGTGAGGCGGAGCTCGCTGCTGAGGCTGCTGCCAAAGCCACCGAACAGGCCGCTGAGAAAGAGCCGGCAGCCGAACAGCCCAAAGAGGAGAAAAAGAAGACCGAGGTCTTCTCGCTCGGCAAGCCCGTGCTGAAGAGCCAGCCCAAAGTAGTCGGGAAGATTGACCTCGACACGCTTAATCAGGCTACCCATCCGCGTCAGAAGACCAAAGAGGAGAAGAAGAAAGAGCGTGAGGAGCGCGAACAGCAGCGCCGTGCAGCACAAGGTGGAGGTGCAGGCGGCGAGAAGCGCAAACGCGAACGCATCAAGCAGAACAAGGTGGACGTGAACGACGTCAAGAACCAGAAAAGCGGCAAGAACGCCTCGAAGAAGAAAGGCGTACGCGTGGAGATTGACGACGAAGAGGTACAGCGCCAGATAAAGGAGACCATAGCCCGTCTGCAGGGCAACAAGGGCAAGACAGCCACCTCCAAGCACAAACGCGAACGCCGTGAGCAGGAGCGTGAGAAGATGGCTACCGCCGCTGCCGAGGAACAGGCACAGAGCAAGGTGCTCAAACTCACCGAGTTCGTGACCGCCAACGACCTGGCGGTGATGATGAACGTGCCGGTGACCAAGATCATCGGAACATGTATGTCGCTGGGTATGATGGTGAGCATCAACCAGCGTCTGGACGCCGAGACCATCAATATTGTTGCCGAGGAGTTCGGCTTCCAGACCGAGTACGTGAGCGCCAAGGTAGCAGAGAAGATAGCCGAGGAAGAAGAGGCGTACAGCGAGGAAGATATGGAGCCTCGCGCACCGATCGTTACCGTCATGGGTCACGTTGACCACGGTAAGACCTCGCTGCTCGACCATATCCGTAACACGAACGTGATTGCCGGTGAGGCAGGCGGTATAACGCAGCACATAGGTGCATACAACGTCAAGCTGAGCGAGACGGGCAAGCATATCACCTTCCTGGATACTCCGGGTCACGAGGCGTTCACCGCCATGCGTGCCCGTGGTGCACAGGTGACGGATATAGCCATCATCATCGTGGCTGCCGACGACGGCGTGATGCCGCAGACGCGTGAGGCTATCAGCCACGCACAGGCTGCAGGCGTGCCGATGGTGTTCGCCATCAACAAGTGCGACAAGCCCGGTGCCAACCCCGACAAGATCAAGGAGGAACTGGCGAACATGAACCTCCTGGTCGAGGACTGGGGCGGCAAGTACCAGAGCCAGGACATATCCGCCAAGAAAGGTACGGGTGTTCACGAACTGCTGGACAAAGTGCTGCTGGAGGCCGAACTGCTTGACCTGAAGGCTAACCCCAAACGCCGTGCGAAAGGCTCGATCATCGAGTCGTCGCTCGACAAGGGACGCGGCTATGTGGCTACGGTGCTCGTGTCCGACGGTACGTTGCACATGGGTGACGTGCTGCTGGCCGGTACGTTCCACGGCAAGGTGAAGGCGATGTTCAACGAGCGTGGTCAGCGCATCCAGGCTGCCAAGCCGGGTGAACCGGCTGTAGTGCTCGGCCTGAACGGCGCACCGCAGGCCGGTGACGAGTTCAACGTACTGCCGACCGAGCAGGAGGCAAAGGATATAGCATCGAAGCGCGAACAGCTGCAGCGCGAGCAGTCCATCCGCACGAAGAAACACGTCGGACTGGAGGAGATCGGCCGCCGTCTGGCTATCGGCGACTTCAAGGAACTGAACCTCATCATCAAGGCGGACGTGGACGGTTCGACCGAGGCACTTGCCGACTCGATGATCAAGCTCTCGACGGAGAACATCCAGGTGAACGTCATCCACAAGGCCGTGGGTGCCATCAGCGACAGCGATGTCATGCTGGCTGCGGCTTCCGACGCCATCATCATCGGCTTCAATGTCCGTCCTACCGGTACGGCAAAGAAGATGGCGGAGCAGGAGGAAGTGGATATACGCGTATATTCAATCATCTACGACGCTATCGAGGAGGTCAAGGCCGCTATGGCCGGTATGCTCTCGCCGGAAATCAAGGAAGAGGTTACCGCTACGCTGGAGATACTGCAGACGTTCCATATCAGCAAGGTCGGAACGATTGCCGGATGTATTGTGCGTGAGGGCAAAGTCAAACGTGGCAACAAGTGCCGCGTGATTCGTGACGGCATAGTTATCCACACGGGCGAACTCTCGTCGCTCAAACACGGCAAGGATGATATCAAGGAGGCCGGTACGAACACCGAGTGCGGTATAAGCATCAAGTCGTTCAACGACATCATCGAGCACGATATCATCGAGACCTACGAAGAGATAGAGGTGGCTAAATCTCTATAGTTTAGCGTTTAGGGTTTAGCGTATAGAGTGTGTCGGGGATAGCGACCATAGGGTTCTTTGACGGCGTACACAAGGGGCATCGCTACTTGTTTGAGCAGTTGCGCAAGTGTGCAGCCGAACATGAGGCGACCCCGTTGATATTCACATTTCTGCAACATCCGCGCAGTGTGCTGACACACGATTGTCCGCCGCTGCTGACCACGGTGGAGGAGCGTGAACTGCTGTTAGGACAGTTCGGTGACGTGCATTTCTTCGATTTTGCGGAGGTGCAGCCGCTGACCGCCTTGCAGTTCCTTGACTACCTCGCCGACCGGTGGAAAGTGAAACATCTGCTGATGGGCTTCAACCACCACTTCGGTTCGGACGGCCGTCTGACGGATGAGCAGTATGCGGCATACGCGCAGCAAGCGGGAATAAAGGTCGTGCGTGCCTTGCCCTACAGCGAGGATGACCTGCGACCGTCGTCCACCAAGATACGTACAGCACTACAGCAAGGCAATATACAGGAGGCCAACAAGATGTTAGGCTACGAATATATGCTGACAGGCAGGGTAGTGCACGGGCGGATGATCGGACGGCAGATAGGTTTTCCTACGGCGAACATCATGCCGCAGGCCGACAAGCTTGTTCCGGCAGCAGGTGTGTACAAAGCGACGGTGAGCGATGAGCGTTTAGCGTTTAGCGGCAAGCCCGCGCTGGTGAACATAGGCACCAACCCGACCGTAGGCAACACCCATCAGACGATAGAAGTGCATATACCCGGATTTGAGGGCGACCTGTACAACCAACCGCTGACCCTGCATTTCGTAAAGCGTCTGCGTGAGGAACGCCGCTTCGGCTCATTGGACGAATTAAAAGCACAAATACAAAAAGATTATGAAACGATTTATCCCGCTACTGATGCTCAGCCTTTTGCTGGCGGCATGTAACCCCTCGCAGACAGCGATGGATGACCTGCAGAAGTTCACGGAACGTATTGAGACAAAATCCGATAACTGGTCAGAGGCAGACTGGGATGATGCGGTAGTCCATTATTCCGAGATATGCCAGACCATCGAACGCTACGACTACTCGGAAGAGCAGATACATGAGATAGGCAGGCTGAAAGGCCGTTGCGTGGCACGCTTCTCGAAGCATGCATTTGACAGCGGCACTCAGGACATACACGATGCCTTCATCGAACTCGGCGGTGCGCTGGAAGGGCTGTTCGAGGGCTTGGGTAAGTAATGTAAAGATATAAAAGCAAGACAATGAAGATAGAAAACCAGAAAGTTGCCACGCTCATTTACGAGATGTTCGTACAGGGCGAGGATGGCAAAGAGGAAGTGATGGAGCGTGCGACGCTTGAGCAGCCGCTGATATACTGTCACGGTGAGAAAATGATGCTGCCGTCGTTTGAGGCGGCTATGGTCGGCAAGGATGTGGATGAACCGTTTGATTTCACGCTCACGCCCGACCAGGCATACGGCGACTATGACGAGCAGGGCGTAATGACGCTCGACAAGAAACTGTTCTACAACGGAGACGATGAGTTTGACGCAGAGCGCGTATATGAAGGTGCCATCGTACCGATGAACACGGTTGACGGACAGATCATCAATGCCCAAGTGGTGGAGATAACCGACGACAAGGTTACCATCGACCTCAATCACCCCTTAGCCGGTGAGACACTGCACTTTGTGGGCAAGGTGATTGATGTGCGTGATGTGACGCCCGGCGAACTGAAAGCCCTGCATCACCGCGGAGGCTGCGGACGCTGCAAGCACAACTGCGACGAGTGTGAGAGCGATTGTAACTCCGGCTGCAAGAGCGATTGTAAATAAGCGTAAGACACGTATAAAACCAATGAAAGAGCGACTGTTACGGTCGCTCTTTCGTTATATAGGGACATAGATTAGTGAACGTTGATTGCCGCCAGATTGTCCTGCAGTTGCTCGACACTGCTGGCTCCTACCAGTACGGAGGTGACACCTTGCTGCTCAAGTATCCATCCTAAGGCGCGCTGTGCTGTCGTGATCTTGCGCTCCGCCGCTTCCACACGGACGGCCGCCACCTTGGCACGTACCTCATCGTTCAGTTGTTCGGCGCGGAGGAACTTGCCTTTTGCCATGCGTGAGTCGGAGGGAATACCGTTGATATAGCGGTCGGTGAGCAGACCTTGTGCCAGCGGTGAGAAGGCAATATAGCCGATACCTTTCTCTTTGCAGAACGCAAGCAGCCCGTTGTCAATATGTTCCGTCCATAGGCGGTTGAGTTTGCCCTGATAGATAAGCAGAGGCACATCGCGTGCGGCAAGGTAGTCATAGCCTTTGCGCAGCTGCTCCAAGGGCCAGTTGGATATACCTACGTACAATGCCTTGCCGGCACGAACGATATCTACAAGCGCCTGTAATGTCTCCTCAATAGGCGTGTTAGGGTCGTAACGGTGACTGTAGAACAGATCGACATAATCGATATGCATGCGCTTGAGGCTCTGGTCGAGGCTTGCCATCAGGTACTTGCGTGAACCGCCGTTTCCGTACGGTCCGGGCCACATATCATAACCGGCTTTGGTGGAGATGAACAGTTCGTCGCGGTACGGACGGAAACTGTCGTCCATCAGTCTGCCCATCGTCTCCTCGGCACTGCCATATACCGGACCGTAGTTGTTCGCCAGGTCGAAGTGCGTGATGCCGTGGTCGAAGGCGTAGTGCGTGATAGCACGGCTGCGCTCGTAGGGATCGACGCTGCCGAAGTTGTGCCACATACCCAGGCTGAGCTTGGGAAGAATTACTCCGCTGTGTCCGCAGAACGTGTACATCCCTTGGTTGTCATAACGGTTGTCAGAGGCTTTGTAGAAAGGTTTTGTGTCCATAGTAGGTATATTAAATGGTTAGTGGCTATAGATAGGCACAATGGTGCGAGGCACGCGGTTGCGTATCTCCTTGCGGGTAAGAGGTTGCACGTCTTTTGTCTGCAGCGTGGTCACACGCTGTGTGGCGCGGATGTTGAAGGGAATGGTGTCATTGCTTGTAACCATGCCACGGCCTGTGGGCTTGCGGTCCTTGCGCTTGCCGACAATTGTGGCGTCAGCCTGGAGGTTCTTTTCCAGTGTATATAAGTGTCCGCCTCGCTCCTGGTAGATAGTGTTCAGACTGATGTCAGCGTGCACCTTGCGGATGCGGTACTGCTCAATCTGTTTCTCACCCATGTTCAGCAGGTTGAGCATCTGCATCTCGTGAGGCTTGACCTTGTAGCCGAACGGAATATTGAGTTCGACATGCGCCTGTTCGGCAAAGCGTAGCACACTCAGGTTGTCGGAGTGGAGTATATAGTGGCGCTTCATCCGGTAGATGAACATGCCGAGGATATTCTGGTTCTCGGTATAGGTGAGAACAGTTTCCCCTTCGTTCTCGTTGCCGACCTGCCAATGGCTGACATCCTTCATCGTGTTGGCAAAATCATAGACGATATTTCCCATGCTAAAGAGCGAGCGATGTACCACCACTCCGGAGTCAATGGCGTTGGCCGCCTGACGCATCTGCGGATGTATGGCCTCCAAATCCTTACCTGCCAAAATGGTGTCCGCAAGGCTGCGAATAGATGCGTCAAAGAAGCGCTTGCAGTGTTCGCCGGAAAATTGAACCGAATCAGTCGGAACGGAGCTTTTCTTGCCGGTGCGCATATCTTTGGCAATATGCCCTTGTTGAGGCAGGACAACCACACGGGCAATCATCTGCTCCATACCCCAAGGTTCACCTTCGGCATCCATGCGAACGTCGCTGACAATATGGTAGCCCGTGGCGGTTTGCGGGAAGTCGGTTTGCATCTGCTGATAGACTGCATCAAGCAGTTCCTGCATGCGACGGCGTTTATTCTTCTGTTTGCCCGATTTGGCGGCGATGACCACTTCCTCCAGATGGATAGGTTGCTCCTTGAGGACAATGGTGGTTGTATCGTCATGCAACTCGCTGAGAAGAAGAGTCTGTTTCTCGTATCCGATGAAGGAGACAATCAGTTCGGAGAAAATAGGCATATCCGTCTCCAGACGGAACAGACCGTTGTTGGCGGTTGCTGTACCGATAACCGGATCGTCCGCCATATAGACCGTTGCATAACCGACAGGTGCACCATGCTCGTCCACCACGCGGCCGATATACTCCGTGGCGTGTGTGACTGCCGTGAGGCAGAGGAGGGCAGCGAGAATGAGATATTTCGACAGGTCGAAAGCTCGAAAGCTCGATAGCTCGAAAGCTCGAGAAGTCGATAGGTCGATAACTCGAGAGCCCGATAGGTCGATATTTGGATGTGGTGACATTTCGAACGGGTTTATCTGAAGTAGTGGTTAAAGCCGATGGAGAGCAGTTCCTTGAACTGCATCTTGGGCTTCTCGGTTATTTTGACAGTGGAGTCAAAGCGCGGATGCAAAGTAAGGTGAGTGGACAGGAAACGGTTGATAATAAAGTCCACATCAATCTGCCAGTCGAACTCCACCTGACGGTAGTTGGTATAAAAGTAGAGCAGGCTGTATAACTCCAATTCACGCAGTGGTTTGTATTTCACTTCAGCACGAATTGCGCTACCGAATTCCGAAAGGGTCTTCTTGCCTGCATCTATACCAAACTCCGTGACATCCACACGCGACGGGTCGTCGATAGTGGCATGTACGAGTTTGAACGTGGCGGGAGAGAAGTTGATGGTCACCCAGTCCAGAGGCTTGTAATCCAGACCGATACCCATATTATAGCGGATGGGCGTCAGAAAACTGGATTTGCGCTGTTTGCTGTTCGTCTTCCACGAGGGTAGGAACGTGGTCTGGAATTCCAGTGAGGCGGTCACATACAACTGCTTGTACACTTCATAACCAGCTTTGGAATAAATCTTGAACAAGTCGTCCGTCACGTTGACAAAGTGTACTGTGTCCGCTTTGCCTGTTGTGGACAGGCCCATCCGCCATTCGCCCGTGTTCTCCCAGACGAACTTGTCTTTCTTGTAGTTGATATGCCCTTTCAGCAGTGCGAGCAGTGCCAGGCTGGAGTTACCGCCTTTGTACCAGTTGGGAGAAATGTAGTTCTGCGTGAACTGCACGAGTGTGCGTGCCTCCTTGAACCACGGTGAGTACTGCTGGCGTATGGCACGGCGTATATCCTCACGGTCCTGCTCCTCATCCGGGAAAATATGTTTCTCCACGCGTATGTCCTGTACCTTGACCTGTATGCCCAATTCGTGCGCCAGGCGTTGTGTCTCCATACGGATGGAGTCGATACGCAGCGAGTCACGGTATAGTGAATCGCGCCGTAGTTGCTCCTGCATAGCCAGCAATATCAGTTCCGCTTCTTCGCTGCTGAGCCTTGTGCTGTCAATGGCGGCCAGCGAGTCGGCTATCTGGCGGCTCTGTTGTGCAACCAGTTCAAGCAGGATGTCATCGCTGAGTTCGACTGTACGGCTGGCATCTTGCAGTCGGATCGTATCAGCGTGCGGCTGCACGACAGCCACGCTGTCATCGGCAAAGGCCGCTGCACCCATACAGCATAAGAATACAATATATGTAAGCCTATGGGACATCTCAGGCTTTCGACTTTTTACCGGAAACTTTCGGCTCTTGCAGTTCCTCTGCCGTGTCGGGGTTCAGCGGTCGCCGATAGGCACGTATCACCAGCCATGCGGCAAGCAGAATAAACGGAATACTGAGCAGTTGTCCCATGTTCAGCAGATGACCGGCTTCGAACGCTTCCTGGTCGTTCTTGATGAACTCCAGCAGGAAGCGAGTGACGAATACAATCAGCAGGAATGTTCCAATCAGCAGTCCCTCGCGGCGGTACGCCTTGCCATACTTGTACATAAGCGAAGTGACGATGAGCGCCACGATGCAATAGAGCATCTCGTAGATCTGCGTAGGATGGCAGGGTACAGTCTGACCGTCGCGCACGAAGATAAATCCCCATGGCAAATCGGTCGGTCCGCCGTAGATCTCCGAGTTCATGAGGTTGCCCAGACGGATGAGTGTGGCGGTGACGCCTACGCCGATACAGAGCCTGTCAAGAATCCAGATCATCGATGTGTGGAACTTGGGCAGTTTGGAGAAGTGCTTCCTGTTCAGCAGCCATGCGGCGAAGAATAGTCCTATCGCACCACCGTGGGACGACAGACCGCCTTCCCATATTCGGAGCAGGTAGAACGGGTGCTCGATATACGGATTGCGGTACCGGAAGGTCCATCCGAAAATCTGAAACGGTTCACTGCTGATATTCATCGCCTTGCAGTACGAAGCCATCCAGGGTAGGGTGACGTCGTGCCACTCGTAGAACCAGCAATGACCGATACGTGCACCGATGATTACGCCGAGTGTCATCCACAGGAATATCTTGTCCGCCCACTCGGGAGGACAATTCTCATGCTTGTACAGACGAACCTGCACCATATAGCAGAGATAGATGCCTATAGCCCACAATAAGCCATACCAACGTATCCCTCCGTCACCGAAGTGGATAAGTATTGGGTCAACGTTCCAAGTGATATATGATAACACGGTTATGAAATGTTAGATATGAATTATTAGTCGTGAATTTTCAGTCAATCAGAACCTTCTGTCGGGTGGAGGGCCCATAGGCGGCATTCCTCCTCTGCCCGGTGCCCCCGGTGCGCCCGGCGTAACGCCGTTCTCAATCATCTCCTGGATGTGTCCGCCCATGCCTTTCGCCTTGAGGCTTCCCATCTTGTTGAGACGGTAGGTGAAGGTGAGCATCAGGTATGTCGGCAGCGTATTGTACTCCTTGTACTGCACATAGTTCTCGCCCACCACCTGCACGATGCTCTTCTTCTGATGCAGCAGGTCGTAGCCTTTGAGGGTGAGCGTGGCGTTGGACCAGCTCTTGGATATTGAGGCGTTGAGGTTAATCTCGTCCGGATCCTTGAAGCCGTAACCGTAGCGTGCGGTGTAGCCGCAGTCGGCGCCGATAGTCCACGACTTGGGCAGATTGAACATGATATCGCCGGTCACCGACCAGTCGAATACATTGGTCACTGCATTGGCACTCAGGTTGTTTTGTGTGCGGCTGTAGTTGAAGTTACCGGTTACGCCTACATCAACGATGTCGTGCGTCAGACGGAGCGTGAGATTCTCGCTCACTTGCAGGTTGCCGGTCAGCGACTTGTCGCCCAGTGCGATGTTGTTGGATGCAATCATTGCTGCAATCTCTGCAGCCGTATGCTCACGGGAGATGTATCCCACACGCTGGTTGTAGCCGATGCTGGTGCGTGTGTTGAACTGCATCATCTTGTTGGCAAACGGCGTGTTGAACATCAGGTCGGCGCTGATGTCGTAGGGTAGGGTCTGTGCGTTGACGGTCTGCTGGTAGCGCTTGCCCGTTTCGTCGTAGATGGTGTTGCTTACGAGAGCGTCTTTCGTCAGGTTACCATGGATACCTGCCATGAGACTCCAGAACTTATCCTGATTGAAGGTTGAGTACATGAGGTGCAGACGATGCCTGAACGCCGGATTCAGGTTGAGGTTACCCACCGTCTCGTTCATAGCGTCGGAGTTGTTGCGCACAGGCTCCAACTGAGTGATGGTAGGCTGTTGTGTGGTTCCGTTGTAGCGCAGACGGGCGAACTTCTTCTTTCCGAACTTGTAGCGGAAATTCACGTTCGGTGAGATGTTGAAAACATTAAGCAGGGTGTCGCGCTGCAGGACATAGGACGCCGGATTGCCGTAATAAGTTCTTGAACGTGTCTGTGAGAGCAAACCTTTCACACCGGCTGTGAGGTTGAACTTCTCGGTTTTCCACTGATAGTTGACTTCCAGCTGTTCTGTGTAGAAATCGTTGAGCAGATGGTTGCTGTACTCGTCATTATATGTCGTGTCCGTTGCACCGATGTCATACTGGTCTTTTAGTGACGAACGGTTGTTTCCGCTCACCAGAGCTGCCAGCTCCAGCAGGTGTTCCTTCTGATACAGCGGCTCGATATAGGAAGCACGCAGGCTGTATCCGATTGCTGTGTTGCCGCTGTTGGTGTACTGGTTGACCAGAATACTGTCACCCAGATTGTCGAAAGCATAGGTATCGGTATGCCCCTTGGTGTTGCTGATATTGACGTTACCGGTCAATGTGAGTTTGCGTCCGGGCTTGAGGAACGAGTGGGTGTATATGACTTGCAGCTTGCCGGCTATATCCTGACTCTTGCTATTCTTGGTCTGTTTGCCGTCGCTGATACGTGTGGTGTCTGTCCCCTCGGCGTACTGGCCGTTGGAGTATTCGTTCACCGCGTCCTGCCATGTGTTCGTATAACTGAACTGCGGTTGGATCAGCACTTTGTTCATACTGTCTATCTCATACTCCATCTCAAAGCGTACGTTGGCGTCCCAGGTGTTCGACAGGGATTTGGATGTCTCGTTCTGCAGGTAGTTGGAACCTTTGGAGTATGTGTCCTTCTTCGATGTCGCGCGTGTGTCGTTGGATGCGTGCGCCAACTGTCCGTCACCGCCAATCAGCATGCCAGGAACACGCTCGTTGACATCAATGTTCGTATTCACGCCTACGTTCTCCGCCCAGGTAATGCCTTGGTTCTGCGACCCCCAACCGCCACGGCCTCGACCCATACGTATTTCATTGGTGTTGTTGGCATTACCGACAACGGTTGTCTGGCTGTTGCCGGACAGAATATTCATGAACACTCCGGCTGAGTAGCGGAAATCATTCTCAAAGAAGTGCTTGGTCCTCTCGCCGGCTGTGCTGCCGAAGTCCGGATTGCCGTAGTTGAACCACTTGCCGTCATCCGTCACCAAGTCTGCACCCAGACCACCGTTGAAGTTGCCGAACAGGCCTTGCTTGCGGTCTTTCTTCAGTGTGAGGTTAATGACGCGCGAGGTCTCGTCGTCATCAAAGCCGGACATCTTCGAGGTTTCGCTTTTCTCGTCAAGCACCTGGATCTTCTCAATCATCTCGGCCGGTATATTCTTTGTAGCGGTTTGCACATCGTCGCCGAAGAACTTCTTGCCGTCCACGCGTACTGCCTTGATGGTCTCGCCGTTGACGGTGACATTGCCCTCCTTGTCCACTGTGACACCGGACATCTTCTTGAGCAGATCTTCCACCACGGCAGTCTCTTCCATCTTGTATGCGGCGGTATTGTACTCAATGGTGTCACCTTTGACGGTCATTTCAGCCGCGTGACCTTTGACATCAATCTCGGCAAGTGCCTGGACATCTTCGACCATAGGCAGACGTCCGAGGTCGTGTATCATGTTGTCCGCTGTAAGTATAACAGGAATAACGCGTGTATGATAACCTAATGAAGACAAAACGATTTTGTATGTTCCTTCCTTTAGCTTGATAAAGTAGAAGAAACCTTCCTGGTCGGTTTGTGCTCCGGTAACCATTGTGGAGTCGCCGTCAGCATACTTGAACAGCTGTACGGCCACCATCTCCATAATCTGCCCCGTCTGGCTGTCAGCCACGGTACCTTGTATGCTGCCGGTCTGCTGGGCATAGAGCCCGATACTTCCCAGCAGGAGGATTGACAAAATCGTTCGCTTCATAGTTGCAAGGTTTGGAGTTGATTATAAGTTGATCCGCCAGTCCTTGGGGTACTTGACGGTGTATGACAACTCTATTGTACGCGTCTCACCGGGAGCGAGATTCAGTTCGTAGGTCAGGATGCCCGTCTGCTTGTCAATAGTAGTGGCCGGGGTGTTCTTGTCGCTGACGCTTACTTGTATCTCCTTGGCGGTGCTGATCGGGTATTGGTCGGTCAGGGTCAGTGAAACGGCCTCTTTCTTGTCGTTGCGCACAGTGGCAGTATAGGTATAGCTGACCTGCTTGTTGTTGCCGCTCTGCTTGCTGTTGTGGGCTGTCAGTTCACGCTTGATCTTCACCTGTTTGTCATCACCCAGAGTGAGTCGTATGCGTGCCTCGTCGCTGTTTGATGCCAGGCGGCTCTCTCCGTAGTATGTGCCATTATAGGTGACATTGGCTGTGCCGTCAGGCAGACTCAGAGCGCTCCAGTTGTTGATGTACGCTACCAGATACGCACTCTCATCCACGCGCGGTGCAGCATAGTAGGTGTAGCTCACATCCGTAATCTGCTTCTCCTTGAGGGCAATCATCTGTTCCTTGCCGTTACCGGCGATGGTGTAGGGCAGACTGATGGCATATTCGATGGCAATGGCCTGCTCGGTTGTTTCAACATAGTTGCCGACACTACCGGTAGCCAACTCTTCATCAAAAGCCGCTTCCTCAGCTACAGCTGAAGCCATCACCATGTTCTTGGCTGCATACATTGTACGCGGACGGGAAACCTGCTGTTGCAGCCACCATGTGCTCAGCTCGGGCGCTTCGTTGCTGCGTGAGGGATTGCCTGTAGAGAGTGTCAGGCGTGCCTTCTGCCAGTCAATGCCGGTTGTCTGACTTACATGTGCTTTCATCAGCAGGTTTATCGGCGACTGCAGCGATGCAATGCTCAGGTCGTAGGTGGCGTACCAGGATGCACGCGGCGTGAAGTACTTCAGGGCAGCGGTGATGGTCTGCTTCTTGGGTGAATTGAGTTCGAGCGTTACTATGCCTGACTTGCTGACTTTCAGTCCGCCATTCTCCTTGATCTGCTGCTGCAATGCCTTGATACGTTTGTCCAGAGCTGCTTTTTCTGCTTTGGTGGCATCCAGTTGCTTGGACAGCTCCAGGGAGTTGGTGCGGTAGTATTGCAGGTTCTTGTCTATCGTGGCTGTCGTTACGCCGCTGTTGGCGGTGAGCGTGCTGTTGACACCAGCCTGCAGCAGTGTGAGCATCTGCGTGGTTGTGCTAATCCGTCGCTCGGCGTCCTGCATGGCGTCCTGTGCCAACTTGAGGCTGTCTTCCAATGCGGCGGTGCTCATCCGGCGTTTGTCTGCACTCAAGTAATCGGTAGAGAACGCATACTGCTGTACAATCACTCCGCCCCCGAGGGCAATCTGCAGGCTCTGTTCGTTGATGTACGGCGACAGACCTTCAATCACCACCGTGTTGTCGCCGGCCTGCAAGGGAAGGCTGACGCGTTGCTCCAGCTCGGCACCGCTGGTAAACACCGTCACATGTTCGATACTTGCCGTATAGGGTGTGGCAAAACTGTTCATGCTGCACATTGCAACCATGCAAATAGAAACAATAAAATAACGTGTGTTCATAATTCTAAGATTTGATGTTTGCCTCATGTGGTGCAAGAACCGTGCCACTATTTGTGGAGATACTCAGCATAAGTGTAAGGGTAGGGATTCTTTTCATCGGCCGGATGATTCTCGGCGGCTATTTGTTGCCATACTTCGGGCTCAATGTCCGGGAAGAAGGTGTCTGCATCTTCCCAACTGTGGCGGATGTGTGTTATATAGAGTTTGTCAGCGATGGTCATGAACTGACGATAGACCATACCTCCGCCAATAACAAACGCCTCTTCGTCAGCATCCACATGTTTCAATGCCTCGGGTATGGAACGAACGACAATCGCCGACGGGTCATCGAACGCAGGATTGTCACTGATTACAATGTTCTTGCGGTTGGGCAGCGGATGTTTGGGCAGTGACAGGTATGTGCGTTCACCCATTATCACCGTGTGTCCCAAAGTTATCTGTTTGAAGTGCTGCAAGTCTGCCGGCAGGTGGCACAGCAATCCGCCTTTCTTACCGATGGCGTAATTTTCTGCTATGGCTACAATGATGGATATCATAGTATCTTTGTTCTTTTAGTGAAACGCTCTTTGCTCTTTTTAGTGTGTCGGCCTGATTTATACCGCCACCACTCCCGCAATATGCGGATGCGGGTCATAGCCGGTGAGTTGGAAGTCCTCGTAATGGAAATCAAATATCGAATTCACATCGGGATTGATAAGCATCTTCGGCAGCGGCCTCGGTTCACGTGTGAGTTGAAGATGTACCTGCTCAAGATGGTTGAGATAAATATGTGCGTCACCGAACGTGTGCACAAAATCGCCGCACTCCAGACCTGTGACTTGTGCCATCATTTGCAACAGCAAGGCATAGGACGCGATGTTGAACGGCACTCCGAGGAAGATGTCCGCGCTACGCTGGTATAGTTGCAGCGACAACTTGCCGTCCGCTACATAAAACTGGAACAGGGTGTGACACGGCGGAAGTGCCATCGTATCCACTTCGGCTACGTTCCATGCGCTGACCAGCAATCGCCGGGAGTCGGGTGTCTTCTTGATCATCTCCACCACCTGGCTTATCTGGTCAATCGTGCCGCCTTTGTAGTCCGGCCAGGAACGCCACTGGTGACCATATACCGGCCCGAGTTCGCCGTTCTCGTCCGCCCATTCGTTCCAGATGCGTACACCATGCTCCTGAAGGTAACGGACGTTCGTGTCGCCTTGTAGGAACCACAGCAGTTCGTAGATGATAGACTTGAGGTGCAGCTTCTTGGTGGTCAGCAGCGGAAAACCGTCTGCCATGTGAAAGCGCATCTGGTGTCCGAACACGCTGATTGTGCCCGTTCCTGTACGGTCGGTCTTCTTTACGCCCTCATTGAGCACGCGTTGGCAAAGATCTAAATATTGCTTCATTTTTCTATGATAACTGGTTGATAAGACGACTGGACTGCTGAAAGACTAATATAGTTTGTACGTTGTGCGCAGCACCTTGAATTCTGTGCGTCGGTTGATTTGGTTGCAAATCTCCTGCTGTTCGCTGCTCAGGCTGGTGATAAACTCTTCCGTCAGTTCCTGGTCAACGGGGATGAACTTGTACTTGTCATGCAGTGCCGCATCAGCTATGACCGGCTTTTCTTCGCCGTATCCAACCGGTGTCAGACGTTCGCGTTCGATACCGTGATTGATCAGGTATGTCACTACGCTCTGTGCACGTTTGGCTGAAAGCTCCTTGTTGGCGGCATCGTTACCCACGTAGTCGGTGTGCGCGGATAGTTCGATGGTGATGTTCGGGTTGTCGTTGAGCAGTTTGACCAGTGCGGAAAGACCTGTTTCCGAGGCGGGAGTGAGTTCCCACTTGCCGAACTCGTAGAAGATGTTATCCATCGTCACAGGCTTGCTGATAGGCGACAGGGTGAAGTCCTGCGTATAAGTTTTGCTGTCATTCAGGCCGAAGGTGTTCAGTTCCTGCTTCTGGTTCAGGTAACCGCGAGCCGTACCGAGCATGACGTACTTGGTGTCGCGCTGGAGCTTGATCTTGTATGTGCCGTCACGACGAACCTGCAACTTGGTGTTCGTGCCGTTGTTACCCACCAGACGGATGGAAGCGTCGGCAACCGCTGCACCGTTGTTGTCAACCACTGTACCTTCGACGATGAACTCCATCTCAGGCAGGATAAAACTGTACAGCTGATCCAATCCTTTCTTTTGTCCGCGGTTGGATGAGAAGAATCCTTGTTCCTCGTCACCGGCAAATGTGATGCCGAAATCGTCACCATTGGTGTTGAACGGTGCGCCCATGTTATACACAGCCCAACCTATGCCTGACAGGCTGTCGATGGCGGTTGTGTCACGTTCCGCCTTGAAGATGTCCAGACCGCCGTATCCCGGGTGACCGGTGGAGGAAAAGTACAGTACACCGTTGTTGCGGATAGTCGGGTAGAGCTCTTCGCCCGATGTGTTGATTTGTGCGCCGAGGTTGACCGGTAACGACCATGTTGTCCCGTCGTACTCTGCGAACCATATATCCTTGCCTCCATAGCCTCCCGGTGCGTCGGACACGAAGTACAGCGTATCGCCCGAGGCGTTCAGAGCCGGATGACCGCATGTGATGCTGCTGTCCTTGAACAGAGTGAGTTCCTGTGGTTCGCTCCACTGCCCCGAGGCACGTGTCGAAGTGTAGATCTTTGCACCCAGATCTTGTCCGTTCACGGGACGCGAGTAGGTGAAGTACATCGTCTTGCCGTCCTTGCTGAAGCAGCACACTCCCATCTCGGCTGGCAACGCTTTACCGCCCGATGTGCTGTCGTTCTCGGCTTTTTCGTCCGAGTCTTCACCGTCATACAGCCCTTCGGCAAGTTCGATGTCCTCCCACTTGCCCGAAGCGTTCTTGCGCGCAGAATAGAGCTTGAACAACTGCTGTCCTGTCACGGGACTCGGACGCTGGGTTTTCTTCTCTTTTCCTTTTGTACGCTCCTGTCTGTTCGAGGTGAACATCAATGCGTCCGTATTGTCGCCTACGAAGGCCGGCGCAAACGTAGAAGAGCGCTTGGCGGTGAAGTCCTTGGCGAGCTGCACCTTGTAGCGAGAAGGCGTCTTCTTCCATTCGCCTACCTGCCGGCATGCGTATATGCCAGCCTTGGCGTGGTAATCGTCAGGGTGTGACTCCAGATAGGTGGTGAACGCTTTTTCCGCCTCCTTATATTTGCCCTGATACATCAGTACCTCGCCATGACGCAGATATACGATACTGTCCGGATACTTGTATTTGATGGCCGCGGCGTAGGCGCTCACAGCTTTTCCGTCGTTCAGGATGCGGCAGCACTCGCCCTGACGGAAACTGACGTGAGCTTTCAGTTCACGCTGTTTCTTGGCATTGATACGGCTGTTGCATTGCTTGTATATCTGTGCCGCGTCGTAGTACTCGCCGATGACAAACTTCTTGTCGGCTTTCTTCACACGATGCTGTATGCTGCAACCTGTGATAACAAGCAGCAATCCGCATAGAGCAATGCCTGATATATATATACGTTTAATTTTCAAATCTTCAAATTTTCAAATTGTCCCAACGGAATTAACCGGAATTAGAAATCTTCAAATCTCAAACCAGTTCATGTATTACCAGGCCCGATCGCAGTTTGGGCTCAAACCATGTGGTCTTCGGTGGCATGATGTTTCCGCTGTCGGCGATGTCGATAATCTGCTGCATCGTGACAGGGTAGAGCGCCAGCGCCATTTGCATCTCACCGCTGTCCACACGGTCCTGCAGGGCTTGCAGTCCGCGTATGCCGCCTACGAAGTCAATACGTTTGTCCGACCGCAGGTCTTTGATGCCGAGCAGCTTGTCCAGAATGAGATTGCTCGAGACGGTCACATCCAGCACGCCTATCGGGTCATCGGTATAGGTGCCGGGCTTGGCGGTGAGCTTGTACCAGTGCTTGCCTATGTACAGTCCAAACGTATGCAATGCCTCCGGATGGTAAATAGTCGTACCTTTGTCCTCTACTGTGAAGTCGTCTTCCAGCCTGTGCAGGAACTCTTCGCTTGTCAGACCGTTCAGGTCACGTACCAGACGGTTGTAGTCCATCACATGCAGTTGGTTGTCAGGGAAACATACGGCCAGGAAATAGTTGTACTCCTCATCGCCCGTGTGGTTGGGGTTCTGCAGTTTCTTTTCGTTGCCTACAAGTGCCGCGGCAGCCGAACGGTGGTGACCGTCAGCAATGTACATTGCCGGTATATCCCCTACGATGCGTGTGATGGTAGCAATGGTTGCCGCGTCGTCAATCACCCAGAACGTGTGACCGAAACCGTCAAGCTCAGACACGAAGTTGTATTCCGGCTCCTTGCTCACAATGCGTGCGATAATAGCGTCCAGATCAGCGCGGTGTGGGTAGGCGAAGAATACCGGTTCGATATTCGCATTGTTCACACGTACATGCTTCATTCGGTCTTCCTCCTTGTCGCGACGTGTCAGCTCGTGCTTCTTGATGCGGCCTTCCATGTAATCCTCAACCCATGCTGCCACAACCAGGCCGTACTGGGTACGCCCGTTCATCGTTTGTGCATAGACGTAGTATTTCTCTTCATTGTCCTGCACCAGCCAGCCTTTCTCACGGAAAAGACGGAACTGCTCCACGGCTTTCGCATAGACCCGCGGATCATGTTCGTCCGCCATGGGCTCAAAATTGATTTCCGGCTTTATTATATGGTACAGCGACATCGGATTGCCTGCCGCTTCCTCACGTGCCTCTTCGGAATTCAACACATCATACGGACGACTGCTCACCTGTTTGGCAAGCTCTCTGGGAGGACGTATCCCCCGGAATGGTTTGATTCGCATAGAAATAGTTACATTTTTATCATTTACAATCTGTTCATTTGTCCTTTCATTGAGTCATGCGATTAATTAATGGTGAGAAGCATGGCTTAATAGCAAGATGCCCCAATAAACGGAAATGAACAGATGGTAAATTACTTCCCTGCAGGCTTGGCCGAAGCTGCCGCTGACGGCATCTGGCACGAGCCGTTGAACAATGCGTTCGGTTCCACGATGAGGGTCTGCGTCTGTACATCGCCTTTAATCTTGCCGGTGGACCGCAATGCCAGTGTCTGTGCATTGGTTATCTTGCCGTCAAGCATACCCATGATCTCGGCATTCTGGCATGTTACCGTGCCCTTGATCAAGCCTTTCTCTCCGATTACTACTTTGCCGGCGCACTGCATATCGCCTTCTACTGTACCGTCAATACGGATATCGCCGTCGGCGATAATTGTACCGATAATCTTACTTCCGGACGTGATTGCATTGTACATCGTACCGGATTGTTGGTTCTGATTTGCCATATTTTTATTGAATAGATTAAACATGTTGTAACCTTGTTTTTATACNNGGTATATTGACGCACGCATATAATGAGGCTACAAAGTTACACAAAAAAAATGATATTTGCAAATATTTTTCGTTTTTTCCTACCAAAACAGGATAAAAAGTACATATTGCTTTTCAATTTTCCACTCAATCCTCATATGTATGTACATGGTGCAGCGAAAGAAGTAGCCTTGTTATTTGCAAGAATACAGGGAGTATTTTGTCGGTTTTTTCGTAAATTATTTGCATTATTCAAAAAAAAATCGTACCTTTGCAGCACTAATTTTTGTTATCATTATGACGAATAGATTTTCCGTTCTTTGTATACTCGTGCNNGTATACTCGTGCTGTGTGCGGGAACTGTTTGCGCACGCAATAACCAGCACAGGGCTGTGATTATTGACACAATCTGCAATACGCCGCTTCATGATATCCGCCTTGTTACGGACAGTTTCTGCATGCAGTTCCAATCGTGCCCCGACACCCTTTTCAAGTGGGCGTATCTCGGACTTGAGGAGGAGAAGAATCAGGAAAAGGAGAGAACGAAGGAGAGTCGTGACGTCTTTCACCTGCAGTATAACGACCGGACATATGATCCCGAATCCAGAATAGGCGACGTGGCTATTGATATCTATGTTTTGGGTACGCGTTTCTGGAAAGACCAGCATCTGGTCACGCAAACCAGCCATTACCGTCCCGAGGATGCCGAATATCCGCTTACAATTCACATGACAGCTACCTATAGCGGCTCAATTATTGAGGGTGGGGACTTTATTATGCAGTTGACGCCCCTCTCCGGGAACAGGACTGCCATCCATTATGAGTTCAGCCTGACCTTCGGTCGTTTCCTTTCCCTCTTTATCTCTGACAATACTTGGCGTAATTCAATTGAATGGCGTTTTGCCACCATTCTGGAGAATCTGGTGGAGTGTGCCGAGACAGGAACGGTCAAACCCAAGGTGCGCGGACCGCAAATAAAGAAATAGTTTGAACCATGAGCAGATACGACGAACTGAAAGTGAAGGAAGGTACCTATGTGCCTCAAGTCGGGATTACTTATCCGGAAGATAACCCGTATCAACAACTTGTGCAGCCGAAATTCACAAGTAGTTTTCAGGTTGATGAGAACTATCCCTTTGTGAATGATTCATGGCAGATGCGTATCGGACAGCCTATAATTGTTTCGGTTCTTATGCGATTCCTGATGCGCATTTCCTTGCATGTGAAAATGGGTTTGCGTTACAAAGGGCGTAATATCCTGCGAAAGTACAAGAGAGAACTCTCCGGCGGCGCAATTACCATTGCAAATCATTGTTTCCGTTTGGATTGTCCGTGTGTGATGCTGGCTGCGAAGGTGCCACTGAACATCAAAATTCCCATGTTCGCCCCGAACTTTGGCACAAAAGACGGTTTCTTTATGAAAATCGTGGGCGGTATTCCTATTCCCGAAGCCGAGGCTGGAATGGCGGCGCTCAAGAAGTTCAATGAGGCGTTTGACGAGTTCCACCGGCGCGGCTACTGGATGCACATCTTCCCTGAAGCCAAGCGCTGGGATTTCTACAAACCGCTGCGTCCGTTCCAGAAAGGAGCGTTCACGATGGCTTACAAATACGATATGCCGTTGCTACCCTGTGTGATAAGCTTCCGCGAACGGACAGGAATATACCGACTGTTTGGCCCGGCTGATCTGCCGCTCCTGCAAGTGGAGATTGGTGAGCCTCTCTTTCCCGACAAATCCCAGCCGCGCGCACAAGAAGTGAACCGCCTCTTGGAGACGGCTCACAATCAGATGGAGCAGATGGCAGGTATCATTCACAACCCATGGCCATCCCAAATTTGAAATCCTGAATTTGAAACCCTAAATCAAAAATCATAAACGATTTTCATACTCATCAAGGGCTGCTGTCATCAGATGGCGGCCCTCATTGATGATGGCTTCTGCCTTGTCAAAATCAAACGTGTTGAACATGTACTGCGGCATTGTAGCCAGGATGTCAGGCGGTGTGAGTTGCAGAGCAAGCAGGGTGTTCTGCTGTATCTGCATATCTGACATGCGGTCAAGCATGGTCACGTAGTTGACTGTCCCCTGCAGGCTTAGACGTTTGGCACGCTCGTAGGCGGTGAGTTTCTGGGTGACGCTCTCTCCGAGTTGACGGATGGTCTTGGGCATACTGGACAGACGTTTCTCCTGCAGCGATCGGGCAATCTTAACCAGATCCGACGATTGGTGCTGGATGGACAAGCCGTCTTTTCCGGAAATGTTAACAGCCACAAGCAGGTCGTCTCCGGTACGATGTATCTGCCGGAGTGGAAGAGGATTGAGTATGCCGCCGTCCACCAATAATCGTCCTTGCCATTGTATAGGCTGGAAGAACAGCGGAAGCGAGATGGACGCGCGTATAGCCTCAAAAAGCGAACCGGTGCGGAAGACAACCTCGTCGGTGGTCAGCAAGTCGGACGCAACAAGAGTGAGAGGCACCGGTAGCGATTCTATCCGGCACTCAGGAACAATCTCCTGCAAGGCTTTGATAATCTTGCTACCTTTGACCAGCGAGTTACCGGTGATGGAGAAATCGGTGAGCTGGAAAATGCGCTGCCTGTCAATTGACAGAAACCACTGTTTGGCTTCCTGCAACTTGCCTGCACAATACATCCCTGCTATTATCGAACCCATAGAGCAACCGGAGACTGATGTGATGCGGTAACCGCGCTCCTCCAATGCCTCAATCGCACCTATATGTGCCAGTCCGCGTGCCCCGCCCGAACCGAGAACAAGCGCAACATTCATTTTTGCCATTTTGTCATTTTGTTTGGTTATTTTGTAATGTGCGGTACAAAAAGCGTACCATAAGCGCTGTCTTTTTTCAGATTTTTCTGCCAATAAGTCACAGTGGCACATAATTTGGTAAATATTTTTTGGATATTAAACCAGCCTATGGCGTGAAAAACAGAAAACACAAATTCAATTTTACAACAATGAAATCAAAAATATTTTTTCTTTTAGGAGTTGTTCTGTGCATGATGGCTTGCACGGAAAGTAATGCTGTGCGTGACGTGAAAGGTGCCTATCGCTACAAAACGACCGGTAAGGTGGTTCTGGAGGAGAACTACGAAGGCGCGACGAAATCCGACACCCTTGTTGCCAATCTGGACAACGAGTCCGGTACACTGGAGGTTGTCAGCCTGCACAAGGATGACAGCCTGTTGGTCACCATTGACAGGATGAACGGTGAGGTGATTGCTACGCGTGGTACGGTGAACAACGGACGTCTGCAGTTCGCACCATACAAGCGCACGCTTGAGGTGAAGGATGATGTCACGTATTATGACACTATTTCCATCCATATCGGTACGCTGGAAAAGGATACTGTTATCACACGCGTGCGTCAAGAATATGAGGTATTTGACATCACGGTGAGCGGCTATGCCGACGTGTATGACAACAACCTTGTGTTCACCCTCGGATACAAAGGCAAGTCGCAGACATCTGAGCGCACGTTGCGCGGGGAAGGTATAAGCTGTTTGGCAAAGAAGAACTAAGTCATTTACCATTTGGTCATTTACTGTTGTTATGATACAAGTGAGAATCAATAGAGTTCTTTTTGCCATTGCATTGTTGTGTGCTGTAGCGGTGCGTGCAGAAGAGCCTGACACGCTGCTGCCGACATACACATTACAGCAGTGCCGTCAGATGGCAATGGACGCCTCGCATAACAGCGAGATGCGTCAGGAAGCGCTGGAAGCCGCCAGGCTCAACCAGCAGGCTGCGCTTGCAGCCATGTTCCCGAAAGTGAGTGCCAACGCCTCATATATGTGGAACAGCAAGTCGCCTGTGCTGCTCGCCAATGAGATGCAGTTCGACTTCGGTACGGCGCGTGTAGGGGCCAATGGCTTGGGCTCGTTTGAATGGAGCGAGACATCACTCATCAATCAGCTTAACCGCGATACCCGTAACTTTCCGGAAACGAATGCAAGCGTTCAGGCAATTGGCAATGAGGCAGGACAGATGATTGCAGATGTCTATCAGAAGTTATACAGAGCCTTGAGCCCTGACATGACACACGTGGTGATAGGCCAGGTGGGCATTACTCAGCCTATATATGTTGGCGGACGTCTGAAAGCGATGTACGATATCGCCATTGCAACCCGTAATGTCGCGGAGATTGAGGCGGACCGTAAGCAGCAGGACCTGATTGTCAGTGTGGATGAAGCATACTGGCGTGTGGTGAACGTAGAGCACAAGAAGCAGTTGGCTGAGCAATATTACAACCTGCTGGTCACGCTGGAGAATAATGTGCAGGAGTTGGCTGCCGAAGGTCTGGCTACACAGTCTGACTTGCTGAAAGTCAAGGCCAAACGCGGTGAAGCCGAAGTGAAGAAACTGCAAGCGGAGAACGGACTGGTGCTGTCGAAGATGGCGTTGTGCCAACTTGTCGGACTGCCTTTGCATACGGATTTTGTGCTGGAAGACCACGGTCTGCAGGACATCCAACTGTATGACACCGTGTCTGTCAGTGATGAAATGCTGAATGCCCGTTCGGAGATTCAGTTGCTGGATGCTGCGGAGAAGATTGCACAATCCCATGTGCGCATTGCATCCGCAGGCCTGCAGCCTAACATTGTTGCACAGGCTAACTATGTTTACAGCAATCCGAGTGCGGAGAACGGCTTTTCCAACAAGTGGAAGGGTACGGGATTTTTTTCTGCCGGCGTGGTCGTGAATATTCCTATCGCACATGCGGATGAGATCCTAAGGCTGAAAGCTGCCAAGCATGAGGCCAACATTGTGGCGCTCAAGCGTGATGAGGCGAAAGAATTGCTGACGCTGCAGGTTACGCAGGCGAACCAGAAAGTGCTGGAGGCGCAGCAGAAGGTGGCGATGACGGAGATGCAGGTCAGGAATGCCGAGGAAGTAATGCGGTTTGCACAGGAGGCGTTTGAGGCTGGTATGGCCACCGCTTCCGACCTCATGCAGGCGCAGACAGCTTGGCAGGCGGCGTGCACCGACCACATTGATGCCAAAGTGGAAGCACAGGTGGCGGAGACGCAATACAAGCGCTTCACCAATACATTGGAATAATCTCTCGTGACCGCATGAAATAGCACGGTCACGGCAAAATTCAATACATCATGAATCAAGATAAGAAGGGCAGCCTGCTGTTGGGGCTGGCTGCGATGTTAGCGGTAGTGGTTATCGTCGCTTTGGTTGGCGTATTTGCCCTCAAAGAAGAGGAGGTGCTGATTACCGGTGAGGCGGAAGCCACAGAGTACCGCATTTCGGGTAAGGTGCCCGGACGTATAGAGATGTTTCTTGCCGAGGAAGGCGACCAGGTGAAGAAAGGTGACACGCTGGTTATCATCTATTCGCCGGAAGTGGAGGCAAAGATGGCACAGGCACAGGCAGCACGTGCGATGGCGGAGGCGGTGAACGTCAAGGCCAAGAACGGTGCGCGCCACGAGCAGATTGTAGGCGCATATGAACTATGGCAGAAAGCCAAGGCGGGTGAGGAGATCTACCGCAAGAGTTACGAGCGCGTGCAGCGTCTGTACGAGCGCGGTGTGGTCAGCGCACAGAAGAAAGATGAGGTGGAGGCGCAGTACAACGCCGCCGTAGCTACCGTCAAGGCGGCAAAGAGTCAGTACGACATGGCACTGAAAGGTGCGCGTGAAGAAGACAAGGCTGCCGCCGAAGCGCAGGTCGCCAAGGTCGATGGTGTTATCCAGGAAGTGGAACTGGCGCGTGCGGAACGATACCTGACATCGCCTGTTGACGGTGAGGTGGCAGAGCGTTTCCCCAAGACCGGCGAACTGGTCGGGCAGGGTAGTCCCGTCATGGCTATCGTGGATCTGAATGACGCATGGTTCACCTTTGCCGTACGCGAAGACATGTTGCAGGACATCAAGGTCGGCACGGTACTGCAGGTGCGTATTCCGGCATTGGGCAACGAGTTGTATCCTGTTGAGGTGACGTATATCAAAGCCATGGGAACCTATGCCACATGGCGCAGTACCAAGCAGAACGGACAATACGATGTCCGCACGTTTGATGTCAAAGCGCGTCCGTTGCGTCCCATACGTGACTTGCGTCCCGGTATGACTGCGATTGTCGTACGCGAGAAGTCGCACAACTATCCAACAATCGTTATCCAGAAATAACTTCAGCCACATATCGTGAAACAGATTTTCCGAAATATCTGGCTTGTCACGCAGCGTGAACTCTCCCGAATGTTCATACGTCCGCTGTATATGTTTGCATCGGTCGGTGTGATGGTGCTGTGTACGGTGTTCTTCCTGAGTATCATGAAGCGTGGTGCGCCTGAACGGATGCCGGTGGCAGTGGTGGATAAGGACCAGACGTCTATTTCCCGACGCTTGTGTCATGAGACCAACGCCACACAGTCGGTGGAGATTGTGCTGGTGACGCCATCCTTTGCAGACGCCCGTCTGGCGATGCAACGTGGCGAGGTGTATGGCATACTTGAGATACCCGATGACTTCTATGCTGATATAGCGAGCTTCAAACAGCCTACGCTGCACTTCTATGTCAACAACGCATATACGGTAGGTGCCAACACCGCATACAAGCAGCTGCTGACCATGTGCAATCTTACGTCGGGGGCTTTTCAGCGTGAAGTGCTGCGCAAGAAAGGCCTGCCGGATCACTTGATCATGGAGCGCATACAACCGGTAGCTATCTCTGCCCACCTTATTGCCAACCCGTGGAGCAATTACGCCATCTATCTTGTTTCGACTATTCTGCCGGGTATCCTCTCGCTTGTGGTACTGATGCTTACCATCTTTGCCATTGGCTTTGAACTGAAGATGCAGACGTCGCGAGAGTGGCTGAAGGTTGCCGGAGGCAACTATACCGTAGCGATGATAGGCAAGTTGCTGCCATATACCATATTATATGTGGTATTGGGTATAGGCTGCAATGTTATCCTGTTCCGTTTCCTGCATTTCCCGGTAATGGGCTCGTCATGGCGGCTGATGCTGGCTATTCTGCTGCTGGTGTTTGCCATGGAGTCGATGGCCATCACGCTGATAGGTGCTCTGCCCACCTTGCGTGACGCTATATCCATCGGCGCATTGTACGGGATGTTGGGCTTCTCGCTGTCAGGATTCACGTATCCTGTTATGAACATGCTTCCGCCTGTTCAGGCGCTGACATGGCTGATGCCGTTGCGGCATTATTATAAGATTTATGTCAATGAGGCACTGATGGACGGACCGGTAATGAATACGGTTGTCCCTATGCTTTATCTGACAGCGTTCTTCCTGCTCGCACTTGTCGTCTCACCGAGGCTTCGTAACGCACTGGAGAACAATAATTATCCGCTCAAATGATTATTACGCGATTACTAAATAGCAAATGGCTGAAGGTTCAGAATACGTGGAACGTGTTCACGAATGAACTCAGGCGTATCTTTAGTGACCCGGGAGTGGTGGTGATATTCTTTGTTGCCACGCTTGCATATCCTATTCTCTATAACTTCATCTATTGGAAGGATAATGTGGAGAATGTGCCGGTGGCAGTGGTGGATATGAGTCACAGTCAGGAGAGCCGTGCGTTTCTGCACAAGTGGAATGCCACGCCGGACATTACCATCACGCATTACTGCACCTCGATGGCGGAGGCGGAACAACTCATGAGGGCGCAGAAGATTCATGGTATCATATACTTCCCTTCGGATTTCGCGGAGTGCCTGAATACCGGTCTGAAGTCCGCACATATATCGCTGTACTGCGATATGTCGTCGTTCCTGTACATGAAAGCTGTCTATCTGAGCTGCAACCGTGTGATGCTGGAGGATATGAGCCGCATACAGGTGGATCGTTACGAGGCGATGGGCTACGACAAGCAGTTCTCATGGCAGCTTGTTCAAGCAGCACCTTATACTGAGACAGCCTTGTTCTGCGAGAGTGGGGGATACGCCTCGTTCCTTATCCCTGCTGTACTGATGCTTATCCTGCACCAGACGCTGTTCTTTGGCATATGTATGCTTGGCGGTACGGCGCGAGAGGAGAACAACGAACTGTTCCTGTTGCCTGGTCATCGTCGGGGCTACAGTGTCCTGCGTATCACGTTAGGTCGTTCGGCAGCATATTTTCTGATTTATTTTGCTTTGGGAACACTGTTGCTGTTGGGCGTACCTCGGCTGTTTCACTTGCCGCATGTAGGCAGTCCTGTCGCTATACTGAAAATGCTTGTGCCATACTTGCTGGCGGTCATCTATTTCTCGATGAGCGTAAGTGTGTTCACCCGTAACCGTGAAAGCGGAATGGTGCTGCTGGTATCCTCGTCGCTGATTTTCCTGTTCATAGCAGGTGTCAGTTGGCCGCAACAGATGTTGCCGGATGCATGGAGGTACCTGAGTTACGTGTTCCCGTACACGTGGGGTGTGCACGGCTTCCTGCATATCAACACGATGGGAGCTACGCTTGAGACAACCTCACGTGAGTATATTGCTCTCTGGCTGCTTGCCGGAGCATATTTCATAACAACATGTGCCTTGCTTTGGGTAATGGGCAAGGCACATGACAGTCGTGTGGAACAGGTTTCTTGAGACTTTTCTTGATGACGCAGCTTCAGAGATGGGGCTGCGTTATTCTTTTACGTACCGTATAACCTCTGTCAGGCACTGTCCGATAGAGGCTACGTTATTCATCTGTAGCGGAGTGAGCAGACGACCGGTGTAGGTGACTGCAGAACTGCCCATCGTATTGGCATTGCGTTGGATGCAGAACGGTATCGTAAAGGCTTCTGCTTTCGGGCGCTCCTTAATGACAAAACCGTAGGTCACATCATCGGAAGAACCGGCGATATGCACTTGTAGTTTTTCTTTGCTCGGCTCCAGCGTACGTGAGGAGATACAATGGTTGACAGCTTTGACGATTGCCTCTTCCAGCGTGCCGGTAGCTGACGGATTGACGTGGAATACGGCGTGACGCAGGATGCGTAGGATTGGGTTGGGTTCGTTGTCCTCCTCAATGGCTGTCTCTTGTGCCTCCTGGGCGCTTATGCCTGCCTGACGGTTACGCAGATAGGCGAGCATATCTTCGATGGATACGTATTTCGGCGTGATGAATGCCATCACTTTCTGTCCGTTGATAATCTTGACACTTGATTGGCGTATGCCTATCTTAAAGTGTGCATTGATGTCCGGAAGCATGGCTTGAGCCTCATAGCGGCTGGGCAGACCTTGGGTATGTCCCGATGCATAGATGTAGTCAAGAGCTTGTTGGGGTGTAAATTTTTCCATATATGTTTCGGTTTAATTGAATAGCATTGATTTTAATGTCTGGGTGAGTTGAATGGCGCGAGGGTACAGAACAGAACTTTGTTTGAGTTCTGGTTGGATAAAGTGCAGTATCCCGTCCAGCATGTCTATGCATGTGATGATTACCGCCAGGATGAGTATCCATTTGGCTGCTCCGAACAAGCCTCCCGCCAGACGGTTCATCCATCCCAGTGCAATCATCTTGAACAATTTGGTCAGCAGCTTTGCCAGCAGGTTGCAGACGAGTGCTACCACGATGAAGATAACGAATGCTGCTATCGGTCGCAGTATATTGGCATCCCATTGGCTGACTTGCTGTAGCCAGGCGGCTGCATCACCGGCATATATCCTTGCCACAACAATGCCAAGGATAATGCCGACGATTGCAAACACCTCCATAACGATACCACGCATCACTCCGCGGATTATGCCGTAGATGATAGGTAGAGCTATGACTATATCCAGATAACTCATGGTCAGACCTGACGGTTATTCCTCATTTGTATCTTTGAGAATGGATTTTGATTCTTTGCCTTTTTGCCATTCTTTGCGTAAGTCAATGGCACTGCCGTCAGGAAGTTTGTATTCGCCCCATTTCGTGCCTGCAGGAACTTCGCCTGTACCATCGGCGTACAGCTCCAGATCACTCAGGTCGCATATGGTAATGGACCATTTGGCCTTCAGGTCTTCCACATCGGATGGATTGTAGTAGCTGGCGTTGTCCATGTAATAGCCTAAGATTCCACGCACATTACCTTTGAATGTTCCATACTTGACAGCATTATTGACGTACTCGTATGGCAGATAATAGTGAGCATATTTGGCATATTCCGATGAAGAGATAAGAGTCTTGTACGTACCATCGGTAATACATCTGCTCTGCGGAAAACCTACATTACCCGTTGACGGACCGAAGACAGCGGAATTTGTATCTGTTTCCGGATTGCCGATGCTGTCTGTTCCGTCTGCTTTGATAGTGTAAAAATTACACAATTTGTATGGAACGGCATCGTCCTGTTGGTCATAGTACTTGCCGTCAAACCAGATATCTTTGATAACAATCAGGCGTCCGTCAATCTTGCGGGCCTTTGTCCGGATGTCTGGATCTGTGGCTATGTTGATGAACTCGGAAATCTTAATAGTGTCGTATTGTAATTTCTTCTCATCCGGAGTGCCTATGAGCATGAAGTTCTGACGGCATATCGGGGAGGGAATACGTCCCGGAGCCCAGCCAATCTTCTCATTGCTTTTGTTTGCGTTGGTGTTGTTGTTATACGATGGCACGCAGAGTTGCGGTTGGTTGGCATAGCGGCCGATAGCCAGTCCGTTGCAGCGTATAAGAAGTTCCTGACCGCGAGGGAACATGCCGGATGCCGAACCCATATCTATTGACAGACGCAGGTTCTGTTGCTTGCCGTCCACAATTTCCTGGATAATCAATGCTTTGTAGAAATTGCCTCCGTAATCGTCAGTTGTTACGCGGCCGCGGATATAGATGCCGGGACCGGTTGAGGGAAGAGTATCTATCGAGAAGAGATAGATACCGTCACCCTTGGTCGCACGACTGCGGTAGAGTGATGTGTCAGACAGGTAGTTGCCTTTTTCTGTCATAAAGCAGTCGAGAAGTTCTTCCAGGTGATATATCTTTCCGTCTGCAACCAGCTCTGTTACTCCTTGCTCGCTCAGATAGAGCGTTTCGGGATTGATGTCATACTTACAAGCCGTCATGCTGGCTGCAAGTATTGCTATGCTGAGATATTTAATAGCTTTCATATTCTTCTGTTTTAGATGTGTGAATGTTTGACGTTCTCGTATATCGTTGTTCTGTTAGAACTTATACGTGAGGCTCAGGTAGAAGTTTGCGCCCCAGGCGTAGTAGTACTTCGACGGGAACTTCCAAGCATTCGGCATAATAACGGATTTGGCATTGCCGTTAATGTCGGTTTGCTGTTGCACATTACTGCGTGGGAGACGTGCCTGCTGATATCCGCCGGTCTTGAACTTCGTGTTGTGGGTGAAGTTCGTTACTGACAGGTTGATAGATATCTGCTGACGGTTAGGCAGATAGATCAGTTTGCCTACACTCAGGTCAAAGATAAACCTGTTCCATACGTTCGTGCTTACCAGCGACTCCTGGCTTGCCATCAGGTTGTACGGATAGGCGAGTTGCGGAGTGCCGAATTTGTCAAGAATCATGTTGCCGGCTTCGTCTTGAAGAACTGCATTGATGGTGGACTGGTCAACACCGCTTGCAACATCGCGGTACGAACCGTTGACAATCGAGCCGTCGGCTCGTATTCCGGTGTACAGACCCTTCATGCGGCGCGAAGGAGCTATGTCCAGATAGTTCCAGTCGTAGTATGTACAGGTGATGTCGGCAAACCACATCTTCGAGTGGAAGAACGACAGTTTGAGCGAGGCGGTCAGTTGCGGACCGTTGGCCACGCGCAGACCGTTCATATAGATTGAGTCGGAGTATTCCAGGATAGGTGAACCGTCGTTCTT
>LXOW01219703.1_pt1 | contig 59831 bp, 29 predicted proteins | sample 1368591 | NCBI WGS metagenome assembly LXOW01 (sample SAMN04884650, study PRJNA319009) | bovine gut metagenome | isolation source: Cow rumen | host: Bos taurus | place: Italy: Legnaro (PD) | collected 2014-07-09
GAAGAGCCGCTTCTACGGGCACCGAACCTGACGGTCTGGCCGCCCTCGGTGATGCCGGAAGCGGAACCGATGGTCTTTGCGCCTGCTGTAAGGTTCTGGGTCGAAGTAGTCCAGGTGTTACCGCCGTCGGTACTGTAGCCGATTTCCATCTTGCAGTTCGAATCGCTGATGGCAATGGTACCCATAAGATCAGCCGTAGTAGCCGTACGCCAGAGGTAATCCCCGCTTGTAGGCACGCTGACCGTCGGACAGGTGATGGTGCCGTAATTCGAAACGGGCGTGTACTTGACACCTTCGGTGCCGTCNNATATGGACGGAAATCGACAGTCGCGCCGTCGGAATCGGTAAGCCCGGTAAGATATACCGGAGTACGGAAGCTGGTGCCGCCCTCGAACACATTGTTCGTATTGTACGTCAACACGCTGCTCCATACGCCGTTTGAGAACGTTCCCGTTCCGATGGCCTTGGAATCATAGCGAGTGCGAAGGTATGTGGGAGTTCCTCCATAGGCCCAGCCGGTGCTGAACCGCGCGCCCGCAGCCGTCAGGTCCGGATCCAGGTGGCTTACTGTTATATATGCCGTATTCAGGATACTGCCGGTAGTCGCAGTGACGTAACTGCCGGAAGGATTAGAAGAAGTCACCGTCACAACCGGGCCGGCGAGCTTAACGGGATCACTGGCCGCATCATCCACGACATATTCATACATCGGGGCCTCCGAACTTTGGCCTATTCCTCCGGGTGCAGTTTCGAACTTACAGGCAAGATGCTGCACGGCAACCGGCTTGTAGAAATAGACCGTTCCCGGGGTCAGATCGGTCAGCGTGGCGGAAACAGTCTTGCTCTCTCCATTCTCCAGCGTGTACCCCGTAATATTACCCTTCTCGGTTCCGTTCTGGTCCAGTTTTGAATAAATCCACTCGGACGCGCCTTCCGCTTTGTAAATGAAGCCGCAGTCGTAAGCCTGTGTAGAGTCAGCAGTAACCGTGAAGGTGGCGCTGAGTTTGACAGTGCTGTCGTCAGCATAGACATAGTTCAAATCCGATGAAGTCCCGCTCCAGTCGTATGTGGGGCGCTTGATATGGGTAATCACGGAGGTGCGATAGGTTGACGTGCTGGCGCCGACAGTCATCGAACGAGGATCGGTCGTGTCGCCGAACTTGCGTACATAGGCGTAAACCTCATTCTCCTCCGAAAGGCCCGGATCATCTTCATAACGGGAACCGCCCCACGCAAGCGAATTGAACCAGGAATAGGTCATTGTGGTGCCCTCAATCACCGGAGTTATGGACAGGGGAATGACACGGTCGTAATGATGTCCGGCAGGCGCTGTCTCATCCTCCGCCTCAAGGGCGTTGCGCACGACGATACCTACATCGTAAGCACCAAGCGAAGAAGCGTCTTCAGCCGTCAGGGTAAGGATGTTGCGGTATCTGCGAAGCGTAGTGCTGACGGACGTCAATACAGGCTCGGGAAGCGTCAGGTCCCTTGATTCATGCGAATAATACAAGCGGATACGCTGGATGCGTGGGCCCGACCAGGTAGTCCCCGATTCATGTACTATCACATACCGGTATGCCGTATTGTCAGCCGTACCGAACAGGTTGTAGTTATGATGGAAACTGCTCTCGTCGCGCGAGAGGACATAATCAATATCATCACCGCGAGTATCCGTAATATGAGGACAATCGCTTGCCTGGTGCCCAGAAAGGTAGGGATATCCGGTCTTGGCGCCGCCGCCATAGACGGTCGTGGAGTCATACTGTACCTCCACCCGAAGCAAACGGCGGTTAGGCAGTGCAGGGAATTCTATGTAACTTCCCGGATGTCCGTTAATGTAAAAAGAATTCGACTGATTGGAATAACGCAGCTTTTCCCTTGCCATTGACCAGAAAGCCTCCGGATCTTCGGCGTGCATACGCAGCAGATGCCCTGAATCCTTGAGTTTTCCCTCTAACTCCCAGGAAATGCCGTCACGCAGAGGCGTAAGGTCAGCCGGAGCGTCGTGGCTGGTCCAGGAACTGCCGCTGTCATCTGACGTACGATAAGTCAGGAAAGGCCAGGAAAGATGAGACGTGCCTTCGAATGACGCGCCCTCTGTGGCGAATTCAATATCGAAATACCCCCAGGCAAGGCCCTCGTCAACATTACCGAGGTCGAAATACTTGCCACGCTTCAGTTGCTTTTTGTTTTCACTGTCCCACGATGCGGTACGTGACGCAATCTGGCCGTCGGAGCGGGTGAACTCCAGGCGCAAGCATGTCAGACTGGCATTCCAGGTGCCGTCCGGGTCTCCAAGCGGAGCTACCGGTATGTAGTAATCCCCTATCGGGAACGTATCATTCCCATCGGGAGGAAGCAAGGTGACATCCGATTCCGTTCCCATACAGGTAGCCGAATTACTTTTGAAATTCAGTTTACCGGCCGTTGTAGTATAGTCAAGTCTGAACGTACCGGCAAGTGGACGGACAGCTCCGGTAAAATCCCTGTTTTCCCTCGACATCACCTTGATCTGCGTCAAATTCTCATAAGAAATATGGATTTTGAACATCGAGAGCAGAGGAGTCATAGTGAAACTCTTGCCCGAAGTGCGGCAATAGGTGATATAACTTCCGTCGGCAAAACCGCCCAGTACCGCAGTTTGTACGGCAGGTATCGTTACAGACGCCCTGCCGGTTTCACCTACAAGATATGCGAAAGCACTTGCCGGGTACACTACCGTCCAGGTGGACTCCCCTGCCTTGGCCTCGCCTGTGAAACGGCAGACAGCTCCGCCACCGGCATCCGTGTTGTCGAACTCATGCACATAGGGGGACTGGATGTCGATAACACCGATCTTGTCGGAACCGCGCCAATACACATGGTTGCCTGACAGGTAGGTGCGTCCTTCGGCATCATCTTCAGCGGAAGCGCCTTCCTCGGAAAGGGCGCCTACGAATTCCATCTTTACGAGTCCGCCGGACTCGGTGCCTTCAATCTCCGGACTGATTACGTCTTCCTTTTCAAAAGCCTCCTCAGGCGTACACGCACAGGGTGCAAAAAGCAGAGCGGCCACAAAGAACCGGACCCCCCACTGTATATATCTGTTCATAGCATGCATCATGATACAAAATACCATGATGCAAAGCTACGAACTTATTCCGTATAAGGCAGATAAAGAAAATTTCAAATAATGCAAGAAAAATTCCACTCAGCCTCTCCGGAAAACCAAACTAATAGTCAAATGCAATATAGCGGAACCGGAATTCGTAAGGGGCACACTTTTTATCAGCCGTCGGATAAGTATTAGCCGTAACATCCCCTTCACAGAAATGCATGTGCCAACTCTGGCCCGCAGTTCCCGCGCCAAAAGTAGCATCCCTGTTAGCATATCCGCTGCTGATTGTCGTAGATGCGGAATTAACGCTCCTGTCAGGTGACGAGAAGAAGATTCGCGGATTATACGTTCCTGTCAGGACAGGTCCAAAATAATCATCCCCCGTCTTATAATAATAAGCGCTGCTCCAGAATCTCCTGACATATTTCCCCGTAATCGCAGGAGACGCTATATAATCATAAACAGAGTTGGAATATACCCGCAATGCGGATGACGACTCAGACCCGTCATTAATCCTGTTGACGATCAATCCGGAAATGGGCGTCGATGCATTGGAAAACGTTGTGGCCCCGCTTGTCAAAGATACGCCCATCGTCACGCCCCCTGCAAGCATAGCAGTGCCTGTCCGTGTCAAATTATTTTTAAGACTGGGATTCAGTTCTTCTATGTAACCGTCGGCCGGAAGGAAAGGATTTATAGTCTTTCCATAATACTCGTAATGCGCGTTGAAATTGATAAACACCCGTTTATAACCTGCTTCAGTATAGCCGAACGTACTGGATTCCCTTTCGCTGGACACAGCCGAGCCGTTGCGTCTATCTATTGCATCGGGAGTTCTGTCGCTGCCTGTAAGGCGGGCGAAGAACCAATATATGAGAGGTTTATCCCTGCCTGTAGAGCCATGTACATGCTCGTTAGCATCCAAAAGCTGAACCTGGACATAAGACGGAACGTCCGTACCTGTGCCGGCGACTGTTTTTGTGTAAAGGGTTTCCGAACCATCCAATGTCCAATTCTTGTTGTCATCGACAAAACATTGAACGCCGTAAACCACCTTGTCGTTGGAAGCCACCCGGTCAAGTGTATAACTTCCGGCGACGGTAACGGCATTATAGGAATCCCAGAAAGAGGATCCGTAAGTATAGACCGATTTGATAGGTTCGCGTAAAGAGATACTTATTTCCTTCCACGTCCCGTCATCGGATGAGCCGGAACGGCGGACGCCATACCGGACTGACTGTGCCCCTTCGGATGTAAGAGTACAACCAGGCGCACCAAGTGAGGTGGCCGCCGTCTGGCCGGTACGCTTGGTAACCCATGAGGATCCATTGTAATAACCTGTTTCTACCATGCAGTTTGAATCAGTAATTGTAGCATCCCCATACAAATCTACCGACTTTGCAGCCTGCCATAGATATTGGCCTCCTGAAACGGTAATTGTCGGACAGGTGATGGTGCCGTAATTCGAAACGGGCGTGTACTTGACACCTTCGGTGCCGTCGCCTTCGCCTGTAACAAATGCAAAATATGGACGGAAATCGACAGTCGCGCCGTCGGAATCGGTAAGCCCGGTAAGATATACCGGAGAACGGAAGCTGGTGCCGCCCTCGAACACCTTGTCCGTTTTGTAGGTCAACACGCCGCTCCATACGCCGTTTGAGAACGTTCCCGTTCCGATGGCCTTGGAATCATAGCGAGTGCGAAGGTATGTGGGAGTTCCTCCATAGGCCCAGCCGGTGCTGAACCGCGCGCCCGCAGCCGTCAGGGCCGGGTCCAGGTGGCTTACTGTTATATATTCCGTATTCAGGATACTGCCGGTAGTCGCAGTGACGTAACTGCCGGAAGGATCAGGAGAAGTCACCGTCACAACCGGGCCGGCGATGTCGGTAATGCTGCCGCTGCTGTTGTAGGCAAGATATTTAAACCAGACGGCTTCAGATGATGCATCCTCGCCACCATAGCCATAAAAACATTTGGCGTGCTGCATCACCACGGGTTTATACTCATACGCACCCGCCCCGGGCAGCGTGACCGTGGCGGTAATCAAAGTGTCGGCCCCTGTCCCGGCATTCAGGAACCCCTTTATCTCATCCTTGTCCGCACCGTTCTGGTCGAGGTAAGCATAATTCCAGGAACTGTCATCCCCTCCGTCAGGCCTATAAAGGAAGCCGACGTCATACCGTTGGGGCACCGGAGATGTAATACTGACTGTCGCCGAGAGTTTGACCTGGGTATCGGAAGAATAAAGGTACTTTGTATTATCGTTTTCCGTCCAGGAATATGACGGGCGGAATATTTGGGTAAGCGCCCCGGTCTTCCAGTTGGTGCCGCTGGAATTGACGGCCATCGTAATAGGGTCCGTAGTATCGCCCTTGATACGCACGAACGGAAAGAAATAGTATGACTGATCCAGACGGTCGTTGTTGTTGGACTTGAGATGGTTCTTGTTCCAACTCAGGACATTGCCGGCCACTGAAGGGTCGATACCGTTCAGGAAAACCACGGTATCATATTGGTAGCCCTCATCATAGCCCAGATCCGCAAAACGTCTGACATTGCGGATTACCACACCCACATCATACGCCGACGCACCGGCCATCCTGGTACCGGCGGCATTCATGGTGACGTTTATATTGGAATAACGCAGTTCGGTACTGTAGCCGCTTGCAGATATGGAAGCAGGGAGCAACAGGTCGTCGATATGATCTTCATCGGAATAGTAGAGCCTGATGCGCTGGATTCGCGGCCCGGTAAAACTACCTCCGTCTATTGCCTGGACATAGCGGTATGGTGTATTAACATCGGTGTTGAACAAGTCGTAACAGTGATGGAAGCCATCTTCGTCACGGGTAAGGACATAAGATATGTCGGCCCCGTTTTCATCCTTGATGTGAGGACAGTCGGCAAGTGGACGATTCTTGCAATATGCCCAGCCAACTCCTTCGCCGTATACAAACGTAGAATCATAGAAGACCTCAATCCTCTGGAGAGCCCGGTTCCGGACAGCTGGGAATTCAATGTAATTGTCCACCTCCCCTCCGGCATAAAAAGCGTTTGCATTGGTAGCATAACGCAATTCTTCCTCTTCAGCGTGTACGGTAACCACATGGCCGTTATCCTTCAGTATGAACTGCGCGTCAAGGGCGAGGACACTCCTGAGATTGGCCGGCTGGTTTTTCCATGCGCTCCAGCTACTGCCACCGTTACTGGAGGTCCGGTATTGGGTAAAAGGCCAGATTAGACCCGACGATGTGCCAAAGGGGATATCGAAATAACTCCATGACAGCTTCTCGTCCACGATGCCCAGGTCCGTATAACTTCCCCTGGGGAAAACAATGCCGGTTTCATCGGTAAGACCTGTCTTCGAACGGGAAGCGGTTTGGTCGTCGCTCCTGGTAAACACCAGGCGCATATTCTTGAGGGAGGGGATGTTGTTTGTTGCAGTCGCGTCGCCCATCGGAACCACGGAGACATAATAATCTCCCGGGGGAAAGGTGTCTTCCCCGTCGGGCTTGTTCAAGGTAACGCTGCTGTTGTCGTTATCTTCTAAATCATAATGCAGTATGACGTTATCGGTAGCGATATTAGTATAAAAATAGAACTTCCCGGCAAAAGGCCTGACATTACCGGAAAAATCGGAAGCGCTATTACCGTCCAGGCGTATCGACTTGATGTTGTTGTATGAAATCGTAAACTTTACCATCGAAACCAGAGGCTTCATGGTGAAGTTCTTGCTGTTTGTGCGGCAATAGGTTATGTAACTATTGTCCGGGAAACTGCCGGGCACTGCCGTCTGAACTTTCGGAATGGTAACCCACGCAGTATTGGAATTGGCTTCACGCCAGGCGAAAGCGCTGCAGGGATATCCTACGGCCCAGGTAGTCTCACCAGCCTTGGCCTCACCGACAAAACGGCATCGGGCGCCGCCCTCCTCATCCGTATTGTCGAACTGATGTATATACGGAGACTGGGAGTCTATCACGCACAGCTTGTCACTGCCTCGCCAGTAAACATGATTGCCTGACAGGTAGGTGCGTCCTTCGGCATCACCGGCCGGAGCGTCTTCGCCTGATAGGGCGCCGACGAATTCCANNCCGGACTCGGTGCCTTCAATCTCCGGACTGATTACGTCTTCCTTTTCAAAAGCCTCCTCAGGATTGCACGAACACAGTGCGGAAAACAGGGCGGCAACAAGGGGAAGGACTCCCCATCTCATATATCTATTCATAATCTACATCTCGATACAAAACACCAAGGAGCAAAGTTACGAACTTATTGTCATCGGAAAAGCCTACTTCGACTTGTTCTTAGTCAGCGACTTGATAAAATCAGTCTCGCAGGGGTTCCAGGGTGTTCCGTCAGGGCGGAAGATATCGTGGAACCAGACTTCGGGCTCTTCGGTGAAAGGAATCTGGTTACCGTCCTTGTCGCGTGGATTCCAGGGATAGTGGCACTGCTGTTTGCCGTTCACGAGTCCGTAGCTGAAGCAGCCTATCTTATTGCGCTTGAAGAGCGGCAGTATGGTGTAGAAATCGGAACCCTTGGTGCGGGCCATCCACTCGGAACACAGGATGGGACGGTTGAACTGCTTGAGTATGCTGATATACCTGCTGCAGATTTCGTAGTTGTTATAGCAGTGGAAAGAAACCACGTCGCTGTTGGCAAGCACGAAGGCCTGGATGGGCATCACGGCGTTACCGGCTCCGGGCAGGGCCCAGATGGGGGAAGTAAGGGGCTGAGAAGGGTTAACCTCACGCGCCCAGCGGTACACCGCCTCCATGAAAGGAAGTGTCTTGAAAGTCTTGTATGCATTCTCAGGCTCGTTATAAAGGCACCAGGCGAGAATGCGGGGGTCATCCTTGTACTTGGTGATAATGCTCTTGAGATATTCTTCTATGACGGGCCACTTCTCGGGATTGTTCACCACTTCGCGGCCTGGGGAAGACATCCATACCGAATTGTGGATACCGGGAGCCGGCTGTGGCTGGGGGCCGAGATAAGGGTCCTTGATGGTGCCGCCGTTGGTAAAGAAGGTAAGCAGGAGCTTAAGTCCGTGCTTGTCGGAAAGGCTCACATACTTCTCGAGGCGCTCCATGAAGCCGTCGCGGTCATTCTGCCATACGATGTCGCACATGAAGAGGCGGATAACGTTGAAGCCCAGGCTTTCGGCAAGGCCGAGCTCACGGTCTATGAGAGCTTCGTCAAAATATTCGGCAGCCCACATTTCAACGGGGGTGGCGGTATTCGAAGGCACGAACACGCAGCCGACGGGCCATTCCTGCTCCGCATACCAGGCATTCGCCTTCTCCTCGCTCCAGCGCTCCGCAGGAACGGGCTTGGCAGGCGCGGGGGCCGCCTTCTTCTTGGCATCTACATTCACGGCACCGAAGCTCAGCGCCAAAACCATCATGAGGCTTATAAACTTTTTCATATCAGTAAAATGTTATCAATTAGTTTTTAATATAAAGCTTCACCCACTTGGATGTATTCTTGGAATCGGCGTCGGAAGCCGGCACAGGCTGAAGCGACTGCAGTCCGTCAACGGAATCGTTCACCGCGAAATTCAGAAGCAGAGTGGTCTGATACTCAGGCAATGAGGAAAGCGGAACGGAAAATTCTATCACGTAGAAGCCTACTCCCCTGCCTATGGACGCCTTGGTATTGAGAGTCGCGGAAACCCAGGAAGAACCGTCATAACGGCGGCTGAAGGTCGAACCTCCCAGCGAACGCTGGATGTACACATCTCCCTCGTGGATTGCACTGCCGGAGGCCTTGGCCAGGTAAATACGGACATAGTCAGCATCATCGAAGGAGGGCTGGTCTACTTCCGCAAGGAAGCAGAGACGGTCGCCGCTCACGCTGGCACGCAGCGTCGCGTGTACAGGTCCCTTGGAGCCCACGAAAATGGCTTCGTCGGTTTTCTTCCAGTCCGCATTCTTTCCGTCAACGGTCACGGAATGCGACGACGCCCAAATGTTGTGGTTCAGGAAGTACTGTCCGACCTCTACGAAGAAGCCCTGTCCCGCAGCACCGCCCTTGCCGGCGGTTCCGGCAAGAAGGACGTGTCCGTCGGGATAACAGGAGCCCCAGAAACCGTAACCCTTGGGGGAATCGGCGGAGCTTGTACCGAACATACGGGACGCGGAACCGAAGCTGCGGCCTGTCTCGTCGCCCTGAACCTTCCAGAAGATACTGCTGTAGTTGTAGGTAAGCATTATCTCTCCGGAATCGAACTGCTCTATCGTAGGAGCCGCCCCCTGGAAGACCTTGGAACTGCGGTCAGAAGGGAGTTCTCCGGTATCGGAAGTGCTTCCCCAGCTGCCGCTGGAATTGCTGTAGGCCATATTAATCCAGTAATCGGTAGATGTGGCCGTGCATTTGGCGTAATTGGCCTCAGCCACGGCGACAAGCTGCTTGCTGCCTTTAAGTTCGATTACTCCCGGCATCTGGTCCGTATATACCTTGTTGCCGTTCTTAGAGTCGCGCAGCATCCTGAAAGCAAGGAGATGGTTGTCGTGGGGGCTTACCGGCCTCCAGCTGGCTCCGTTGTCGTCCGAATAGATATAGGACGATCCGGTACTGATTACGGCGGAATCCCAGACATTCTCGATATAAGTCTCGGAGTCCGTGTAATAAACCACTACCCTGCCGGACGAGAGTACGATGGGACGGGGCTCCCAGCAGGTACCGACATTCACGGTCTGGGTCTCGCTCCAGGTACGGCCCTCGTCGGAACTGTACTTGAAGGCCAAGCCGTTATCCAGGGTAAGCTTGCGGAAATCGCCCGAACGCCTGTAGGCCGCTACCACCATCAGGCGGCCGTCGGGAAGACGCAGGGGATGCGCCCCAGCAAACATACGCGACACCTTGCCCCCGTAAAGGCTTATGACGCTCTTCTCAGGAGGGAAGACTTCACGGGCGTTCACCCAGTGCTTCATATCATAACTCTCCGCAACGTAACAGGTATTTCCTGAATAGTTGTACTTGGAAGTTTCGGCATCGTAAACGCCGTTGTGATAGAAGAGCAGCCAGCGGCCGTCGTTGGTGCTGATGAAACGGGGATAGAGCGGAATAGGAATTCCGGTAACCTCCTCTTTCACCTCCACGTAGGAATCACCCACAAAGGTAAAGGTCGAACGGGAAGTCTGCCCTGCGTGGGAGTTGGGGCTGTGTCCGGCCGCGTTCAGTTCCCAGTAGGGAGTGAGGGTCAGTTCGCAGTCATAGGCATCTTCCGCCCCGGCCCCTACCACGGTACCGCTCTTGACGTAAGTAAGGGCGGTATTGTAAATCTTGCCGGGCTCGGCGGTAAAGCTCTTGGCGGAGACTTTCTCGCAGTATGTCTTGTTTGCACAGATTACGCGCAGGGTAATTCCGGAAGGATAATCCCGGGCGGGAATACTGATTATCATCGCGGTGCCGGAAGAAACGCCGGAAGCGGAAACGAGCCTTACCGGCCTGCTTTCAGAACCTCCGACAAGTTTCATCGAAGAAGGGTCGAAAGCGAAGCTGCCGCTCATATCCTCGCCGCCGTTGGCGGACAGCTCGATGCGGGTTATCTTTGCCGGGGCCGAATTGACCGTTACCCGCATCCAAGCGACCGCATGGCGGAAGAATATGTCTGAGGGCTGCTGGGCGTCGCTCTTTCCAAGCATCACCGAAGCCGACGGATCGAAACTCCCAGCCGTATAGGTTTGCTCCTGCGGAAGATTTACGCTGCCGTAACGTCCCTGGGAAGGGACGAAAGAACCTGCCACGAAACAGGATGCAGGATAAATCGCATAATACGGCGATGAAATCAACGGAAGGGTGAAATCAGCGCTTGAAGGATTGGTGGAAGAAATACTGATAGATGTTGAAGCCTGACCGTTCACGGATATGGCATCGGCAGAAGACCAGACTACCTTGCTGCCGCTGAAGGCGGTGCGTGACTCTCCGTCCAATTCTTCATGGCTGGCGTGGATCACCGTCAGAAGAGCTTCCTGCTTTGTGCAGGACGCAATGGCCATGGCAGCGACAGCCATGAAAAACAGCGTTGAAAACCTTTTCATTATTGTTTGATATATAGTTTCACCCATTTGGTTGTATTTCTGGTAGATTCGTACGTTCCCGGCAGGGTCTGCATACTCTGAAGGCCGTCTTCGGAATCATTGACCGCAAAATTCAGCAGGAGCGTGGTTTCATACTCCGGCAGCGAGGAGAGGGGAAGGGAGAACTCCATGATATAGAAGCCCTCACCCCGGCCCATCGCGGAAGTCATACCCAGTGAAGTTTCAGACCATGAGGATGAACTGGTGCTGAAGGTACGCTGGGTCGTATAACCGTCAAGACCACGGTGTATAAAGATGTCGCCGTCGTGTATGGCGCTTCCTGACGCTTTGGCGATATAGATTCTCACATAATTCGAAGCAACCGTCGAGCCGTTTTCAACCTCGACAAGGAAATAAATCCTGTCACCGTTCACCGTCGCTCTCAGGGTTGCGTGGACATCCCCGTTGGAACCCACGAAGACCGCATGGTCAGTCTTCTTCCACTCCTGGTTCATTCCGTCCACCACTGCCGTATGCTTGGACGCCCAGAAATTGTGGTTGAGGAAGTACTGTCCGACCTGAATGCCGTAATTGTCGCCGTTAGAACCGCCATAGCCACCTACACCGGCAAGCAGGATATGGCCGTCAGCATAAGTGGTGCCCCAGAATCCACGCCCCCTGTCGTCGGGCGCACCGGTGCCGAACACGTAGTTTTCAGTTCCGAAACTGCGGCCGGTCTCGTCTCCCGGAACCATGAACAGATAATTATTTGTTTCCTTACGGTTGTAAGAGACCACCGTCTCACCGGAACGGAACTGCCTGATGGTCGGGGCACAACCGTGGAACGCCTTGTTGGTGCGGTCAGAAGGGAGTTCTCCGGTGGTGGATGAAGGGCTGCCCCAGCTGCCGCTGGAATTGCTGTACGCCATATTTATCCAGTAGTCAGAGGATGAAGCGTCTGCTTTGGAATAATCCGCCTCGGCAACTGCTACAAGCTGCGTACTGCCGTTCAGCTCGATTACACCGGGCATCTGGTCGGTGTAAACCTTAGTGCCGTTCTTTGAATCACGCAGCATAAGGGAAGCATTGAGATGATTGTTGTAGGGATCATTTGGCTTCCATGTGGCTCCGTTGTCGTCGGAATAGATGTAGGAAACACCGCTGCTCACGACACCGACACTCCAGACATTCTGGATAAAAGGCATGGAATCCGTATAATAGACCACTACCCTGCCTGAGGAAAGGACTATGGCACAAGGCTCCCAGCAGGTTCCCACATTCACGGTCTGAATCTCGCTCCAGTTGCGTCCCTCGTCGGAACTGTACCTGAACGCAAGTCCGTTGTTCAGGGGGGTAAGGCGGTAATCGGTGGTATTGCCCCTATATGCGGCGACCGCCATCAGGCGTCCGTCGGCAAGGCGCACCGGATATGCTCCGGCGAAAGAACGCCAGGTGGTTCCGGTCGAATAACTGTCAGGGGCACCCTTTGCCGAAGTAAATACATTCATGGGATTGCCCCAGGTCTTCATATCATAACTTTCTACATACCTGCAGGAGCCTCCGGCCCAGGAAATGTTTCCATTGGACTGCAAGGCTCCGTTGTGATAGAACATAAGCCAGCGCCCGTCTGTAGTGCGGATGAAGCGTGGATAAATGGGATAGGGAATGCCTACGAAATCTTCACCTACCGCCACACAGGAATTACCTACATATGTAAATGTAGAGCGTGAGGTCTGTCCCGCGTGTGAATTGAGGGCATGAGGCGTAGCATTCAGCTCCCAGTAAGGAGTCAAGGTCACTACGGCCTCCTCGGTATCACCGGCGGACGCTCCCACTACAGTACCGCTGTTCACGTAAGTAATGGTGGTATTGTAAATCTTGCCCGGCTCGGCGGTAAAACTCTTGTTTGAAACTTTTTCGCAATAAGTTTTGTTGGCACAGATGACGCGCATGGTGATGCCCGAAGCATAGCTGCGGGCCGGAATGCTGACTATCATCGCAGTGCCGGAAGAAACGCCGGAAGAAGATACCAGCCTGACCACATTGCCGTCGGAACCGCCTGTAATCTTCATCTCCGAAGGGTCGAAGGCAAAGGTGCCGCTCATGTTCTCGCCGCCGTTAGCGGAAAGTTCTATGCGCCTGATCTTGGCTGGAGCCGAATTGACAGTTATGCGCATCCATGCCATCGCGTGACGGAAATGTATGCCGGGAGAAGTTTCGCTCTTACCTATCATCACGGCAGAAGACGGATCGAAACTTCCAGCCGTATAAGTCTGCTCCTGCGGAAGGGTCACGCTGCCGTACCGCCCCTGCGAAGGTGAGAACGAACCGGCTACGAAACAGGAAGCCGGAGAAACGGCATAGTATGGCGCAGAAATCAGCGGAAGGGTAAAATCAGCGTTTGACGCATTCGTGGAAGATATTTGGATACCTGTTGAGGACTGTCCGTTCACCGTAATGACGTCCGATGATGTCCAGATGACATTGTTGCCGCTGAGCGCGGTACGGGAAAAGTCGTCCTGCTCATCCTGATATGCGTGGATGACCGTTACGAGCGGCTCCTGCTTCGTGCAGGATAACATTACGGCGGCTAGCGCAAGGGCTCCGAAAGCTTTNNGGAAGTATTCTTTGAGGCCGTCGTGGACGCGGGAACGGTACGCAGGGACTGGACGCCGTCCACACTATCGCTCACAACGAAGTTCACCAGCAGGGCCGATGAAGAAGGAAGTGAAGAAACAGGCACGGAGAACTCCACAATGTAGAAACCGTTGCCCTTATGAGCCGCAGCGCTTGCGTTCAAACCTGCGGAAGCCCAGGAGGAACCGTTGTTCCTGTAAGTACCAAGGCTGCCGGAAGGATTGGACTGCAGATAGACATCTCCTGACTTGATGGTGGTATTGGAAGGATTGGCAAGGTACACCCTGACATAATCCGAACCGGCCATCGCAGCTCCGTCCATCTCGGCAAGAAGGTAAAGCACTCCTCCGCTGACGCTGGCACGCAGGGTTGCGTGCATATTTCCGTTCGAGCCGACAAAGAGGGCCTGGTCGGTACCCTTCCATTCCCTGTTCTTTCCGTCAACTTCGGCAGCACGCGCAGACGCGGTTATATTATGGTTCAGATAATACTGGCCGACCTCGATGAAGAAACCGCTGCCGGCAGAGCCTCCTTCACCTGCAGTACCAATAAGGAGGACGTGTCCGTCGGCGAGGCACGAGCCCCAGAAGCCGTGCCCCTTCGGGTAGTCTGCGGAACTTGTACCGAACACCCGCACGGGATCCAGGAAGTTGCGGCCGCTTTCGTCACCGAAGGCCATATAGAAGATGTTGTTGTTATTATAGGTAATGACCGTCTCACCGGAACGGAACTGTTCAATAGTAGGAGCGGCCCCCTTGTAAGCCTTGTTGTTCCTGTCTGAAGGCATTACGCCGTTTGCGTCAGGACTGCCCCAGCTTCCGTTGGAATCGCTCCAGGCCATGCTTACCCAGTAATCGGAGGTGGTAGCGTCGCATTTCGCGTGATTAGCCTCGGCTACGGCTACAAGCTGCTTGCTGTTGTTCAGCTCGATGACACCGGGCATCTGGTCGGTATAGACGTTGGTGCCGCTCTTTGAATCACGCAGCTGACGGAACGCCCAGAGGTGGTTGTTGAGAGGATCGTTAGGTTTCCAGGTGGCTCCATTGTCATCGGAATAGATATAGGAAGAGCCGCTGCTCACAACCGGAGATTCCCATACATCCTCCACATAGGGGCAGGAGTCGGTATAATACACGACTATACGGCCGGAAGAAAGGACTATGGGACGAGGCTCCCAGTTGGTGCCTATGTTTATGAACTGGGTCTCGCTCCAGGATCGGCCCTCGTTGGAACTGTAGCGGAATGCAAGTCCGTTATCCATAAGTTTGTGGCGGAAATCGCCGCTTCGGCGGTAAGAAGCCACCACCATAAGGCGGCCGTCAGGAAGACGGAGGGGATGCGCACCGGCATAAATACGTTGGAAGGTGCCGCCGTGAGGGCTGGGAACGTTGTATTCCCTTGCGAAAATCTTGCCCATGCCGCTCCAGTGTTTCATGTCATAGCTTTCAAGGCAATAGCACTCGGTACCGGCCCAGGTATAGACATTTCTGGAGGAATCATAGATGCCGTTATGGTAGAACAAGAGCCACCTGCCGTCATTGGTACGTATAAAACGGGGATATATGACCATGGGAAGGTTTGTAACGTTCTCGCCGAGCTGGACGTATGAATTACCGACATAGGTAAGCATGGACTTCGAGAAGGCGCCCGCATGGGAATTGAGAGGCTCGTCACCCTGGTTGAGTTCCCAGTAAGGAGTGATACCTGCTTCGGATTCCTCGGCGCCGCCGGCATCGACTCCGACTATCGTTCCGTTCGGGGCATAATTGACCGTGGTACTGTAAACTGTACCGGCAGCAGCTTCGAAGCTCTTTGTGGAACGTATGTCCATATAATGGTTGGTGACATCGATGACACGCACCTTAAGCCCGGAAGCGTAGGTCCTTGCGGGAATGGCGACGAGCATGGACTTTCCCTGTGCGACACCGGCAGTGGAAAGAAGTTTCACGCCCTTTCCGTTGCTGCCGCCGCTGATGGACAAGCTCGCGGGCTTGAAATCGAAGTTGCCACTCATATCCTCGCCACCGATAGCAGATACGCACACGCTCTTGATCTTTGCACTGCTGGCAGTCCCGGAGACCGTAAAGCGGATGAACGCCATCGCATGATGGAAGTCGATACCTGCTCCGCTTTCAGTCTGCTTGCCAACCATCACAGCTGAAGAAGGGTCGAACGAGCCTTCGACATAGGTCTGCTCCTCGGACAGGGTCACGCTGCCGTACTTGGCAAGCGAGGGTCTGTAACTATTTGTCACATAATCCGATGCGGGATAGATAGCATAATACGGAGCGTTTAGCACCGGCAGGGTGAATTCTGCAGAAGAAGGATTCGTCTGGGAAATCTTTATTGCGGTCGATGCACTGCCGTTGACCACTATCGCATCATCCTCGGACCATACAACCTTGGTGCCGTCCAGGCTGGTGCGCACCTCGTCCGCGAAGGACGCTTCCAACTTCATCACGGGCTCAACGGGCGTCTCACGCGTACAGGAACAAAATGACGCAAGGGCAGAGAAAGAGATCAGGAAAAATCTTTTCATAAGAGGATGTGCATCCAGTTTTTCGTGTTAAAGGAAGAAAGGTCCCGGAGCGCCTGCAGGCCGTCCGCGGAATCGTTCACCGCAAAATTTACGCACACTTCCCCGCCGGTGACGGGCAGTTCGGAGAGCGGAACCGAAAATTCCGCCAGCCAGCCGTCGCCGCCCTTGGCGGAAACCGCAGTGGAAGCGCTCGGCACGTTGTACCAGCCGGGAGAATAGCGGCAACTGCGCGAAGTGCCGTCGGGAGTGACACGGAGGTAGAAATCGCCGACGGAGAGTTCCGACTTCGACGGATCCGCGAAATAGACGGTGACATTGTCCTCGGCGAGCCCCTTCGACGCGGCCATTTCCGCCAGGCCGTAAAGGACGCCATCGTGAATGCTGAAACGCAGGGTGGCGTGCATGTCGCCCGCCGATCCCACGAACAGCGCGTGGTCGGTCTTTGCCCATTCGGCATTGTTTCCGTCCACCTTGACCTCGCGGGAAACTGCACGTATGTCGTGATTCAGGTAGAACCTGCCTATCTGAAGGTAATATCCCAGACCTGTCTTTCCACCTGTTCCGCCGAAACCCACTACAAGGGTATGACCGTCCGGATATGCGGAACTCCAGAAACCGCGGCCCGTAGGGCTTTCGCCGTCAAAGAAGCGGGTCTCGTCGCCGAAGTTCACCGCCGTATCGTCGCCCAGACGGTAATAGACGATGTTGTTATTGTTATAGGTCAGGACCGTCTCGCCGGAGCGGAACTGCTCGATCTGCGGCCCGGCGCCCTTGGTAAACTTCTTTTCCCAGTCCTCGCGGTCGGCGGGCAGTTCCCCGGAAGGATGCGGGGTCGCCTGTCCCCAGTCGCCGTTCTGGTCACTGCGGGCCAGACTGACCCAGTAATCGGTGCTGGTGGCATTGCCCTTCGCCATATTGGACTCTCCCGTACCCACGAGTTGCCGGCTGCCCAGCAGTTCTATCACCCCGGGCATCTGGTCGGTGTAGAGGTCCACGCCATCCTTGCGGTCACGCTTCTGGCGGAAGGCGGGCAGATGGGTCTCGTGCGGATCGTCCGGCTTCCAGGTGGCGCCGTTGTCGTCCGAATAAATATAGGAGACACCGCTGCTCACCAGTGCTTCGCTCCACACGCCCTCCACATAAGGACGGGAGTCCGTATAATAGATGACGATCCTGCCGGAGGAGAGCAAGAGCGGACGCGGTTCCCAGTTGGTCCCCACGCAAATCCTGTCTTCGGTGCTCCAGGTACGGCCTTCATCGCTGCTGAAACGGATGGCAAGGCCGTTGTCCAGGGTACGGTGCCGCATATCCTTGGAGCCCCGGTAGGAGGCAACCACCATAATGCGGCCGTCGGGAAGCCGCAGGGGATGCGGGCCGGCATAATAACGCGTAATCACATCGCCGTAAGCGGTACTCTGCACGCCGGTCTGCTTGGGAAAGACCTGTTTGACATAGGTCCAGTGCTTCAGGTCCGTACTTTCCGCGTAGGCGCAATAGTTGCCGGGCCAGGAGTTTTTCTGGGTGCTTGCGTTATAAACACCGTCGTGGTAGAAGACCAGCCACCTTCCGTCCGTAGTCTTGATGAAGCGGGGATAGACAGGCATTTCCATATCCGTCATCTCCGGCGTCGTGCGCAGATAACTGCCTCCTACAAGGGTAAGGGCCGACGTTTCCGTGCGCCCGGCGTGAGAAAGCACACCCTCATCCCCTGCATTCAGTTCCTCCCAGGGCGTAATCACGGCTGTCGGAACAGGTGCCGGATCGACTTTCTGTTCCTTGCAGGAAGTCACCAGAAGGACAGAGAACAGCGGAAGCAGGTATCTTTTCATCATTGTACTATTGAGAAGGTTACGTTGGAAGAGCCCTTGAAGTAGAATACGCAGTCGCTGACCGGAGCCGTACGCTTCTTGGTCTCTCCGTTAGCGGCATGGATGCTTCCGTCCACGCAGCGGACGCGGAAACGCAGGAAGCCTTCAGAAAGACCGTTCTGGAAAGTGACATCCTTGGTCAGGACCTGAGGGTCGTTGTACTTGAGGGCGAAATCAGCCTTGCAGGTGAAAGTCCCGTCCCAGCTCTGGATATCCTGGCTGTCATTCTTCCAGACACCTCCATCACAGTAGTCAAGAGTCCAGAAGCAGGGGCCCTGGCGGATGTAGAAGGGCGCGCTGAAGCGCACCGTGGTACCCGCCTTGAAATTTCTGACGGGAATCACGAACTCGAAGTAGTCCCCAGTCCAGATATTGGTCCCGAGGGAAGGGCAACAGAGGTTGCTCGCCTCGGATTCCGCGAAAGTACGCAGATATACATCGGACGAAGGGGAATTACCCGCGGGAATCCAGGTGGCATAGGCCTCGGGCTGGGTGGAGAACCAGATACAGAGGGGACCCCAAAGGAACTGGTCACCGTGACCGCCGCGCCAGGTAGTCCTGAAAGTTACGGGGAAGGTTACGGGCAGCACGTCCACGCCCGTGTCATCCAGGGTCACGCTTCCGGGAGTGCCGGTGTGTGAGGGTGGCGTGGTGTAAGAGCTCAGGTCGGTGATGTGGTAGGGATCGGCGTAGGCCGCATTGACCGCCGCCATTATGGTCGGCATCACATCCTCGGTTACCGGAGTGGTGAACTTGGTGGCATAAGGATAAGATTCGGTGAAACGGAAAGTCACATCCTCAGGCTGAATCCCTGTCAGGGGCGTAATGAGGGTTTTCCATATCAGCAGTGAAGCCGCAAAACGGGTAAGACCATAATCCATGTGTACGTAATCCCCGCGCATCAAGTCACGGCCGTGGTATTCGTCTTCGTTAAGGCCGGATGTACGGAGACTCTGGATCAGGGCCGCCGTGGAGAATAATTTGGTGAAAGGATAACCTTCCGCCGGATCCATCACGTGCAGGGAATTGTTGTTCACCACCGCCTCGAACATCTCCACATTGTTGTTGAAGTATTTTTCCAGCGTCTCATAATGATTTCCCCAGCAATGCGACTGGAAATAGACGAACTCAGCATCCGGACTGGTCACGCGGATTTTCTCTATCAGGCCGTGGATGGCGTTGCGCTCGGCATCGTCCCAGGTCCAGGCGTGTGAATTGCCGGTATATTCCATAAGCACGACTATATCGTACTTCTGGTCGCTTACAATCTCTTCAAGGGAACTGGTATAATCCGTGGTTCCGTTCCAGAACCTCATTCCGGGACGCCACCAGGACATTCCTACATTGTCCGCCTTTGTATAATACGTGTTATACCCGACCAGATAGTAGGCGCCGTGGAAGGAGCGGGTCAGCTCCACATTGCGTACGCCCTCGTGCCTCAGCATGATGGGCAGAAGGTCAGTCGCGTCAAGGTTATGGCTGTTGCCGATAAAAAGTATCTTGGTGGTGGAACTGTTCGCCGTCGTACTGACGGAACCGTCCACAAGTGTTCCGGTAGGATTGAATGTAACCGCCGTGTTATACATGGTCGCGGCAGCAGCGTTGAAGGCCTTGTTGGACCTGATGTCCTGGTAATGATTGTTCTCATCCACTATGCGCAGCTTGATTCCGGACGCATAGTTGCGGGCGGGAATCGCAATATAGACGGAACTGCCGAGGGGAATCCCGGTCCCGGAAGTCAGCACGACACCCTTTCCGGACGTACCTGTGCATACCAGCGCAGGTATGGAAGGGTCGAATTTCAGGGTTCCGCTCATATCTTCGTTCCCGTTCGAAGAAAGCTCGATACGCTTGATTGCGTGGTTGTGTCCGCCGGGATTCAGGGTCAGGTGCAGGAAAGCCACGCCGGCCGTAAAGTTCACCCCCGGGCTCAAAGCGGAATACCCGTACATGAGCGCAGCCGAAGGGTCGAACGAGCCTTCAACGTAAGTCTGTGTCGAAGGCAGGGTAAGGCTCCCGTATTTCGAAGAAGCCGGGGCATAACTGCCGGACACATAGGCCGACGCCGGATATAACGCATAATATGGAGCCGAAATCACGGGCAGGGTGAACTGCGCGGTCTTGTGGTCCGTAGATACGGTGACAGACGTGGATGCGGACCCGTTGATGCAGATGGCATCACTGTCCTGCCAGAGAATCTGGGCACCGTCAAGGCTTGTGCGGGCCTCATCGACCGAAGCGGTAATGATAACCGAACTGTTTTCCGTCTCTACCTTGTTACAAGCGTAAAAAGACAAGGCCAGGGCCAGAGCTGTAAAACGAAGGAACTTCATTGTATTTGACATATTTTAATTTAATACTACAGGCAGCCATTTATCCACCCCGAAGGTGGGAACGCCGGAGAAACTGTCGGTGACATCCCCCTTGTAAAGAATAGCATTGAAGTAAATGCGGCCGTCGGAACTTCTGGGAAGGACGGCTTTTTCGATGGCAGCTTCAGCCATCCAGCCTTCACCCTTCACCACCGTCCCGGCCACTTTGACGCCCGGTACTGGCTGCACCTTGATTTTGTTCCCTGCCACGTCCAGACAGACGGGGCAGTAATTCTTCTTGTCGGCTCCGTCACCTAGCAGCATGGTGAGGCCGTCGCCGTTTTCGGGCTTGTCATCCAGGCATTCGGCGAGGATGTAGAGGTATTTTTCATCGTGGGCGAATCGGAAGCTGCACTGGGTCCTTGTCTCGCTGCCTATGAAGAGGGCATCCTGCGAACCCTCCCAGTCCAGATTCTTTCCGTCAACTGCAATTATAAGCTGCGGCGCGTCAACGCGGTGGTTGAGCCGCATCTGTCCCACCATTATCTTGCCTTTTTCGACCGCCATACCCTTGTACATATATGCGGCCATGGCGATTGCGGTGTGCGGATCCTTCTTTTCGAGGGCTCCCCAGCGCATCGCCTTGGGGCCGAAAGGCTTGATTTCAAAACGATCCGCCATGTCGCGGCCCATCTCGTTTCCGAGCCTGCAGGCAAATTCTCCGTATCCGTAGGAAAGCATCACCTCGCCGGAATCGAACTGCATGAGATAGGGGGCGCCGCCCTCTATCACGGAATTCTGACGGTCCTTGGGGCCCGTCATGTTGCCGGTCAAGGTTGTCGGCCACTGTTCATTTTCCCAAGCCAGCGATACGGTAAGCGTTCCGTTGGGGTCCAGATGGGTCTCGAATGCGGCAAGCATCTGGTCGGTGCCGTTCAGGCGGATAACCACCGGCATCTGGTCGGTGAAGACATTGCGCACCGAATCGGCAGGGATACGGGGAGTTCCCACGGAACGCTGCTTTGCCTTTGCCTCTTTAGGCGAACGGAACTGCCTGGCCGCCTGCTGCTGCAGGGTCCAGGTATGGCCGCCATCGGAACTGCGCAAAATGCTGGAGCCGGATGAATTAGGACTCCAGTCCCAGTCCGAATCGGTAAAGAAGACAAGGATTTCCCCGTTTTCACGCTGAATGGGATAAGGCTCCCAGTCTATCGTATGGTGCAGTACCTGTTCTTCGCTCCAGGTATGGCCGCCGTCCGAGCTACGCTTCATGCAGAGGCCGAATTCGTTCAGATGTTTTCCGTAGTACTTATTGCTGTGAAAGATACAAAAACAGAGAATATCACCATTCTCGAGCTGCAGCGCATCGGCGGTAGCGTATTTCCAGATATCTTCCTCGCCGTCTCCGTTTATGAATTTATAGCCTTCGAACACACGTACGCCCTTGCTCCAGTTGATTGCATCCTGGCTGAAAGAGACGTAAACGTGGTAACCGTGCTTGAGCGGCTGGTAGAACATGATGTAACTGCCGTCCCGCAGCCGCTTGATGCGCGGGTAGTCGAGCATCTGCTGCCCAAGCTCCATTTCACCGAGCGTAACTGTCGAACGAAGGTCGGGCTCCGCATTGCTCCGCCAGGTATCCCCGGCGTGGGAATTGATCTCGACAGCGCCCTTGTTCAGTTCGTCGATGGAATGGATATGTGTCTGCGCTGACGCCGCAAAAGCCGTAAACAGGCAGCATAACACTGTAAATAATCTCTTCATGTCATTACTGGTTTTGGACCCAGCCCATCATCTTGACAGGCAGCCAGACGCTGTATTCCTTCGGTCCTATGCGTGTAAAGCCGTCCTTAATTCCGGGCTTGCATATTTCCGCATAAAAGAAAGTCTTGTCCGGGGAGTGCGGAAGTTCAGAAATGGGAATCTCGATTTCCGCAAGATAACCTGTACCGGGCTCATAATAAACCTTGGAATTGAGGTTCTTATCTACCTCCACGCCCTTTGCCCCTACCTTTATATAACTCTCGAAAAGTCCGTTGTCGTTGACGCCGTTGGAGAATTTGAAAACGAGCTTGTCCCGGTAAAGCATTTCTTCATCGAGACATTCCACGAGCATATAGACATTGAGGTCGTCGTGGGCGAAGCGGAAACAGCACTGGGCCTGGCTGTCGCTGCCCAGGAAAAAGGCATCGGTATTGGTCGCCCACTCGATGTTGTCCCCGTCCACCTTCACGTGGGCGTAGGGAGCGTCGATACGGTGGTTAAGATGCATCTTTACCATACTGATGACTCCGTACTCGTGATTCTGGTCCAGGCTCGGGGCCGTCGCATAGAGCGTGTGCGAGCCTATGTTGGTAGTGCTTCCCCAAAGGCCGGTCCGGAGAGTACCGAAGGGCTGGAAGAAGCGTCCGTTCTTGAGTGACTGGAATGAAGAAAGGCCCAGCGACACGTTGAAGTACTTGCCCTGGAAGGACAAAGCCGTCTCGCCGGAAGGAAAATGCGACAGATAGGGGCCGCCGCCGCTGCGCCAGTTATCCAGACGCTCTGAAGGGCCGGTCATGTCGCCGGTAAGGGTAGTCGCCCAGTTGGTGTCGTCCTTGACAAAGGACAGATGGAAATGGTTGGTGGAATCCTGCGACTCCACCGCGGCAAGAATAGTCTTGCCGTCGCCCAGCAGCACCGCGGAAGGCATCTGGTCCGTCCAGACCTTGCGCGTTCCGGGCTTTCCGTCCTTGCGGACGCCGGTCGCCCTGTACTGGCGGATGACCTGGCAGTGTGTGGTCCAGGTTTCCCCGCGGTCAAGGCTGCGGAGCATGGTTACGCCGGAAGAGGCCGGAGACCAGTCATGGTCCGAATCGGTGAAATACACCTGCACCTCGCCCGAGGGGAGCTGCATGGCAAACGGCTCCCAGGTTATGCTTTTGTAAATCTCCTTCTCTTCGCTCCAGGTACGTCCGCCGTCGGTAGAGCGCTTCATGCTCAGGCCGTCGTCCTGCGGGAAGCGGGTATAACCCTTGACGGCACGGTAGGACACGAAGGCCAGTATGTCCCCGTTGTCCAGCACCACCGCATCCACGGTGGAATAGCCGCGGTTGTCCTTTTCTCCGCCGGAATTGATTATGGGGTGTCCTTCGAACACCCTGGGACCGCGCTCCCAGTTGAGACCGTCCTTGCTGAAGGCACAGTAGCAGTGGAATCCTATGCGGCTGCTCTGATAAAAGAGTATGTAGCTGCCGTCCTTCAGCTGCTTGATGCGCGGATAGTGCAGCTTCTTGAAACCAAGCTCTTTCTCGCCCAGGTCAAGCCTGGTGCGGAAATCCGGTTCCAGACGGTAACGGACCTCCTTGAGGTGCGTGTCCGTACCATACTCCTTGTTCAGTTCATAGATGGAGTGAATGTGCATCTTCTGCCCCCAAGAATGCAGGGACAGAAGAACCGCACAAAAAAGAAGAAGGTGTTTTTTCATTACTTAAGTGTTACGCTGAGCCATTCACCGGGATAATCGGAATTTTCACCCTCGATATCCTCGCGGCAGAGTTTTGCTTTCACTTTGACGCCGGCCTTCCAGAGACGGCGCAGATGGATACGCAGCTGCTCGCCTTTCTTGGGTGTTCCGCCGAGCAGGTCCCAGGGCAGGGTGGCAAGGGCGCTGTAGCCCAGGTCGGCGCCGGAAGCATCGTTGATGGAACCGAAGAGGTTAACGGATGCTTTTCCGTATTCCCAGCACAGGAGTTTCCAGTTTGACCCGTCTTGCTGATATACAGTGTAGTCACCTTTGGCGTTGACGGTAACCTTCCAGGTACCCTTGCCGTCGCGGTTCAGAAGGATCTGGGCCGCATCGGAATTCTCGGGAGACCAGGAAACGATATTGTCGGTAAAGACGTAAGAGGTCAGGAAGAAATTCTTGGCATCATAGGCAAAGTCAACATAGGCTTTCCCCGGGAAGTTACGGCCAATCATCCACAGACCGTCGGGTTTGAATTCCCTGAGGTTCTGAACTGCGGGGGCAGCCTTAGCGCGGGCAATGGTGCGGGAGCGGTTGAGCCAGCCCTTGATAAGCATAATCTTATAACGGGTCTTGGTCGCGCCCTCCGGGACATAACGGTAAGAGCAGGTTGCCATCAGTTCATTTTCATTAAGCGTGTCGATGGAACCCCAGTAACCGTCGGCACCGTCGTTGAAGGCGGAACTAACGCAGTTGAAGTTATCGCCGTTCACGTCTCCGACGAGCACCCATACACCGCTCTCGTTCTTGTAGGTACCGTTGGTGAGGATGACCATTTCGCCCGTGTTGAGTTTGCAACTGTAGGGACCGAAACCTTTGAGGTCCTTGTTGACCTGCTTCTTCATCGGGTAGTCGGGACCTCCGTTGGCACGGATGGACGCACCCTGGTCCGTCGTTTTCCAGTTGGTCTCCATCGAGGTACGCACGACGATGGGAGAAATGTCGTACACGTCGCGTCCGCTCCAGGTTTCCAGGGGAACGACGATGCCGCGTCCGCCGTCCAGAAGGACCGCAGTGGGCATTCCGTCCATTCCGCGTCCGTTCCAGCGGGTACGCGAGATGGGCTCGGTGTCGGTATGGAGGGCCATTTCCTTGCCCTGCCAGGTAGCGCCTCCGTCAAAGGAACGAAGCACTGAAGTGCAGGCGAACGAGCCCTTGTCCTTAATTTCCTGGGAATCCGTAATGTACATCTGGATTTCCCCGGAAGGGAGTTCCAGGAAGGCCGGCTCCCAGCAGCGTCCGCGGTAAACCTCGCGCGGCTCGCTCCAGGTCTCACCGTTGTCGTCGCTGTAAATCAGTTCGATACCGCAGTTGTCATTGGTATGGGGAAGGTCGTTGTACCCGTTTTTGTAGCGCCACTGCCAGGCCATCAGGATACGGCCGCTTGCAAGCTGGTAGAAATCGGGGTTCACGAAAACCTTGAGGTCGTCGCCCTTGGTAGAGACCGCAGGATGGGAATGACGGAGAAGTCGGGCATCAGTCCAGGTCTTTCCCCCGTCATAGCTTTTACGGATATAGACGTCCCAGCCATAGTGGTCGTTCTCGAAGGAGAGGAGCAGACTGCCGTCGGCAAGGTGCTTCGCCCTCGGATAACACAGGTTGGGTTCCATCTTGTAGGGCGCATTGGAGACGGCGACGGAGTCCATCACCTGCAAGGTGGTGTTGTCCCAGGCGATGCGGACATCTCCCCGGTTGATATCCGCCGCCGCGGGGAGGATCATCCCCGCGAGCAGCGTAAGCGTTACGATGAGTTTTTTATTCATTGGTCTTGAGAAGTCTTGCAGACCAGAGGTCGGCAGGTTTCAACTTCAGTACTTTCTTGAAATCACGGCGGGCGGCGCACTTGCGGCCGAGACCGAGTTCGCCGAGGGCCTTGGTGTAGTACGCACCGGCGTTGATGCTTTCAACGGTCTTGCCTGTGGTACCTTCGGCTCCGTAGAAGTTCACGTAGTCTTCGACCACAGCGTTCTTGCCTTCCTCGACCATCTTGCGGAAGATGGCCTTCGCCTCGGACTTGCGGCCGAGTTTCTTGAGGGCGAGTCCGGTCCAGTAGCGGTAGTTCTTGCTGCCCTTCAGGTTATAATCCTGATCGGCGGCCTTCTGATACCACTCCTTTGCCTCTTCCTTGTTTCCAATCTTCTCGTAAACCTGGCCGAGGTAGTAGAAAATCTGGGCGTCGTGGGTGGCACGCTCGTCCACCAGGAACACCTGATGGTTCTCCGGATAAGTGAACGCCTTCTTGTAGAGGGCGATGGCCGCGTCGTTGTCGCCTTCGGCCTCCTTCTGCTTGCCTGCGAGGAGAAGAGCGTCAACAAACACGTCGTGGAAGTTGGCGACACCCTCGCGGGTCGGAAAGTAGCAGTTGTCAAGCATATCCAGGATGTAGTCGTAGTCTCCCACATACATTCCAGTGATGACCTCCTGGGCCTCGGGATAGTAACGCTTGACAGCGGTTGCGTGATGGCTCTTGAGCAGGTCGTAGCGCTCCTGCACAGGGGCTCCGAGGGCTTCGAGGGCCTGGTCGCATTCTTCGAGGTAGAGGGCCGAATCAGGATTCAGTTCGACAGCCTTCTTGTAGCAGCGGGCCGCCTCGGCATAATCCTTGGTGTAGAGCCAGGCCGCCCATCCGAGGTTGCGCCATGCAAGGTCGAACGAGGGATCCAGTTCCACGCACTTGGTCCACTCCTTGATGGCATTGTCCTGCTGTATATTGTAGAGCAGGTTGCCTTCATAATAGTAAGGAAGGGCGCTCTGCGGGCAGGCTTTCTTGGCAGCCTCGAGCACCTGGATGGTCTCAAGACGGAAAGGAGCGCAGTAGCCGACGGGAAGGGCAAGTGCCTTTGCGTAAAGGTTATCGTCGCCGGTGAACCAGGCAAGATAGAGCTTCACGGTAGGATAATCGACGCGCGCGTCGATGTCTTTCAGCAATTTGACCGCTTCGTCGGTAAAGCCGTTGTGCCAGTACTGGATCGCAAGTTCGAGGTAACTTTCGGGCTGCTCGCGCATAAACTTGCGGAAAGCGGCGGCATCGGCGGTATTGTAGAGCGCACAACTGTTCACCGGATCCTCCGCCAGCACGCGCTTGAAGCAGGCGTCGGCCTCGGCTTTCTTGCCCAGTTTCTTGAGGATGATGGCCTTCAGGTTGATGGCCTGGAAGTTGCGGCCGTTGTAGGCGATGGCTTCCTCCAGACGGTCAAGCGCCATTTCGTAATTGCCTTCACCGCTGTACATCTGCGCCAACTGGTAGTTCGCGCCGGAGTTGTAGGTATAGTTCCAGGTTGCGCGGTAGAGGGTATCCATCGCGGCGTCGCGCTTGCCCTGCTCCTTGAGGATGAGGCCGAGGTTGTACATCGCTTCGGCATCCTTGGGACGGGTATAGTCGAAGGTCTGGCGGGCGATGGCCTTGCGCAGATACGCAGCCGCCTTGTCATACTCGCCGCGGAGACGGAACCAGACACCCATCTGGGTATTCGCGCGGGTGTCGCCGGGATCGCGGCGAAGCACCTCCAGGAAGTAATCGGTAGGGTTCACGAAGGGGTTGTGGAACTGCAGGTTGCGCTGCCCCACGAAGAAGCACTCCTCGGTGTTCTCGATATCCTTCGGACGCTTGGGACGGTCCACGATGGGAGGAAGCGGCGAAGTGGGATCCTTCACGACGGGCGTGTAGGCGAACATTTCCTTGCCGTCCGCATCGAGCAGGGCGAGGGTGAGTTCGTGCTCCTGCGTACCGGGGGCCACCGCGACGGTCTCCACGATGGGATGGGCCGGGTCGATGGAGGAAGTCTTCTCCCAAAGCACTTCCCCGCCCTTCGTCAGGCGAAGCGTCACCTTGGAGAATTTCTGGGTGGCGTTGGCGCCCACGAGCACCTTGCCGTCCTCCTTGAGGTCCATATTGATGGCACCGCGACGGTCGCCGCCCTTGATGCCGCCCAGGTCGCGTACACCATACCAGAACTGGCTGAACTCTTTGGTTTCATACGGGAAGTTCCAGTTGTAGTCCGGCTGGTTGTCGGAATAGGCACCCACCATCAGTTCGCAGTAGTGGCCTGAATTGTCGGTGAGAATCTTGGTATCCCACTCGGAGTTGGGACCCCAGAGCCAGAACTTGCCGCCCTTGATGATGTTGTGGTTGCCGGCGAGCATCGTTCCGGCGTGACGGCCGTGGTCGTAACCGCCCACGAAGTCCGCCTTCTGGTCATAGATGAACATCGAGTTGCTCATATAGTGGTTCTTCCACCAGGAAGCGTCGATGCCGTTCTTGTAGAAGTCCATCTTGTTGAAAGGCTCGTGGGTGACGGGCCAGTGACCGAAGCACTCCTTGCAGTGGAAGGTGACGAACTCCGTGCTCTGCGGGAAGCAGATCTGGTAGTTCTCATCCACGAGGGTAGCGACGTTGGACCAGTACAGCATCGAGTTGTTGTTCTGCGTGCCGTTCATCAGGCGGCCGCTGATCTCGATGTAGGACTTGCCGGGATAGAGGGTCATACCGATGGCCCACTGCATCCGGTGGCGGTACTCGGTCTCCCCTACCCAGATGGTCTTGGAACCGTCGGGGTTGTCCACGATGCGCCAGTCGCAGGGAGTGTGGCTGGTCTGACGGTGGTGATGGAACACGTTCCATTCCACGCCGCCGGAAATCCAGGCGCCGGTCATACCCACGTTCGCGGGCTTCACCACGTGGTTGTGGTAGAAGATGTCATAGCCGTTGGTCTTGTCGATGGCATACATCAGGCGGCCGCCGAACTCGGGGATGACACAGAGTTCCACATACTCGTTCTCCATATAGAGGCAATCGTAGGTAACATCCTGGCGGTTGCGCGTCATATTGTCATTCAGCGGATAGGGATAAACGCTCCGCTTGGCCCTCTGGTAACTCCAGTCACGCTCGAAAATGGGCGCCTGCTCGGGAGGGTCCAACAGATACGTGGGAAGGGTAATCTTCCCCTCATAAGCCTTGACGCCCTGGGCGCTTGCCACCAGGCTGGAAAGCGAAATCATCGCGAGAACAATGAAAATTTTCTTCATATCTTTATATAATATACACTTTTACTTCTTACAGCGGACACCCACATAGTTGAGGGCCGAACGGCGGCTGTTCCTGATAGGGGCCGCATCATAGCTCAAACCTGCGGCAGCAGCACGGTCGCCGGAAAGGTTCTTTGCAGGATAAAGGTGCAGATAAAGCGTCTGCTTGCCCCATACGTCCGCAGAGGACGGGAAGTTGATGCTGATGTTCTTGTTGCCGGGCAGGTTGTACTGCTTTTGGGAAGAGATGATCGGGAAGTCGGGAATCGTATAGGTGTAATCCTCTCCCTTCACGGTGTAGTCCACCCATTCTTCCGCACCATAATTGCCCGCGGTTACGGTCTTCCAGTTCACCTTGTCGCTCGAATACGCGAGCATCCAGTAACGGGGAGCGCCGTTGTCTTCGCCATAAGCGTTGCTCACACCCAGATTGAGGACGAGCGGGGCATTGGAAGCGTCAAGTCCCTCGGTGGAGAAGGCGATTTCCCAGTAATAACTGTCCAGACTGGAGGCACTGTTGTACCAGGTGCCGCCGTGCCAGGAACTTCCGTTGGCTCCCTGGATGATGCCGCAGGTATTCACATAACTGAGGGGGCTCCAGTGGATGGAACGTCCGAGCGCGTCGAAAACGCCGTTGGTACCGGGGATGTCGGTGATGCGCCCGCCGGAAACAGGTCCGAGATGGCTCCAGTCCTGACCGGTTGCAAAATTACCGTTCGAATACATCAGATAGCCGTTCACCTCGGGATTCTTGATAGGATTATCTACCGGCGGCCAGGAAGGATAAAGGGTATCGTTCTGTGCGGTGAGCACCATCTTGTCCGGATAATTGGCATTATAGTAGCGGAATTCGGTGACGAGCTTTGTGGAAGCGTCGTCCAGATTGTCGGAGATGCCGATTTCGTCGCGGGTGATCGGACGGATCTGATAACGGCCGATATAGCCCACGTCCGTCAGGTAGTCTCCGAGAAGGGTGCTCTGGCTCTCCAGTTCGGAATCCCACTCGAAGTTGTCACAACGCTCGTGGACGATAATTCCGCTCACGGGGCCGCTGCCCTCGGGCAGGCCTTTGCCGTCACGGGCCCAGGCGCAGTTGTTATTGCTTACCAGGTAGATCATACTGCCCTGATTGTCGCGCATCACCATAGGATACTTGTTGCAGATGTTCTGGTAACGCAGGTCAAGGGGGCAGAACGGGCCCTTGCGGATGGCCAGTTCGCAGTTGTCGATGGTGACGTAGGTATAGATGTCCTGGTCACTGAGGGTTGCGATCGTGCGGTGGATTTCCGGGATGTCGGCCGCGGTGCCGGGGGTCGTGGAGATGATGTTCACCACGCCTGCGCCGGAGAGAATCACGTGATAGGGCGTATCCTCGTCCTCGGCGCCGGACGCTTCGAACTTCAGGCCCTTGATGTTGATTTCCAACAGGTCATAACGCTGGGTGGAATTGTCTTCCACGTTATTGAACTGCACCTGAATGCCGCAGTAGCGGCCGTACTCGTCGGGCTCAAGGCTCTGCAGGTAAACGCTCCTTCCGGAAAGGGTCTTGTCCTGGAGGATGACGGAGTAGTTCTGGTTGGCGGCGCCGTTGCCCTCGGAATTGTCGTTGAGCACGCGGCCCTTCAGGACATAGTTGCGCCGGATAAGTCCGTCTCCGTCAAGGTCGTCGATATCGAAATTCAGCACGTCCGCGACGGTCACGGGAATGGTCTCAACCTCGCCGTTCGCCATCTGGGAAACATAGAGACGGGTAAGCAGCGGACGGCCCACCGCATCTTCGGAAGTCAGGGTGATGATGGCGCCGCGGCGGGTCTGCGCAAGGTTTTCGCGCACGCTGAACACCAGTTCATTGCCGAGAATGCCGGGCAGCGGCTCCTCGATCCAGTCCTCTTCCTCTTCGTAACTCACGGAGTAGCCGAGCGGCGCATCGTAGTCGTTCACGAAAGGAACGGAGTAGGAACCGGACTCGAACGCGGCAAGGAAGTTCCGCTGCGGGAAGTAGAAGAACTTGTCCACGGCGGCATCCTGGATGATTTCCAGGTCGATGCTGCGGTTTCCGCTGACGACGCGGACCACGGCACTGCGCTCCTCGCCACCGTTCGTCTCATACTGTACGGGGATGACGATGTCCCCGCTGAATGCGTATTCCCTTTCCGTCTTTCCGACGAAGGAAACCCACTCGGAACCGGCGGGAAGGCTCACGGTGCCGGCGCCGCCGCACAGGATATTGAAGGTATGGGTACCGGCTTCGGTCCCCACCTCCACGCGGGGGTACTCGCAGCCGAGTTCGTTGTTCTCCACGAACTCGGGGCCTTTTTCACAGGCTGCGGCAACAAGTCCCGCCGCAAGGAGATAAAGCAACTTTTTCATACGCATATCAGATTAGATACCTGTCCAGTTCGGCGTCATCGAGATCGGCGGCCGCCTGTTCGGCGGTCGAGGTCACGACATAAATCGGAATCGTCTTTTTGCCGTTGCTGACTTCCAGACGGACGGCACGCGGGACGTCGAGGGTATTGGGACGGGCGGTGCAGTGGACGTATCCGGTTCCCGTACCGCCATTGCGGTCGAGGGAAAGCCAGTCGCCACCGGCAACGATGCCGATCGTCCAACTCCCCTTCGCATAGACGGGAATCACAAACTCCAACTTATCCTGCGCCTGTGCCCAGGTCAGGTTGATGCGGGTGTCGTTGACAGCAAGTTCTATCGTAGACTCATAGGGCTTGTAGCAGGCGCTCAGCGCCAGCAGGGCCGCAAAAAGGGCAAGATACTTTTTCATGGCTTACTCTTCATATTCTTTATTGTCCAGCGCACCGTGGGAGTTGGCCACCTGATCGGCAGGAATGGGCCAGTAGCGGTGGCAGGGGCGGATGTTAGCCACCAGCTGGGACGCTGTATTGTACTGGGTGGTACGTTCATACCAGATACCCCAGCGGACGAGGTCAAACTTACGCTGGAATTCTCCGAAGAGCTCCTTTGCGCATTCGTTGCGTATCTCTTCCATAAGCAGGGCGGTATTGCCTCCCACATCCGAAGTGGCAAGGTCGGTCAGGCCTGCACGACGGCGCGTCATGTTGAGGTAACGCAGGGACTCCGCGACATCACCCTTCATCAGCCAGGCCTCGGAAAGGCCGAGCAGGGCGGATGCGTAACGGAACACTTTGTAGTTGTTGTAATCGCGGGTGAATTTCATATCCCAGCACCAGAATTTGTTTCCGAGCCAGGGCGTTGCACGGGCCTTGCCCACGTTGGTGAACCAATACACCCTGCGGGCAGAAGGCGTCCAGGTCTCCTCCTTGGTACGGGGGTCGAATCCGCTCCAGCGCCAGGCAAGGTTGCCGCTGCCTCCGCGGGCCTCGGTGGCTCCGTTGGAGTACTCGCCGCTGCGAAGGTCGGGAGAATCATAACTCATAAGGGTCTCCCACATGAAGGAAGTGGGACGGGCGCAGTTGTAGATGTGCGCCTCCCTTCCAAGTTCGGGGATGGCGATTCCGTTATAGAAGCAATGGGTCGAATCGGTCACTGCCTCTTCGTCTTCGTTATAGACCATACGGCGCACAGGAGTGGTCCAGGGCGCGATACCGCCCACGAGCTGAAGTCCGTAGGGCTCATAGGTCTGGGAGACTTCCCAGATGGATTCGCCCGTGAACTTGCGGCTGAAGGGAACATCGGTGAGGGGGTACCTGGAAAGTTCCCCGTAAATGGTCTCAAGCTGACTGAAGAAGGCTACCGCCTTGTCCCAATCCTTATTCCAGAGCGCCATTCTGCCGCCGAGGAACAAACCTACGGCCGCTCCCATACGGTAATTGGTGCCGTCGGCATAGGTACGCACGAAAGGCAGGGCGGCCTGTCCGCCAAGCTCTTCGGGCATAAGGGTCGACCAAAGCTCGTTGATGAGGGTGGCACGGGTGTGCTTCGCGCTCATGCGGGGCAGGGTCTCGATTTCCTCGCGGTTCTGCTCGGTAACCTCAACCTCGTAGAAAGGCACGTCGCCGAAGGTCGCGGTAAGCACGTAGTAGAAGAACGATTTGAGGATTACGGCCTCGGCGTTGAGCTCCTTGCGCTCCGACGCCGAAATGAACTTTTTCTCCGCGGCTTCCTTGATTACTTCGATCATGGTATTCGCGCGGGAAACTCCGCGGTAGCCGGCCTGCCAGATGGTGGTGGCGCAACCGGGATGCGAAGGCGATATGTTACAGACAGCGTTGTACTGGTTACGCTGGTTGAGATACATAAGGTCCGTAGCGCACTCCGTCATTTCGAAGAAACTGACATTGGCGTAAATGGAACGTACGGGGGAGTAGCAGGAATTGAGTCCGGTCTGGATTTCCTTTGCGTTCCGGTAGTAGTTGTCGCGGAGCGTGTAGGAAGTCACCTCTTCCTTGAGGGAACAAGAGGCAAACAGGATGGCGGGCACTAAGGCCGCAATGATATATTTTGCCGTTTTCATATTCCTAATAGGTCAGGTTGATACTGAAGACATACGTACGCGGACGCGGGTAGGAGGCGTTGTCGATACGCCGGGCCGCGGAGGAAGTGGAGACGTCGGGGTCGAATCCGATGTAATTCTTCCAAAGATAGAGGTTCTCGCCGCTCAGGGAGAAAACGATGCTCTTTAGCCACTTTACCTTTGCAGGCATATTGAGGCGGTAGCTGAGCGAGAGTTCCTTGAAGCGAATGAAAGAAGCGTCGTAGATCATGCGGTCGCTGCCGATGAAATCGTCCACGCCTGCACGCGGGATATTGGAATCCGGGTTGCGGACAGGATGCCAGGAATCCAGCATGAAGCGGTACTTGTTGTAGGCACGTGAGCCGCCTCCGTTCCAGAACTGCCAGATATTGTAGATCTTGCCGCCTAAGGAATAGGAGAAGTACGCCTTGAGGGTGAAGCCCTTCCAGGTGAAGGTGTTCTGCAGACCGCCGTAGATGACGGGATCCGAGCAGCCCTGGTAAATCATATCGTTCTGGTCCAGGATACCGTCGTGGTTGAGGTCGGCAAACTTTGAGGAACCGAGGGCTATGACACCGTCGGAGACATAGGTCTTGGTGATGGTGTTGCGGTCGATTTCCTGCTGGTTGTGCCATACTCCCTCATACTGGTAACCCCAGAGCGAGTTCACGGGATAGCCGTTACGGTAGCCGTAAAGGGGCTGGGTGGAGTTGCGGGGGTTGTAGAATGTACCGATGAGCCTGTCTTCGCCCACGTCTTCGACCAGCTGGGTGTTGTGCGAAATCGTGAACGCGGTGCTCCAGCTGAACTTCCGGGTGGAAATGTTGCGGGTGGTGAGCGTAACCTCGATACCGGTGTTGGTGGTACTTCCGAGGTTGGTGAAATAGGTATCGTAACCCGTGTTCCTGTTGGTCTTCATTGCAAGCAGAAGGTCCGTGGTACGGGAGCGGTACGCATCCACCTCGAGTATCACCCTTTCCTTGAAGGCGGAGAAGTTGAGACCTACGTTATAGGAGTCGGTGGTCTCCCAGGTGAGGTTGGAGTTTGCAAGGCGGGCGTTGTAGTAGCCTATGGGCTGATAGTCGCCGAACAGCCAGCCTGTGCGCTCCGCGGTAAGGGTCTGGAGCGAAAGGTAAGGCGAAACTGCATCGTTACCACTGCGTCCGACGCTCGCCCTGATCGAGAGGTCGTCGATCCAGCGGGCGCTCTTCATGAACGGTTCGTTCTTGATGTTCCAGCGGACGGCGGCGGCGGGGAAGAAACCCCACTTGCGGTTGTCCGCAAAGTTGGAAGCACCGTCGGCCCTGGCAGTCAGGGTCACATAGTAGCGCTTCTTGTAGTTGTAGTTCACCCTGCCCAGCACGGAAAGGCGGGTACGCAGGGTCTGGTAATCACGGAAATCAAGGCTGCGCAGGTCCAGCAGGCTCGCCATGTTCTTGGCGGTCACATTATCGTCAAGATAACCCGAGCCATTGATATAGGTATAGTCGATATCCTTGTATTCAGCGGTAAAGCCGGCAAGGAGGTCGAGGGTGTGAGCCTTGAGCCAGGTACGGTTGAAGGTAAGGGTGCTCTCTGAGAGCATAGTCTTGGCTATGTAAGTCTCGGACACCGCACGGCCGCCGGTCTGGTAACGCTGGGCGACAGGAAGGGTCGAGGGAGCGTAGTAGAAACGCTTGTCGTTCTGCTGAGTCCAGCTGAACTTGGTGACGAACTGGGTGAACTTGCCGAGGAAGAGCCTGAAATAAGGCATCAGGTTCAGGTTGGACATGTTCTTCTGGTTCGTGATGGAAGTAGCGGTAATATAAGGGTTGTTGAACACCGAACCGCCGGAAGCGATTTCCGAACCGTAATTGTTCCAGGTGTCTTCCTTGCCCAGGAAGGGAGCCAGGTAGATGGCGGCGTTGCCGTCGGTACCGGTAATGGCTGCGGTAGTGATATCCTGGGTACGGTTGGCATAACTCATCCGGATACCGATGCGCAGCCACTTGAAAGGATGGCTCTCTACGAGCACCCTTCCGGTATAGCGCTGGAAACCGGAACCTATGACGACGCCGCGGGTATTGTTGTAACTGAAGTTGGCGTCAACCTTGGTGACCTTGGTACCTCCGGAGATGGAAAGGTTGTAGTCCTGATAGGAGCCTATCTGGGAAAGGGTCTTCACCCAGTCCGTACCCGCCCCAACTGTCGAAGGATCGAGGAAATAACTGTTGTCCTTGGTCTGCGGCTTGTTCGCGAGCGAAGAGTCAAAGTAGCGCTGCATGTTGCAGTACTCCGCGAATTCCGAGGCGTTCATTATGTCGAGGCTGCCCGCAATGTGCGAAATACCGGCGCTCGCCTTCAGCTTCACGGAGAAGTTGCTGGAGCTAGGGCTGTTGGTAGTGATGAGAATAACGCCGTTCGCACCGCGGGAACCGTAAAGCGAGGTCGAAGAAACATCCTTCAGGACCGAGATGGACTTGATATCCGAAGGATTGATTTCGCTGAGGTCGGAAACCGCATCGACGACACCGTCCACGACGATGAGGGGATCGTTGCCGGCGCTGATGGAGCGCGCACCGCGGATCTGGATGGAAGCGGAAGAACCCGGCTCACCGGTGGACGAAACGAATTCCGCACCGGCTATACGGCCCTGGAGGGCGGATTCGATCGAAGTGGCCGGCACGGATTCTATGGATTTCATATCCACAGTGGCCACAGCGCCGGTAAGGTCGGACTTCTTTGCCGTACCGTAGGCGATAACCACCAGTTCGTCCAGGTTGGTCGATTCGCTCTTGAGTTTCACATTCACCACGGTCCTGCCGTTGACACCCTCGAGTGCGGTGGCGAATCCCAGCGACGAAAACTCAAGGAAGCCGTTGGAGGCAACCGTGATGGTGTACTTGCCGTCAAGGTCGGTGACGACTCCGTTCTTGCTGTTCTGCTTGTCGATGACGGCGGCTCCGGGCAGGGGCTGTCCGGCATCGTCCAGCACGACACCGCTCACCTTTATCTTCTGTGCGAAGACGGAAACGGTGCCGAGCAGGAGCAGGACTATTACTGAAAACAAATGTATCTTTTTCATATTTCCCTGGCTATTTGAGGGTTAACTCCCCGTTGATTACGCCTTTGGAAGACTGGCAGCTTACGTCGAGTACGGTAACAGGCTCTCCGGAAATGGTTCCGCTGAACAGGTTGGTACCCTCGAGCGTCATCGTTGCGCTGCCGGAGTTCTCCACATAGGTCTTAAGGTTCGCGTTGGATGCCACGAGACCCACAAAACCGGCTCCGAGGACGGACGCCCCGTAAGTGTCGTAGTTCAGGCAGATGTCACAGTCGGCAATCTTCATGTCGCGGAACACGAAGCCGACGGCACCGCCGGCATAGCCCATTTTGGTAGCAGGAAGCAGTGTGTTCCTGGAGAGTGATATGTTCACGTCGGCCTTGCAGCCGATGATGTTCAACTGACCCGCGCCGCCGACAAGGCCTCCCGTACAGTCGGCACTCGCACTGTGTCCGACACGGATATTGCCGACACAGGTACAGCCTCTGATGATGGACCAGTCGTCATAATTGGACTGGAGAAGTCCGGCTATACCGCCCACATAAACCTGACGTGCACCGCTCATTGTAATGGTAGCCGTAGCGGAATAGATGCTGGCATCGACGGAGCCGGTATTGGTACAATTCTCGATCTCCACATAATAACCGTCATAAGAGGTTGCTGATGAACCCCCGATATTGACATAATGGTCGGAGCTGGAGGAAATCAGGCAGCTGCGTCCAAGGATACCGCCAACCGCATAACCGTAATTGGCATTGGTATGCTTGTCATCCTGCCAGTAAGTAACGCTTCCGCTGTTGGTACAGTTCTCAAAACGGGCGTGTACTCCGTCGGACGTTCCCTGGGTGACAATGCCGCAAATACCTCCGAGGGCGAACTTGGTAAGGCTGAAAATTCCGGTTGCGGTACGCTTTACAACTATGTTACCCTTGTTCTCACAGTTGATGAAAGTTCCGCTGTAAAGACTTTCGCCCAGGTTTCTCTGCGCACGGGCGGCGATTGCGCCGCCATAAACGGTACGGTTTGCTGAAATATTCAGCGAAATGGAAATATCACCCGTATTCTTACAATCACGCAAGATACCTGCATTGTCTGTCACAAGTCCACCGATGATAAGATCCTTGTCGTGCCTGGTTACGGTCACGGTCATATCGCTGACGCAGTTTTCGATAGTGCCGCGGTTGAAAGCGGCAAGGTTGCCGGTTCCGCGGTCTGCGACCGAACTGGGCGCGACGCGAGTACCGCCTACGGTAAGGTTCTTCAAAGTAGCCCCTTCCGCCACGAGCACGAAGAGAGGCTCGGTGGCGTTGGCCCTCTTGATGACGTGGCCGCCGCCGTTGAACACTATGCCTGCGGGCAGTTCATTGACGGCTGTAAGGTTACCACCGTAGGATATGTCGGAGACAAGGTTGATTTCCCCGGTCTCGGGATCGATCCACCTTTCTATATCGCCTTCGTTCATCGCAGAGGCAAACTCGTTCCAGGCATCTATGCCGTCGATGAGTTTGGTACTGCCGGCATTGAACGCGAGCTCAGGCAGACTCACCACGTAACCTGCGGGGATTTCGGTCTGCTCGGTCCACTGGCAGAGCATCTTGCCTTCGGGTCCCTCAAGGATTATGGAAAAGCCATCGGGATATGCGCCGGCGGGAACGCTGATGAAGAAGGATACAGGCTCGCTATCCGACAGGGCAACGCCCTGTGCGGGAAGAGACAGGAACACGGAAGAGTTGCCTTCGACAGGAGTCAGGGTACCATCCTTCGTATCCAGGGTGAAGCTGCCGGAAATGGGAGCTTCCGTGGATGCACTGGAAATGGTGACGGTCCTGATCAAGGCGCCGGCATCGTTGCCCTTCACTATTGGCACACGGACCACTCCGCAAAGGTTGCGCAGAGTCGCGCCCGTACCCTCGGTACTGCCATAAAGCACGGCAGAGAGGTTTGCGAAGCTCCCGGGAATCCAGGCCTGGGCCACAGGCAGGTCCAGGGTAGCCATTCCCCCGGCATCCATCGCCGTGCAGAAAAGGCTCGGATAGACAATGTGATACGGCGCCTTTACGCCTTCTACGGTAAACCGCGCGTTCACGGTCCTCTCCGGCAGTCCGTAAAGGGTGGATGATTTCACGCCGTTCACGCAGATGCGGTCACCGTTGCTCCAATACACGGGGTACACTCCGTCAGAGAGCGTACCGAGCGTGGTCTTGGAAGCGAAGGACGAACTCAGTTCCAGGGTAACGGGCGGCAAGGCCGGTTCCGTCCCCGGGTCCGGAACTACTTCCGGGCTGACCTGCCTGCACGCCAGCGCAACGGCGGCAAGGAAAATCAGACTCAGTTTTTTCTTCATGGTAAATATCGGTTTTGTGTTATAAAAGTAGCATTGTACAAAGTACAAAAATAAAGTTTCGCCCTTTCGCAGGGCGAAACTTATCAGGCAAAAACTATAGATATTTTTGCAAGTGGATGAAAAACATCAGTTGACGGTTTTGTTACCGCCACCATAAATCATGTCCGTGGTAACCGTATTCCCATTAAAGGTAGGTGAGCCGTAGATTTCAATCCTGTGCTTTTCTGCATCACCGCGATGCTTGGACGACGCGCCGGTAATTCCGGCATAACCGATAAGCACATCCGAAGAGTTAAATCCGCTGGAGGTGCTGCACTTCAGCCCGGTATTGTCCTCCATGGTGGCATTGACGCCGGCACTGGCGGCACCCACATTGGAATACTTGACCACCCAGCCGATAACCGCACCGAGGATTCCGCGATACACGGGCGCCTTACCTGCGGTAAGTTCTTCAGTGGCCCGGTAATCCACCTTGGTAACCACAGCCTGCTCGACCTTGGTATAGCAGCAGCCACCCACGATTCCGCCGGCGGCGACATTGCCGTCCACGGAAGAACCGAGTTTGATGATACCATTCTGGCTGCCGCGCACGACGGCGTAGTGGGCATTGGAAGAACCCGAAGTATTGGTGTTTCCGATTCCGTAAGTAAAGCCTGCGATTCCTCCGACATAGTTGAGACGGGCACCTGAAATGGAGGCGCTGGAGGGCGAAGGGCTGGCGGAAGCGAACTCGAGGGTTCCGGTATTGGAGCATGATGCCCTTATTACAAGGAAAGGCCCGGCAAGTTCACTGGTGGTCTTGGAGAGGACAATATAACCGGTGCTGGTTCCGCTGTTGTTGAGGGCCACGCCCAGAATACCTCCCAGGAACAAAGAGCCCGCATTGCTGGTAGTAGCATTGGTCTGAGGTTCGAGCAAGGAAAGGTAGCCCTTGTTGCTGCAGTTGTCAAAGGTGCAATAGCTGTTGTTCTCGGTTGAAGAATATGCACCGAAGCGGATATCAGCCACGATTCCTCCCACGGAACTGCGGTAAATCCTGGAAGTGGTGCCCTTGTACAGCGTCAGGTTCCCATGGTTGGTGCAACCGTAGAAGCGGCCGCAGTTGCCTGAGTCGTCACCGTCTCCATAGGCAGCAATACCGGCAACACGGAAAGCCTTTCCGTCCGCTGAAGGTGAAGCGGTGACACTGATGACTCCCTTGGTGGAGCCCTTGCCGCTTTCACCGTTGGTGCAGTTGTGGATATAACCGCCACCATAGACGGCTACACCTGCTGCAGCTACGCCGACCGCCGAATTCAGGGAGAAATTACCGGTATTGGTAAAGCCCTCGATGGTCCCTGTGTTGGTAAACACGCCGGCGCAGATCACCTTCTGGGGCATTGCGTTTGCAACGGTTATGTTACCCGAGTTGGTGCAGTCTTTAATCATTCCGGCATTATCCTCGGCAAAGGTAAGCACCTCGCAGTCCCCGGTGGTCTTGTCCTGGGAGGGAATCACGAAACTGCTCTGCTGGGTGCAGTTCTGCATAACGGCGCCTGCGAATATGTCACGGACTATACCAAAATAGCACACCTTGGTAGTACCCGTTGAAGTACAGGGGGCCGTGACGGTATAGTTTGCTGTAACGTTGTCGATCAGAGCCCCGTTCTTGAGATCGAGAGCCAGCATGGCAGTACCCCAGCCGACATTGTTGATGGACGGCTTGCTGCCGCCGATCGTAAGGTTCTTCACGGTTCCGTTGATATGGGTGAAGAGGGGCACGCTCATCTTGGAAGTGGTTATGCTGTGTCCGTTGCCGTCCAGTACTCCGCTGAAATTCGAATTGTAGCCCTGCACACCGCCAAAGCGCATAAGGGATGTGGCGGAGATGTTTGCATAGAGGTTGTAGGTTCCGCTTTCATCTTTGAACTCCTCGCAGACAGTATTGAACGTGGTCTGTGCGGCAAGGGCGTTCCAGTCAGTCTCGGTGTAAATTCCGGGACCTACCCAGCTCTTGCCGCCGTTGAACACCACTTCAGTGTTGTAAACCGTACCGGCCTCGGCAGTGAAAGACTTGTTGGATAAGATTTCCTGATAGTGGCCGCTGGCGTCAACGATAAAGAGGTTGATACCCTTTGAATAGGTCTGGGGGGGAATGGCGATGTAAAGGTCGGTTCCCTGTGCGACTCCGTTTCCGCAGTTGAGGGTAACTGAAGAGCCGTCATTTACGCGACGCACAAGACTGCTGCCCTGAGATGAGAAGTTAGCCACGAATGCACCGCTCATGGACTGACGGCCGTAATCACCGTTCGCACCGGTCATGTCTATATTGGAACGCACGCGCACGGAAACGATGGGATCGGAGTCGGAGCCACCGGAAATATTGACCTTGAGGAAAGCCATCGCGCTCCTGAAAGACACGTCGCCTGAAGAGGCGTAACCGAGCATAACACCTGCAGCGGGGTCATAACTGCCGGCAGTATAGGTCTGGGTGGCAGGAAGGGTCACGACGACCGAGTCTGCCACGAATCCGGAGGCGAGAGCCGCGGGATAGACTGCACGATAAGGATAGGAAAGGGATGCCCCTATCGTAAATTCGGCAGCGCTCTGGTTGCCCGAATTGATGGTTATGCTGGTTGAATTTGCGCCGTTGATCTGGATGGCATCGGTGCCGGACCAGTAAACCGAATAGGTAGAACCGGCGTGTGCGCCGAAGTAGGTCCTGGAGAGGTCGGGCAGGGAAACGCTCACAAGGGTGGTTCCGTCTTCACGGACGCCGCCTTTGCCGGAGAGTTTTTCATTGAGGGAATTCTCGTTCGCGCAGGAAGAGAACAGGAAAAGACCTGCGCTAAGTGCAAATAGAATCTTTTTCATAATCTTTCTACGTTTTAATTCCATTCAAAATCAAAATCTTCCTCCGAAACATCCTCGATGGAAGCACAGATTACATGGTTCACGCCATAAAGCAGAACCTCGATTTCGGGAGCCGCATAGGCGGCAAATGATTTTTTGGTCATAATTATTTAGAGTTGTTATCGTTCACAATATTCAACCGTGCAAAAGTGATAATTTTTAATGTTCAAAACGAAAACATTTTTTCCATAAACTATAAATAATCACTCCATCGAAGGAAGCGAAAAAAATCCCCGCAACGGAGAACCGTGCGGAGATTCAGTATTAAATTATGCAGAAAGGCTAATTGAACTTCTTGCCGCCGCCACCATAGCACATTTCCGCAGTCACATCCATACCGTTGAAGGTAGATGTGCCGTAGAAATCAATACGGTGAGTCTCCTTGGTAGTAGTGCGGTGCGCAGATTTCGCACCGGTAACTCCGGCAAAGCCAATCATTGCTTCAGTATTATCCATTCCGGTGGAACTTCCGCAAATCAAGCCGGTATTATCCATCATAACTGCATCGATTCCTGCTGCAGGACTCTGGTTGCCGATATTAGAGAATTTAAGCACAAAACCTATAACTGCACCCAGCATTCCGCGATACACGGGTTCCTTTCCGGCCGTCAATTCCTCAGTGGCCTGATAGTCCACCAGTTGAACCTCGCCAGAATCCACCTTTGTATAACAGCATCCGCCGAGAATACCGCCGGCTGCGAAACAGCCGCCCGCAGAAGAGCCAAGCTTGATAATGCCATTCTGAACACCACGAACTGCAGCATAATGGGCGTTAGAGGCAGAAGTCGTGCTTGTATTCCCTATACCATAGGTAAAGCCTGCAATGCCGCCCACATAGTTGAGACGGGCACCGGACACGCCGGTATTGGAAGGAGAAGGACTGGCAGACGCCATTTCCAGAGTACCGGTATTAGTGCAAGTTTTCCTGATTACAAGGAAGTTTCCAGCCATCTCGGATGTCGTCTTTGTCAATATCAGCGCACCACCGTTAGTACCGGAATTATTAAGTGAACAGCCAAGGATTCCACCAAGGAAAATAGGAGTGGAATTATCACTGCTGGAAGTAGCCACCGCATTGGAAAGCGGCTCATGCACCAGCAGGTATCCGTCGTTGCTGCAACCGTCAATGGTACAGTAATCGTTGTTCTCCGTGCTGGAGTAGGCTCCAAAACGCACATCCGCAACGACACCGCCGACAGAACTGCGGTATATACGGTATTCTGTAGACTTGTATAAGGTAAGGTTGCCATGATTCGCACAACCGTAGAAACGGCCGCAAGTATCTCTATGGTTACCGTCTCCATATGCAGAAATACCTCCCAGACGGTAACTCTTACCGTTGGCATCAGGGGAGGCCGTAATGCTGAGCACACCCTTGGAGGAACCATATCCTTCCACGCCGTTCACGCAGTTGTGGATATAACCACCGCCAAAGACGGCTACACCGGCCAGCGCCGCACCAACCGCCGAATTGACAGAAAAGTTACCCTTATTGACAAAACCATCGATAGTGCCGGTAGTCTTAAAGAAAGGAGCGGAAATAACTTTCTGAGGCATGGCAGCGGCCACGGTGACATTACCTTCGTTGACACAATCCTTGACCGTTCCAACGTTGGCGTAGGCAAAAGGAAGCACGTGGCAGTCACCGGTAGTCTTGTCCTGGGTGGGGATTATGAAGTTGCTCCTCTGGGTGCAGTTCTGAACAGTTGCACCCCTTAGAATATTACGTACAAGTCCGTAGTAATACACATTCGAATTACCCGTTGAAGTGCAAGGGGCATTTACAACATAATCTGCAGTTACGTTGTCAATAACTGCACCTTCCTTGAGGTCAAGAGCAAGCATGGCGGTACCCCAGCCGGAAGTATTGATGCCTGCCTTGTTTCCTCCGATATTGAGGTTCTTTACGGTGCCGTCGATATAGGTAAACATCGGAACCTCCATCTTGGTGGTGGTAATCTTGTGGTTGTTTCCGTCAATGACGCCGTCAAAATAAGAGTTGCCGCCCTGAACACCGCCGAAGCGCATCAACTGAGTGGTGGAAATATCAGAGTAAAGGTTATAGGTACCACACTCATCCTTGAATTCCTCGCAATCCTCATTGAAGGTAATCTGAGCGGCAAGGGCGTTCCAGTCAGTCTCGGTATAGATACCGGGACCGACATAGGAATTACCGCCGTTGAAAGCCACCTGGGTATTGTAAACGACACCGGGCTCGGCTGTGAACTCCTTGGTGGAAGTAACTTCCTGCCAGTCACCGTTGACATCAATGATAAAGAGATTGATACCCTTGGTATAGGCCTGAGCCGGAATGGCGATGAGAAGGTCAGTTCCCTGCGCAACTCCGTCACCGCATTGGAGAGTGACGGAAGATCCGTCCCTGGCATTACGGGTCAGGCTGTTGCCATCAGCAGAGAATTTAGCCAGGAACGCTCCGCTCATAGGCTGGCGGCCCCGGTCCAGATCTTCAGCGCCTAAAACGATATTGGAACGCACGCGCACGGACGCGATGGGATCGGAGTCGGAACCGCCGGAGATGTTGATTTTCAGGAAGGACATTGCGCACTGGAAACCAACCTCGCCGGACTCGGCGTAGCCAAGCATTACGGCAGCGGCGGGATCATAGCTTCCCTCCACGTAGTTCTGCACGGCAGGAAGGGTAACCAACAGGGAATCCGCAACATAGCCGCTAGCGAGGGCCGCGGGATAAACGGCGCGGTAAGGATATTCAAGAGCTGCGCCGATCGTAAAGTCGGCAGAACTCTTCTTCGACTCGTCGATGGAGATACCGGTGGAGTTGGCACCGTTGATCTGTATGACGTCAGACTGCGCCCAGTACAAAACATAGCCCAGATCGTCGTGTTCTCCGAAATAGGTTTTGGACGCATCGCCCAGCGCTCCCCTTACAAGGGTGGTTCCATCGCCGCGTACGCCTTCCCTTGACGAAATCATTTTGTTGAGAGAGTCCTCGTTTGCACAGGAATAAAACAGGAAGAGGACCCCAGAGAATGCAATAAGAATCTTTTTCATAGCCTTATCCTTAAACCCAGTCAAACTCAAAATTCTCCTCTGTCACGTGATCAATGGAGGCACAGATGAGCCGGCTCTCACCGTACGACAGAATCTCGATTTCCGGCGCCGCATAAACGGCAGTAGTTTTCTTGGTCATATTTATGTGAATTAATTATTGATTGTCACTTTATGGTCTTCTTGCCATTTCCGTAGAACACGGAAGTAGTTACAGTCGAGCCGTTATATGTGGGAGAGCTGAAAACCTGAATTTCATGCGTTTCCACATTATTCGTCCTGTGCACTGACTGACCGCCCGTAACTCCGGCATAACCGATGTAGGAAGTCTTATTCTTTATGGATGCTGAACAATTGAGATTGGTATTGTCAACAAGGGTAGCATTGACGGCAGTAGCGCCGCTTGAACTTATCTGGGAGTGCTTTACCACCCACCCGGCCACGGCGCCGAGCATACCGCGGTAAGCGGGGGCTGCAAGGGTTTCGGACGAATTGGCAGTCTGCTCCGTGGTTGCCTGGTATTCCACCCTGGTAACGGTCGCCTGCTCGATCTTGGTATAACAGCAGCCGCCGACCATACCGCCGGCACAAGTGCTGCCTGTCCTTGCGCTGCCGACCTTTATAATTCCGTTCTGTACGCCCCGTACAACTGCATAATGGGCATTGGAAGAACCCGTAAGGTTGGAATTACCTATTCCGTAGGTAAATCCGGCAATTCCGCCCACATAAGCCTGCCTGGCGCCGGTAACAGTTGCGGTTGCTGCAGACGAATTGGCTACGGCAAGCTCAAGGGTACCTGTATTGGTACAATTATTCCGGATAACCATATAGACTCCGTTGAACGGATCTACCGTAGAATCCAGCTTGTAATACTTTCCGCTTACTTCTATGGCATCAGGGTCATCCGCAGTTGTTGAAACATACTGACTGGTCGGCTGTGTAAAGACAAGGGCGGGAGACGTGCCGGAGGGATTAAGGGCGCATCCCAATATACCGCCGAGGAAGACGGGCATATTCGCGCTGCCGTTGTAGCGTTCGATGAATTTAAGGTGTCCCGAGTTCGAGCAGCCGTCAAAAGTGTTGTAAATACCTGCTGTTTCCGAGGTTCCATAAGCACCGTAACGGATATTTGCAGCTATACCGCCTACTGCGGAACGATCAAGGTTATACGCTGTAGTCTTCTCGAGTTTGCAATTCGCGTAGTTCGTACAGGCGTAATAGCGGCCGCAATATGAGGAGGATTCTCCGTCACAATGGCAGACTATGCCGGCTACCTTGAACGACTGGTTATTGCTGGCAGGAGCGGCGGTAAGCGTAAGGANNGGACACCCTTGGTGGAGGAGTAACCCGCCTCGCCGTTTACGCAGTTATGCAGATATCCGCCACCGTAAAGGACGCAGCCCGACACATTTCCGCCTGCGCTTGCAATAACATTGAAATTGCCGGTATTTACAAAGCCTTCAACCGTTCCTGTATTTTTGTAAATAGGCCCGACAATGGCCTTGCCGGGGCTTTCGGTAAAGGTGACATTTCCCTCATTGGAGCAATTGGAAATCAAACCTGCGTTTGAATTGGCAAACGGGAAAACATACGCAGCTGTAGAACCTGAAACGGCAGAAATGGTAAACGTAGATTTCTGCACGCAGTTATGGACCTCTCCGCCGCTGAAAATTTCACGGAACATTCCATAGTAATATACTGCACCCGAAGCGCTGGCCGGGGAGGTGACGGTGCAAGAGGCGGTCACTCCCTTTACATAACCGCCGCTGGCGACACGGAGGGCAAGCATCGACGTTCCCCAGTTCGCATTTGAGAACTCGGACTTCGCCCCACCGATATTCAGGTTCAACACTTTACCGGCGATATAGGTAAAGAACGGGACCTTCATAGTGGCCGAAACAAGATGTCCGTGCCCCTGAAGATTACCGGAAAATGTAGTATTTGAAAGGCCTTCCGTAGTACCGCCGAAACGCATTAACGCCCTGTCAACCACGATATCTCTCCATATATTTACGGTATCAAGAGCATCCTTGAACTCATCACAATGCCCATAAATGGTATTTTGGAATGCACATGCGTTCCAGTCCGTTTCCGTGTATATACCAACCCCCTCATAAGAGCCGCCGTCCCCGTTGAATGCGACGGCAGTGTTATACATTACGCCGGGCTGTGCATTGAAAGATTTGGACGATACTATCTCCTGCCAGGTATCATTTGCACCTACGACAAAGAGGTTGATACCCTTGTCATAAGTCTGGGCCGGAATCGCAAGAATCATCGGAGTACCCTGGGCCACACCTTCACCACAATCCAATGTAACGGAAGATGCGTCGTTGTAAGTATGGGCAAGGCTGCATCCTCCGTCTGTGAAGGTTGCGGTAAACTCACCGCTCATAGCCTGCCTTCCAAGGAAATTACCGGAATAATTCTTGACATTTCCCCTCACCCTTACCGACTTGATCGCTGCAGAGGAGCTTCCCCCGCTCACGACAACCTTGAGGTAGGCCATGGCAATGCTGAAATTCACGGCACCGCTTTCCGCATAACCGAGCATGATACCTGCCGCAGGATCGTAACTTCCCTCAGTGTAGGTCTGAACCGCAGGTATGGTGACGGTCGCGGTTCCGCCTGCCGAATTATAGTTCGAAGCCGCAGATGCGGGATAAACGGCGCAGTATGGGTAGTCCACAACCCCGCCTATCGTAAAATTCGCCTGGCTCTTGTCAGTGGCATTGACAGAAATGGACGTCGAATTGCATCCGTTGATCTGAATGGCGTCCGTATTGCCCCACCACACATTGTAGTCAGAGCCGGAAGCGCTGCCGAGATAGGTCTTCGGAGCTTCGCCGAGGAAAGCTTCGACATTGGTAACTCCATCTTGAAGCGTGGCTCCAGCTTCGATGGTAGAGGTGGTCTGTTCCTGCTTCTGGCAGGACAGCACGGCGGCAAGGGCCGCAAGGGATGACAAAAAGACTTTCGTTTTCATTTCCTTAAACTTTTTTCACTCCCACTCAAAGTCAAAATCTTCCTGAGACACAGGATCGGTGCTCGAAGTTGTTGAGACGCAAAGCAGCGTAACGAAACGGCCCTGCAGATACCTCAAATCCGGACTTTCATAAGTTTTCATCATTGTTTCTCCAGAATTTTATCTAATTTTACAAATCTGCATATTCAAACTGCGAATATCATAATTACTGACGCGCGATTCGGAAAGGATTTTTCCAAAAAATATAAATATTTTTCACCCCGCTGGATTCTCTTTTCCGCCTCCGCCCATTGCATATTCCGTGGGAGTGACCCCGTATTTCTCGCGGAAACACTTCGCAAAGTAGGATGCGCTCGTGAATCCCACTGCATAGCAGATGTCCGTCACGTTGTTGCCGTGGGCGTCGCGCAGCATCTGCGCCGCCGCAGCGAGCCGCTTGGAGCGGATGTAATTGCTGGGGGAGGTGTCGAGCAGGCGGCGGATCTTCCGGATCATCGAGGACTGGCTCATACACAGCGCGTCGGCGATCATATCGTTCGACAGTTCGGAATTGCCGATGTTCTCCTTGATAAAGTCGTCGAAGGTGCGGAAGAATTCCTCGTCGCGCTTGGGAAGGCCGAAGAGCGTGACATCCGTCTCGCCGATGCCGGAGGTCAGCGCGTTGCGCATCAGGTCCCTTCGTTCCAGGATATTGCGCATACTGGTGCGCAGGTATTCCAGGTCGAAGGGTTTTTCGATGTAGAGGTCGGCGCCGGACTCCATCGCCTGAATCTTGGATTCGACGGAGGTCCTTGCGGACAGCACGATGATGGGAAGGTGGGAGTTCTCGGGGTCGGAACGGACCACGCGACAGAGTTCGAGCCCGTCCTTGCCGGGCATCGTGATGTCCGTCAGCATAATATCCACGTCACTGGCCGCGAGGACGGAAAGCGCCTCTTCCACACAGGTGGCCATCTGCACGGTATAGTCCGCCTCCATCTTCCTGGCCAGGAAATCCCGCAGTTCGCCGTTGTCCTCGACAATCAGCAGTACGGGGCGGGTGTCCCCCGATGCCGCCGGGGCCTCTTCACTTTCCACACTCCCTTTCTCAAACGGGGCGTTCGGCAGGGCCGGCAGCCGCAGCCGGAAAGCCGTTAGTTCTCCAGGCAGCAGTTCCAGTGCACCGCCGTGCATCTGCGCCAATGAGCGCGACAGGGCCAGGCCGATGCCGAAGCCGTTCGTCGCTCCCCCGTGGCCGCCCTCGTAACTGACAAAAGGCTTGAAGACATCATCGCGCATCTGGGGCGGAATGGACTCCCCGTCATTGGAAATTTCCAGTACGGCTACGCCGGATTCCAGTTCCAGCCGGACCTCGATGACGGAAGATGCGAACTTCAAAGCATTGATAAGCAGGTTGTTCAGGATTTTACTGACAGCGGGACGATCCGCATTCACCCAAAGTTCCGGGGCGGAATGCAGGAAGTTCAGCCGAAGCCCTTTGGCCGATGCCGCCTCGGAGTAGTTGAACACGGTCGCATCCAGCAACTCCACCAGGTCCATCGGTTCGCAGTTGAGGATATAGCCCTTGCGTTCCACCCTGGCGAATTCCAGCAGTTCGTTCACCAGGCGCGTGAGATAATCGGTATTGCTTTTCATCACGGCAAGGTCCCTGCGCGCCTCTTCATCCAGTTTTTCCTTGGACATCACGCTCTGCAACGGGGTTCCGATCAGCGTTAGCGGCGTCTTGATTTCGTGAACGATATGGCTGAAGAAATCCATCTTGCTGCGCACCAGTTCCGCATCCGTCTTCCGGCGATAAGCCTCCTCTTCCTCCTCGACCTTCGCCCGCCGGCGACGGTCCATCAACCAGAACAGCAGGGCCGCCAGCAGCAGCATAAAGATCAGGATCAGCGAAATACCGGCCGCCGATGCAAAGAAGCGCGGCTGCACGACGACGGTGACGGGCGCGTGGTCCTCCGCCCAGGTCTTGCCCGATGCGGAAGAACGGAGCCGGAGGCGATATTTGCCGGGCGGCACGTTGAAGTAGTACACGGCGCGGGAAACGGAAATGTCCCGCCAATGGTCGTCATAGCCTTCCAGGAAGCACTTGAGGCGTCCGGCGGACGGCAGCGTCAGGCCGGTCAGGGAGAAATAGAAGCCGAATGCGCTCTGGCCGGGCTCCAGCACCACATTTTCCTTGAGATCGACATTGCCGTGCAGGGAGCCGCCGCCGACCCTCATCCGGTTGATGATGACACGCGGCGGCGTATCGCCCATATCCACGGCTTGCGGATTGAAGCGGATCAAGCCGTTGTCGGAGCCGGCGAAGATATCGCCCGAAGGCAGGCGCAGCAGGCTGCGGGAAAGTTTCCCGTCCAGCAGACCGCCCGCCTCGTTCAGCACACGGACCGAGCCGTCAGCGGGATTGAACTGTACCAGTCCCTTGTCCGATGTCAGCCAGAGCGTGCCGTCTTCGTCCTCCACGGCACTGAAATAATTGTCCGAGGGAAGGTCCGGGACGCTACTCTTGTCAAAGACGGTGAACCGGTCCCCGTCCAGCCGGGCGAAGCCGGAACTGAAGCCGATGACCCAGAGACGGCCTTGCCGGTCCGTCAGCAGGGAGACAATTTTGTCCGAAGGAAGGCCGCTGCCGTCGCCATAGCGGAAACGGCGCACGATGCGCGAAGCCGCCGGATCCCACTCGAAGAGGCCTACGGCATAACTGGATACCCAGTAACGGCCGCCGGGCGCATCGGTCACGGAAGTGACGAATACCCCGTCCAGTTCGGGAACCGGCGAGAAACTGTCCGTTTCCGCGGCATAGCGGTACAGACCGAGCGTATTCGCAAAGAAAAGGTCGCCCTGCGGCGATTGATAAGCCAGATAAATCTTCGGATCCGTGGCGCCGGAACGCTCGAGCACGCCTTTGTTCTCCAGTTTCCGGGTCGCAGGGGCATAGCGATACAGGCCGTTGTGGGTACCTATCCAAAGCCTTCCGTTCTCCCAGAACGCGAATGTGCGCGGCGAGGGAAGCGAAGGAATCTCCACCCGCTTCAGACTCCGTCCGGAGATGCTGTAACGCATCAGGGGAGCATTCTCCCCGGAAATCCAGAGTTGGTCCTTTCCGTCCCAGGACAGGCTGGAGATGATGGCTCCGTCCAGCGGCTCGCCCTGGCAGATGTAAATTTTTTCCACCAGGTTCTGCGGAAAACCGGAATAACTCACGCCGCCATCCTTGGTGCCAATCCAGACACCGGCGTCCTTGTCAACAAAGCAGGAGAAAACATACTGCCCGGTGATGGAAAGACGGTCATCCGGCACCTGGTGAAGACATACGGAAGCCTGCTCCCGCTGCAAGTCAAGCCGCCACACGCCGTTGGCCGTGGCAATCCAGATGAAGCGGTCGTCTTCCAGGAACGCATCCACCATCGACGTATCCGCAGGCTTGGAGAAAAGCGTTTCCACGATCCTGGTCTCAGGGTCGTAACGGCTCACTCCGTTCCGGTTGCTCACAATCAGCAACTTACCTTCCCAGGAAAACAACTGCTCGATTTCATCCCCGTCGAAGTAGTCCGGGGCGTTGCGCGGACGGAGCGGTTCGACGGATGTAAAGGTTGCGTCGGAATGGAAAAGTCCCTTGTAATAACGGGAAAGCCAGAAGCCGCCCGCACCGTCGGACACCATCCGACGGAAAGAAATGGCCAGATTGTCCGGAGAATACTCGGGGTCTCCCACCGGAGTGGCTCTCCAGTTGAGGAGGGTGCCCGTATCGGGGCAATAGCAGAAAATGCCCTGGTAATTGACGAGGAACCAGACTTTGTCGTCCGGAGCCCGGTAAATCCAGGTGACCTTGTTGCGGATGACCGTCCCGTCGGCGGTGGCGGCAGCAAAAGCCTCGAAACGGTCTTCTTTCCACAGATAGCGCGTACAGCCGGCATCGGTGCCGATCCAGAGGTTCCCTTCCGCATCCTCGACGATGTTGTGGATGAAATCCGAAGGCAGCCCGAGCGCATCCTTGCGCCAGGCGTTGAAATGCAGGCCGTCGAAGCGGTTCAGGCCGTTGAACGTCCCGATCCAGATATATCCCCGGCTGTCCTGCATGATTTTACTGACGCCGTCGTAGGAAATGCCGCTGTTGGCGGTATTGAAATGCGTAAACTTATAGGCCGTCTCCCCCGCCGAGACAAGGGAGATGCAGCACAGGAGGGTCAAAAGCAGGAAACGTCTCATTGCACGCCACGGATATGTCCCCGGGTGAGGACGATGCGCCCGCCCGTATCGGAGACGGCAAGGATTTCATTGCCGCCCAGGTCGCAAAGGGAGTTCCAGCGGGCCTTCTGGGAACTCTGGTCCAGTAACAGCGGACGGGTGATGGCGCGCATCGTCGTAAACTTGCCGTCGCGGATTTCCGAGCGCGGACAGACGGCGACCTCCATCACGGAATTGGCATCCTTGGGCTGCGCGGAGCCTTCGGAAGACTGGTAACTCAACACCAGATAATCGTCCGTATAGATGAGATAGGGCGCCCCCAGATAGAGATTCACGTAATCCTTGGGGACGAAGAAAGGATCGAAGCGCTGCGCGGACGCTTCCAGGACGGGGCTGCTCCAGTTGTCCTGCACACTGCAGTACACGATCTGGGGATGGAGATGCTCCCCCGCCCCGTAGTGTTCGATGGCAAGATACAGGTTTCCGCCCAGCATCATCAGGACCGGCATTCCGTCCCGACGCTTTTCCGTATAGGCTACGATGCGGGCAGGCCCCCAGGTATCGCCGCCGTCCGAGGATTCGACGACGGAAATGTTCTGGTAGCCGAAGCCCAGCGAGTAGTATGGCGTTTCGTCGGCGAAGTAAATCTGCACCCTGCCGTCCGGCAGTTCCAGCACGAAGGGTTCCCAGCAGCCCTTGGTGGCCGCCTTGGTCCACTGGACGGAACTGTAGGCAACCTTCCGCGTGCTCCAGGTCTGTGCCCCGTCGTCGCTGGTCGCATAGGCGATGCTGTAAGGGTAGACGTCGCTGCGGCCGTCCGAAGGCCGGATGTTCGTCGCGTAGAGGATACGCCCGGGATGGACGGGGTGCGTTGCGCTGAGTTGCGCGAATTCCGCATTGGCGTTGTTGGTATAGACCGTGCCGTCCTCCACGGGGATGGCCGTACGGTCCACTGCGACCGCCTCCGCCGACCAGGTGGCGGCATTGTCGGTGCTGATCCGGTAGCGGCCCTGTCCGCCCCGCTCGTAAACGGCCATCAGGCGGCCGTCGTTCAAACGGTGCACGCGGCCGTAACCGCCGGCCCAGTTCTGCGTGTGCTCACGGTCCCAACTGACGCTGAGTTCGGCATCCTGCGCATCACCGGTCGTCCCTTCCACGATGGTGCCGTTGGGCACATACACCGCTGCCGGGCAGTTGAGCAGCACGCCCGCCGCACACTGCACCGGATCCTCCGTGTGCAGACGCATAAAGTGGCGTTCGTCGTCATAGGCCGTAACGGTGAATCCCGCAGAAAAAAGCACGGGAGCGAGCGCCAGGATGTATTCGCCTCCGGTATCCGGGGCGTCGAGGGTAAGGGTCAGTTCTTCCGAAACGGGGGTCCCCAGGGCGGCAGAATCGCCGCTGTAATCGATTTGGAAACTTCCGGCCAGCGGCTCGCCGGCATTGCCCTGGAGGGTGATTTTCGTCAGTTTCTTTCCGGCAGGGTCCAGCCGCAGGCGCAGATAAGCGCAGAGATGGTTCAGGGCCAGGGATTCGGTATTGTCCGACTGCCCGGCGAGCAGGGCGGCGGCAGCATCGAAGGAGCCCGGGACAAAGGTCTGGACGGCCGGCAGGGTCAGGGGGCCGTCACTGCTTCCTGCCGTAGCGGGATAAAGCGCCTTACAGGGAGCCGTAAGCGTCTGGGAGAAGCTGAAACGGGCAGACGTCTGCCCGGCCTGGGCGGCGGTCAGCGCCGCGGAAGTAAAGTCGTTCACCTGCAGGCGGTCGCCAGCGCTCCATAGCACGGGGATGGCATTCCCGGATTTTTCTCCCAGAACGGTCCTGGAGGCCTGCGGAAGGGCGGCTTCGATTACCGTTCCGGCTTGGGGAAGCGTGCTGCAGGCGCCGGCAGCCAGCAGGCAGAGGCAGAGTACGGCGCGTCTCATTTCGCGTAGAAACGCCATTCAGTCGTACTGTGGTATTCTTCACCCGGACGAAGGACCGTCGAGGGGAAGCGGGGCTGGTTGGGGCTGTCGGCGAAGTGAATCGTCTCCAGCAACATTCCGGTGTATTTCTCCACGGGACCATACTTGCCCTGCAGTTTCCCGTTGAAGCCGCGGGCCGTATAGGTGAGGATGGCGGGCTCGGTGGTCCAGGTCTCCACCCCGCGGCCGCTGCGGCGGTCATAAAGGTCGGCGGCCTTGCGCAGGGTGCCGTCCCAACCGCGGACGCACCAGCAGGCGGACATTCCGTGCATGATTTCCAGATGACGGGAAGGCATATCCAGGCGGTAGTCCACCCGGTGGGGTTCCCGGAAATCGAAGGGCGTTCCCTCCACGGGGAGAATCAGGTCCGGACACATCTGCAAGTTGTTCTGGATGCAGGAATCCGCCTCCACGGTAAAGAGTTCCTCCATCACGTAGTAGCCGTGACGGGCGCCGTGCATATTGAAGAACGAATGGTTGCTGAGGTTGATGACCGTGGGGGCGTCCGTCGTGGCGGCGTAGTCCACGCGCACCGTATTGTCCTCGGTGAGGGTATAGGTCACATAACAGTCGCAGTTGCCGGGGAAGCCGGACTCTCCGTCCGGGCTGAGGCGGTGCATCCGGACGGACACGCTGCCGTCCTCCCGGAGGATTTCACTCTCCCAGAGGAAACGGTCGAAGCCCTGCGAGGCGCCGTGGCACTGGACCGGCTCTCCGCCCAGTTTCTCGTTGGCTTCCAGTTCGTATTTTACGCCGTCCAGGGTGAAGGAAGCGTGGTTGATGCGGTTGCCATAGCGGCCGATGATACAGCCGAGGAAGCGTTCCGGTTTGGCCTTGACGAAGGTTTCAAAATCACCGGGGCCCACAATCACGTCTTCCATGACGCCGTCGCGGTCCGGCATAAAGATGCTGACGATACGGGCGCCGAAATCGGACAGGACCAGAGAGGCGCCGTTGCTGTTGGTAAGGGTGAACAGTTTGGCCTGTGCCCCGTCTTCCATCGTACCGAAGGGTTCTTCGGTCACATCCAGTTTCGGAGTGTTGCAGGAGAAAAGTGCAGCCGCGGCCAGCGACAATAGGGCGATCTTGGGAAAATTCATTTTTCAGTCTTTTTTGCTTTATGCAAAAATAGCGCAGGCGGGGTGCCTGCGCTAAAAGAATTTTTCCAAGAAATCTAATTTTTGTAGCAACCGGGCTACTGCGGACTAGTAAGATTGGGCAATGGCGATAAAGTCGGCCGCTTTGAGGGCCGCACCGCCGATGAGGCCACCGTCAATGTCGGCGCAGGCAAAGAGTTCCTTCGCATTGGAGGGCTTGCAACTGCCGCCGTAGAGGATGGTGGTGTCGTCCGCGACCGCCGCACCGAACTTGCCGGCAAGCGTCTTGCGGATGAACGCGTGGATTTCCTGTGCCTGCTCCGCCGTAGCGGTCTTGCCGGTACCGATGGCCCAGACGGGTTCATAGGCCACGACGATGTTCTTCATATCGTCCGCGCTGAACTGGAAGAGCACGTTCGCGGTCTGCGCACCCACCACGTCGAAGTGTTTGCCGGCCTCGCGCTCGTCGAGGTTTTCACCCACGCAGAGGATGACCTTCAGGCCGCGGGAGAGGGCGAGTTTCACCTTTTCCACGAGTTTGGCATCAGTCTCGCCGTAATACTGGCGACGCTCCGAGTGGCCGAGGATCGTGTATTCGCAGCCTGCGGACACGAGCATATCGGCGGAGACTTCACCGGTATAGGCGCCCTTCTCCTTGTCCGCGCAGTTCTGCGCCGAAAGGCAGATGCGTGTGCCTTTCACCACTTCCGCCACCGGGCAGAGGTGGGTAAAGGGAACGGCGATGACCAGGCCAACGCCCGCAGGAACCTCCGCAGACGCGGCAACAACTTCTTTGGCGAGCTGAACGCCCTCGGAAACGGTCGTGTTCATCTTCCAGTTTCCGGCAACAATTTTCTTTCTCATAAGTTATGCATTATTCTGGTTTGTACGAATCTTTCAGCGAAGCGGTGCGGTTGAACACCGGATGCTCCGGCGTGCTGTCCTTGTCCTTGATGTAGTAGGCCGTACGCTCGAACTGCACGGCGATTCCGGAACGGTCCTCCAGCAGGGCGGGTTCGGCCAGGCCGCACGCCACCACCAGCGACTCGGGGTTCAGGTACTCCTTGTAGTCGTGGCCTTCGGGGACGGCGCCCATATCGGCGAGGGTGAAGAGACGGTCGTAGTTGCGCAGTTCCAGTTCTTTCGCGTGCGGGCGGGAAACCCAGTGGATCGTGCCCTTGACGCTGCGCCACTCCCCTGCACCGGGTTTCGACGTCGGGTCGTAACTGCACTTCAGTTCGACGATATTGCCGTCGGCGTCCTTGACGACCTCGTCACACTTTATTATATAGGTATATTTGAGACGGACCTCGCCGTCGGGACGCAGGCGGAAGAATTTCTTGGGCGCGTCCTCCATAAAATCAGCGCGCTCGATCCAGAGTTCCCCGGTGAAGGGGACCTTGCGGGTGGCGCCTTCCGGCTCCGCGGGGTTGAGCGGGCAGTCGAACCACTCCACCTGTCCCTCCGGCCAGTTGGTAATCGTCAGTTTGAGCGGGTCCTGCACCACCATATAGCGGTTGGAGCGGGCGTTCAAATCCTGCCGGACGCACCATTCCAGCAACTGGATGTCCATCATCTGGTCGCGTTTGCTTACGCCGATCTTGTCGCAGAACATCTTGAGCGCTTCGGCGGTATAGCCCCGGCGCCGCACGCCGCAAAGCGTAGGCATGCGCGGGTCGTCCCAGCCGCTGACGAGTTCCTTCTGCACGAGTTCCAGCAGTTTGCGCTTGCTCATCAGCGTATAGGTGAGGTTCAGCCGCGCAAATTCGTACTGGTGCGAGGGGAAGATGCCCAGGGTCTGGATGAACCAATCGTAAAGCGGACGGTGCACGTCGAATTCGAGCGTGCAGATGGAATGGGTGATGTGTTCAATGGAATCGCACTGGCCGTGGGTGTAGTCGTACATCGGGTAGATGCACCATTTGTCGCCGGTACGGTGGTGCGACGCGTGCTTGATGCGGTAGAGAATCGGATCCCGGAAGAACATATTGGGATGCGCCATGTCGATCTTGGCGCGGAGGACCTTCTCGCCGTCGGCGTATTTGCCGTCGCGCATTTCGCGGAAGAGGCGCAGGTTTTCCTCCGGGCTTCGGTCGCGCCAGGGGCTGGGCGTACCCGGGGTCTCGACGGTGCCGCGACCTTTGGAGATTTCCTCCTGGCTCTGGTCGTCCACATAGGCGAGGCCGCGCTCGATGAGTTGTTCCGCCCAGGTGTAGAGTTGGTCAAAGTAATCGGAAGCGTAGAGTTCCTTGTCCCACTGGAAGCCCAGCCACTGGATGTCCTCCTTGATGGAATCCACGTATTCGGTGTCTTCCTTGACGGGGTTCGTGTCGTCGTAGCGGAGGTTCGTCTTGCCGCCGTACTTCTGCGCCAGACCGAAGTTGATGCAGAGGCTCTTGGCGTGGCCAAGGTGCAGATAGCCGTTGGGCTCCGGCGGGAAACGCGTAAGAACCGACTTTACACGTCCGGACTTCAGGTCATCCTCGATGATTTCCTCCAGAAAATTCAGTTTCCTTTCTTCTTCCATAGCAACGCTGTCCCCTGCAGGGATCTATTACAAACAGATTCAAGGCTGCAAATTTAGCAAATCTTGAGAGATATTCAATTTTTGACCGCGACGATTTCGCCGCCCCGGGCGGTGTAGCCCAGCCTGCGGAGGGCGCCGCCGATGCGGGCGGTATCGGTTTTGGCCGGATCGAAGGTAACCTTCACGGTCTTGCGTGCCACATCGAACTCGAGGTCCTTGATCCCTTTCTCGAAAGCCAGCTTGTCCTGGATTTTCTCAGTACATTTTACGCAGTGCATATTTGTCATAAAAACCACCTGCGAGAGCGCGGCAAGCACTGCAATCATCATCGTCCTTTTCATGTTTTCCATAAAGTAAAGCGCACGCCAGCATACACCTTCGCCCCCATCAGCGGCCCCCAGATGCAGGAAGCGTCGAAGCGCCCGTCCCAGGGATCGGAAGCATGGATAATCGGATTGCGCTGTGTAAAATTCGTAAGGTTTTCTCCGCCGATATAGAGGTCGAAGCCGCGGAAACGCTTTGTAACCTGCGCAAAGAGCAGCGGATAAACCGGGGTACGGCCGTCCTTGTAACCGGCCTCCATAAACTCCCAGACCTTGCAGGGACCGTTGACGGAAAGCGTCAAGTCGAAGATCCATTTGCGCATCGCCGTGGCATACTGAAGGTTGAGCACCCCCTTCCAAAGGCTGGTCATGGGTTTGATGTCACTTTCCCGGCCGAGGCGCGTCTGACGGGCATCCGTATAGCGGAAGGTCGCGGCGAGAGTAAACCCGCGCAGCGGCTCGGAACTCAGGTCCACCTGAAAATTATGCGCATAGGAATACGCCTTCTGTCCCGTCGCGGCAACGGAGCTCAGGGAATAGAAGCGGTAATCCCGTTCCGAGTTATCCCAAATCCCCTGCTCCGTGAAACGGGTATGGAAATAATCGAAACTCAGGACGGTCTTTCCGCTTTTATCGAAAGGCAGATACCAGCTGGCGCTCCCTCCAAAAGTCCAGGCGTCTTCGAGAAGATGCATCCCTATCGCTTCGGCGTCATGGAATTTGGAGGTGGAAAGCACCCCGATATTGTCTGCCAGGGGGAAGGCATGCCGGAGTCCGCGTCCGCCGTTGGCCCGCAGTACAAGCTGCTCCCAGGGTTCCCAGCGGAGGGTGAGCCGCGGGGTGACTTTCACTCCGTCGCAATAGTACCAGTCAGCGCGCAAAGCCGCTATCATGGTGAACCGATGCGAAGGGGTGAAGGTATATTCCCCGAATAACCCTGCATTGCTGAGTATCGCATCTTTCCTTGCGCCATTGAAAAATTGGGAAAGGGCATCGAAGGTCTCGCTCAGCCCCAGGGTATAATGGTGGACGTCCGAAACATAGTGTTGGAACAGCACATTGATGAAAGCCGAGTGCTGGCCGGCGTTCCAGACGGCCGGGCCGAACCGTCCCTTCAGGTCGTGATAAGTATAGTCGGCCACCACTGCAAAATTCCGTGAGAGGTCAGCGCTGAGCGGGACGCCCATCTTGGCATATCCGCCCAGCGAGAGATTCTCGACGGAACTTTTCCAGCGCGACTCCCCCATCGAGGGCATCTGCCCGCCACGGCTGCGGTCATATACGGCATTCGCCCCGAAATGCCAGAGCACGCCCGAGGGAGACTCATAACGCCAGCGGTTGCCCGCAGCCGCCACCAGGCCGCGCGGATCGTCCAGGAACCCGTCCCCGTTATGGTCGAAATCCACGAAATTGCCGCTGATGTGCCCCATCATCACGGTCCCGAGCCGGGAGTTCCGGCCCGGTTGCAACGAACTGACCACATTGAGATCGGCGCGCGTGTCGCTCATTACGGAAGCCTGCAGGAAAAGGGGCTTTTCATCCGTGGGCTTCCGGTATTCCAGATTGATCTGCCCGGTGATGGCCTCGTTGTCGTCAAGGACGGAACTTACGCCCTTGGAGGTCTTGATGCTTTCGAGCCATTGCGACGGGATATGGTTCAGGCCGAAGATACCGCCGATTCCGCGCATCGTAGGGCGCGTTTCGTCCAGCATCTGCGTATAGATGCCGCTCTGCCCGAGAAGGCGTATCTGCCGTGCGCCGGTGACGGCATCGGTGTACCCCACGCTCACGCTTGCGGAATTCTCGAAACTATCGGCAAGATTGCAGCAGGCCATTTTGTAGAGCCCGGACGAAGTGATGACCTCGACCGACCCCACGCTGCCCCTCGAGCGGAAATTTCCGGGGGCCGAAGCCTGCACCACCGATGCGGCGAGACTGTCCCGTTTCTCCCCATACAGGCCTGCGGTATCCGGCGGTGCC
>LXOW01102516.1_pt2 | contig 59769 bp, 60 predicted proteins | sample 1368591 | NCBI WGS metagenome assembly LXOW01 (sample SAMN04884650, study PRJNA319009) | bovine gut metagenome | isolation source: Cow rumen | host: Bos taurus | place: Italy: Legnaro (PD) | collected 2014-07-09
ATTATTTTTTGATGGGTCTTTACCACTTAAAGTGCCATGATATTTTTTGAAATCATTAATGCTTCCGCCTATAGCTTCGTTGCCACAACCAACTTCACCATTTTTAGATAAATCACCAAAAGCTCTATAGATATCCGAGTTAGCTTCTGGGCACTTTATTCCTGGTTTCAGATAACCTTCATTTATAAGATTTTGCATATTTAACTTCTTCATAACTAAATAAACGTTTTTAGTTCCTGTAGCTAAGGGCGCATCCATATTATACATTTCAACTGCCCCTTGAATTACCCTTATATTGGAATAACAGGCTTTTTGGCGAGCTGGCCACCTACTAACACGACCAGTAGGCATTGACATAATAATAATAGCAAATATTCCTATTATAATTAATAATTTAAAACTTCCATTAACAAAATTTTTAACCGTTGCACTCTTTAAACCTAAAATATAAAAAGTAAATCTTATTATCAAATTTACTATAAAAACAAAAAAAATTAAAAATAGAGCAAAAAGAATGAATTCACCACGACTTATTATTGTTAAAATAGTAAATATTGCTGATATAAGTATTTTTACGCTATCAGACATTTCTTTATCAATGTTTGGAACAGCCGTTGGATCTTCTTCATAACATCGTTTATCCCATGCTTTTAACCATGAAATAAAAGTCTTTAGTAATAAAACTATAATAATTATAGCAACTATTGAGATAGCAATGCTTCGTGCAGATAAAATATCATTTTGATCAAAACTAAAACCGCCAGTAGACATAACGCCGCCACTGGCATAAATAGCGTTTATAAAAGTTGAAACAAATAAGACTATAAAAGCAAATGTATATTTATTCATTATTTTTTGATGGATCACTTCCGCTTAAGGTGCCATGATATTTTTTGAATTCATTAATGCTTCCGCCTATAGTTTCGTCGCCACAGCCAACTTCACCATCTTTAGATAAATCGCCAAAAGCTCTATATATATCCGAGTTAGCTTCTGGACATTTAATGCCTGGTTTCAGATAACCTCCATTTACAAGATTTTGCATATTTAACTTCTTCATAACTAAATAAACGTTTTTAGTTCCTGTAGCTAATGGTGCATCCATATTATACATCTCAACAGCGCCTTGAATTACCCTTATATTCAAATAACAGTTTTTTTGACGAGTTGACCATCTACTATTATTACGAAATCCGTTAGGTATATTCATTGCAACTAATATACTTATTATACTTACAACAAGCAGTAATTCGATAACAGTTAAACNNTGCTGTTGCTTATACCAGAAAAAATAGACGTAGAATTTAATCCATCAGCAAAGACAGAGCTAGTTATAATAAATAATATAAAAAACAAGAATAAATAAATCTTTTTCATACTATAATAATAAGCTACAATATTAAAAAACGTCAATAAATCAAAAAAATTGAAATAATGTATCAAATATTGCTAATATAAATTTAAAATTAATATTAGCAAGGTATTAATATGTATATAAATAGGGCTCTTGAAAAAATATTTAAGGCTTATTCAACAAAATATCCTATATTGCTCTTAGAAGGAGCCAAAGGAACAGGCAAAACTTCCTTCTTAAAAAAGTTAAACAAAAACAAAAGAAATTATGTATCTCTAGAACCTTTAGACATTCGTCAACTTGCTTGGGAAGACCCTGAATTATTCATATCAAAATACCAATCACCTTTAATAATAGACGAAATTCAGCTTGCACCTAATTTAATAAAATACATAGCGGAAAAAGCTAACAAAGATAAAGATTTTTCATGTTGGATTTCTGCCTCTCAAAGCTTTTCTATAAAAAAAGAATTAACTTTATTAAATAACAAACTAAAAACATTTACTCTATACCCATTATCAAATAAAGAAATTAATAAAATAAATTCCGAGCCTTTTATACCAAACAGCATAAATACAGCAAACATACCAGAAAAAAATCCACAGGAAATATTTAAACAAATATGGCTAGGTTCTTTTCCAGAAGTTGTAATAAAAAAGAATAAAACAGAGTTTTATCAAAATTATGTTCAAAACTATATTGAAAAAGAGATATATGAAATAGCTCAAATAGGTGATAAAAGCAGATTTTTCGCATTTATGAAAGCAGTTGCGGCACGTTCTGCAAAAATGCTAAATTATGCGGAATTAGCTGAAGAAGCTTGCATTAGTCAGCCAACTGCAAAAAGCTATTTAAAAATATTAGAAATTTCCAAATTAATAAAATTAATTTACCCATATAAGACTATATCTTCAGCACCTATGGTTTCTACACCTAAGGTTTATATGACAGACACAGGACTTATGTCGTATTTAACTTCATGGAACAACCCAGAAGCTTTAGCAGATGGAGCAGAATCAAAAAGCTTTTTTGAAACAAAATATGTTTCAGAAATAATTAAAAGCTTTACCAATAGCGGATTAGAACCAGAATTATATTATTACAGAGATAGAACAACTTCTCCAAAAGAAATAAGTTTAATAATTAAAAATAACGATATTATTTACCCAGTTGAGTTTAAAAAATCAATTACAGTAAATTCTGAAGCCTCAAGAAATTTTGAGAAACTAAAAACTTTCAAAACTCCTATTGGCACAGGAGCAATTATTTGCTTAGCAAAGGAATATTCGGAATTAAACAAAGGTGTAAAAGTAATTCCTGCTTATATGATTTAAAGAGAAAAATAATTATTGAAAATTAAATCAATCCATTTTTATAGAAGCACTGCCTTTACCNNTCTCCACAACCTACCTCGCCACCATAATATAAATCTCCAAAAGCATTATAGGTATTTTCATTGTTTTCTGGGCATTTAGGAACTGTTTTCAAATAACCTTTATCTATAAGTAACTTTATATTTACATCTCTCATATACAAAGAAGCATTATTAGTAGCTGTCATTTGCGGTACCGCTTCAGTATTATATCTTTCAACAGCTCTCTGAATCATTCTTATATTGGAATAGCAAGCTTTTTGTCTGTCCTGCCAAGTTATTAACTTATCAGTCTTTGATATGCTTAAATATATAATATAAATTACTATAATAATAAATAAAATTTGACAATAACAACCGATGTTATTTTCACGTAGGCTTTTTTTAACTTTTGTATCATTTTGCCTTATTTTGTTCTCTTTATGAAACTTATAAAAGGCATAGCTCGTAACAACAAAAAATATTAAAACTAAAGCAACCGTTACATATATTTGTGTTTTTTGAACGCTTTCACCGCTTATTCCTCTCATAGTTTCTTGCGTAGACGTCATACCGCCAGAAGCAAATAAAACGCAATTAAAAATAAAAACAAACAAAACTAAAATTAAGAAAAAATAAGCTTTTTTCATATTACTCAATATATTCAACGTCCACTTAAAGTGCCGTGGTATTTTAATTTTGGATTAGAAAAACTTATACCTATTCCACCTTCTTTACCGCAGGAAACTTCTCCATCTCCGTCTAAATTACCAACATTAGTATACGTATCCTCACCAATTCCAGGACATTTTATTCCTGGTTTTAAATAACCACCTTTTACAAGATTTTGCATATTCATCTTATCCATAAATAAATGAATATTTTTAGAACCTGTAGCTAAAGGAGCATCCATATTATACATTTCAACAGCACCTTGAACTACTCTGATATTGCTATAACAAGCTTTTTGCCATTTATTCGCACCTCTACCAACATCTGTTTTAAAATTTGGCATAGCCATTGCAGCAATAATTAAAATTATTACAAAAAATATAATATATATTAAAATATCTCCAATTGACTTTTTCTTAAAAAATTTATAAACAAGATACAGTAAACCTGCTACTAATAAAAGAACAAAGAAAAAGACAACCATTCTCATTGTATTATTTACATCAGAATTAGTTATTCCACTCATTGCACCGCTAGTAGCATTTACCCCGCCAGATGCAAATACAACAACATTAACTATAAATACAAATAAAACTAAAAATATAAATAAATATTTATTCATCTTTTATCCTTTATTTTACAATATATTTTAAGTTTAGCATAAAAATATTAATAAAAATAGAGATAAAAATTTAAAATATGTTGATTTATCTTTCTTGATAAAAATAATATCTTCCAGTTTTAGCAAAAATTGAGTATAATTTATGTACATCAAATTTGAGGTTATAATTTATGATAAGTTTTAAAAGAACCATATCATCTGTCGTATTAGCTGTATCGTTGGCTACTCCTGCTTTTTCAGAAGTTATTAGCGAAACAAAAGAAACAAAGGGAAGCGAATTTAAAAGATGGATAAAAGAAAACTATGAGGCAGAACACTATCAGCAATCAGGTTATATGCCCGTAGACCCAAAAGGTGATGCTTTTTTAATCCGCAAACTCGATACTATTCCAATGAAGCTTTTAAGCACCTTAGTTAAAGGTTCATATCCACAAGCAGAAATCGAAAAAGAAAAAGAATTAATAGAACTCGAAAAACAAAGCGACAAAGGTAAAGTAGGGTATGAAATAGGTAAAACCGTTCCTATAAACGTAACCAGATTATTAAACAAATGTCGTGAATTTATGTATAACAATTCTGCTAATATAACCCCAACAATGGGCGAAGAACATGACTGGTCACCAGATGCAAAAAAATATTTATTCTATGGTTTCTGGCACAGACTAGGCCGCCATATTTTCAGAAAACAAAAAGAATTCCCAAGTCCATTGTTTTTACGCTCAAAACTTTTCCTGCTTCTTGCTTGCGGTTGGACTTCACGCTACGCAGTAACTGGAAACGAAGAAGCTCTTAAAAATAGAATAATGCAGTTCCCCGACAGAGGTTGCCAAATTCACCACATGTTCAATGAAAGCTATATTTTAAATAAAGGTAATCTTTATCTTACGTTTTTAACCTGTGAAAACATACTTGCTGGCGACCCATACCGCACCGACAGAGAAGATGACCCATTACAAAAGAAACTTGCCTATATCCGCCATGATTCTAAGGACATAGGCGACAACTACGGCGCATGGTATCACTTCTTTGGAATTTCTCTTTATGCTCTTGTAAGAACAGGTTTTGTAAGCCGTTCTGTTGCCGAAATAGAAAGTCTTGGTTCATTATTCCTCGAAGGAAAAGACAAACAAGAAGACTATATAAACAGATATGGAGCAATTTTTGGCAAGAAGTTTAAAGTAATGATGAAAAAAGAACTTTGGAAACAGCCTTTAACTTCTAAAGACAGAACCGACTATATGCTTCCAAACCCATTACAACCAACAAATGTAAGTTTTAAAGATGCTGATAAATAATAAACAATAAGTTTATCAAACTAAGCATTACATAAACCAAAAAGCAAAAATACCAATTAGTAATTAATTGGTATTTTTTGTTTTCACACAAATAAAAAGCATAAAAACTATTGCTTACAAAGCAAAGTTGCGGTAAACTTCCACTGAAAAATTTTTACTTTTAAAAAAGGAAAATATCAATGAATATTTATCGCACACACACTTGCGGAGAACTTCGAGGTTCTGACGTAGGAAAAACAGTAAAGCTTTCTGGTTGGATTCACAGAAAACGCAATTTAGGCGGCGTTTTATTTGTTACTTTGCGTGATAACTATGGAATTACGCAAATTCTAGCTGACCCAAACACTCAGGTTTATGAAGATTTCAACAATATCAGAGTTGAATCTGTCGTAACAGTCGAAGGCGAAGTTCTTAGCAGAGGCGAAAATATAAACAAAGATATGCCAACTGGCGAAATCGAAGTTAAAGCAACAAAAGTTACGCTTCAAAGCTCATGTGAAGTTCTTCCATTCCAAGTAGCCGACGAAGATAACGCCCCCGAAACAACACGTCTTACTTACAGATTCTTAGACCTCCGCAGAGAAAAATTACACAAAAATATTCTTCTGCGCTCAAAAGTAATAGCTTCAATACGTCGCAGAATGATAGAAATGGGCTTTACCGAATTTCAAACTCCTATTCTTACAAGCTCATCTCCAGAAGGTGCTAGAGACTATTTAGTTCCCAGTAGACTTTATCCAGGAAAATTCTACGCTTTGCCACAGGCTCCACAACAGTTTAAACAACTGCTTATGGTATCTGGTTTCGACAGATATTTCCAAATTGCCCCATGTTTTAGAGATGAAGATGCGCGCGCAGACCGTTCTCCTGGTGAATTCTACCAGTTAGACGTTGAAATGTCTTTTGTAACTCAAGACGAAGTTTTCTCTTGTATGGAAAAGCTTTTCACAGGCTTATTCACAGAACTTTCTAACTGCAAAGTAACAGGTCCTACTTTCCCAAGAATTACCTATGAAGACGCTATAAATCGCTATGGCAGCGATAAACCAGATCTTCGCTACGGATTAGAAATCGAAGATGTTTCAGATATATTTGCCGCATCTGATTTCAGTGCATTCAAGTCAGTAGTAGAAAACGGCGGAGCGGTAAGAGCTATTTGCGTTGATAACGTAGCAGATAAATCAAGAAAATTCTTCTCTAACCTTGAAAGTTTTGCAAAGGAAAACGGTGCAAAAGGTCTTGCTACTTTAATTTATACTGGTTCTGAAATAAAAGGCAGTTTAGCCAAAGTTTTATCTGATGCTAGCAAACAAGCTATTCAAGAAAAAATGAACGCAAAAGCAGGCTCTGCTGTATTGTTTGTTGCAGATGCTCCAAGACAGGCATCTATTATTCTTGGTAAAGTTAGAATTAAACTTGCCGACGAACTTGATTTAAAAGAAAAAGACAGTTTCAGATTCTGCTGGATAGTTGATTTTCCAATGTTCGAAAAAGATGAAGAAACAGGACAAATTATATTCAGCCACAATCCGTTCTCTATGCCACAAGGTGGATTAGAAGCTCTTATGACAAAAGACCCACTCACAATAAAAGCATATCAATACGATATAGTCTGCAACGGCATTGAATTAAGCTCTGGAGCTATTAGAAACCATTTACCAGAAATCATGTATAAAGCCTTTGAAATCGCTGGCTATGATAAATCAGTCGTAGATGAAAAATTCGGCGGTATGATAAAAGCATTTAAGTTTGGCGCTCCTCCTCACGGCGGTATCGCACCAGGAGTAGACAGAATCACAATGCTTCTCGCAAATGAAACTAACATCAGAGAAGTTATTTGTTTCCCATTAAATCAAAATGCTCAAGATTTGCTTATGCAAGCTCCAAATTATCCAACTGAACAGCAACTTAAGGAATTGCACCTTAAAGTTGTAGAAGAAAATTAATAAAATAATTTATTAAATATAATCTCAAGCTTCTGTATATTTTATTATATACAGAAGCTTTCATATTTGATGAGAAAATATATTATATATCCAATTAAGAAATAAAGCGATAATACATACAACGCTGAAATAACTATTAAAATAAACTATATTTTTGTTTATTCCTTTAGAGTGAAATTTTATTATATATAATCGGTATACAATCTGAAAAGCAAAAAATAAATATAGAACTATTCCAATCCTATGAAAATTAAAAGATTCCTTAAATTGCCCATGAGCAAAACAAACAAAGCTTCGAGTTAATCCACAGCCAGGACAGTTATATCCATTCAAAGTTTTATGGAGACATATAATTGGCATATTATAACCGAATAATTGAACACACTCGTTTTCTTCACTAGGAGGAGAAAGAACAATAGAAAAAAACAAAATTAAAACTGAAAACAACAAATAAAAATATTGATTCCTATTGAAACTTTGCATGTTTTAAATATTTATGTATTCTTTACCTAATATTTATTTTTTATTAAATATTAAATTTTATTTATTTAAATAACCTAAAACAAATTGTTTTTATTAAAAGATAAAGAAAAGATAAAACATTCATCGATATAAATAAAAGCCTCAACCCACTTTGGGTTATATGTAATTTAAAAATTAAAAAAACTAAAATTAAACCAAGTATAAAATAAAAGCTCAGCATACTTAATATTAATTCACCTATTCCATCTTCTCTGTCTTTTAATAACTTACCTATTCCAATTAAAATCAATAAAGAGAAAGCCCCTCCAACTACTTGATTTATAAGACCAATTACTATGCACAGTATAAGCGAAGTCACACTTTCTTTTAGTATTCCACCACACAATGGAGACTTAATAAAATATGATATCGCACCAACAATAATTCCACCTATAGGACTAAGTCTACACGCTATTTTATCAGGCCATGTCATAATAGCTATTGAATCAAATGTAGCTTCGTTTCTTAAACTCTCTCTATCACTTAAAGCTGAATTTTGATATTCACCGCAATGAGGGCACCTTTGTGTTCCTCTATCAATAGGCTCTTTGCACCATTTACAAGCAACAACATTTTTATTTAATGATGTTGAATTATTAACCTGAATAATATTTGAATTATTTTTTTCTCCTATTCCGATAGAAGATGCGAAAGCAGATGTCATTCCACTATTACTATTATTATAAGATGAACGATTTATAACAGGTTTCTGGCGAGGCAACATAATAGCGCCTGAACAATTAGGACAAGTTAAAAAATTAGATTTGTGCCCTTCTGGAATTTCAACTTCATTTCCACATTTTTTACATGTTACGCTCGCCATATAATCTCCGTATTTTTAGAATTTTAAAATCACAATCTGCCTATTTTGATAATATCATCATTAATAGATAATTTTGTATTAGTAGTATTTGAACCAGCTTCATAATATGAAGAAAAGTCCGTTTTGTCACTTGGAAGTTGCGAACGATGTTCATCTGTCCATTTTGCAGCTTCGCCATTTAGCGGGCTTTTCAAATTATAGCTTTGATAAGCAAGCATTTCACCTATTCTAACGACTAAGTGAGAAAGCGATTCTCCTGCTGCCCAGTGGTCGCCAATACAAATAGCGTGAGGCGCAATATTTGGATGGAAAACTGGTGTAAGCATACGGCACTGCGGAGCCTGTCGTGGATAAGAATTTGTTAAATATATTTCCGCAAGATGAGAACCCTTAACCACAATACGTTCTTGCTGATCCATTACGAAACTTTTTACAATAAATTCTATTTGATATTTTTCAGGAGGATTTCCTGAAACTGATTTTATTCTTATTTTGCCGTTNNTTTCATAATCTGATTGCAATCTTTTATCTCTTACTGACATAATTATTTTTACTCCCTTACGCTTATTTTAATATAATATTTAAAAAGATAGATATTATACATAAAATTATCCACATTATGCCAACAAAATTTGAAGCATAATTTAATAATTTAAGCTCTGATGGTAAACGTTTAAAATTATATGGCCATTTTCCACTACTATAAGTTATATAATTTAATGGGGCCATTATTAAAGTAAATATACCAAAAGCAGTAGCTATAAATTGAATAATAATTATTAATCTTATTACATCCAATTCTGAACCTTCATAAGGTCTGTTTAGCCATTGAGTTTTAGTCATTGGTTTTTCGGTAGGAAATTTAGCCTTACAGTTTTTACAGATTAAAGCATTACTTTTAATTAATGAACCACAAGCAGGACATATTTTATCTGTGGTCCAACCATCAACATATGTGTCTTCTGATAAGGTTTCTGTTTTTTCAACTTCTGGAGCAGCATCACAGCCATAACTGCCACAACCGCCATTTTCTTCCCAACACTCATGATGATAAGGAAGATTGCAACAAGGACAAAAAACAACCTGTTCATTACTTAATATCCCAGTACCGCAGATAGTGCAACTTTGCCCTATACATTTGTCAGAAGCAATTTCTGGAGTAACAACATATTGCTTTTTTTTAGGTTTATTTTTTCTTAAAAAAAACATTATGCTGTTACCTTCTGATGAAAATCTAAAGCACTTTCACCGACAACGATATTATCGCCATCTTCTAGATATTTACTCATTGTTTTTCTGCCATTAACATATAAATCATAGTTATTATTAGCAACTACCTGATACTTGCCGCCGACTCTTCTTATTTCAGCATGCATAGGCTCTACTTTTGGGTCTTTAAAAATATAAATATCACATCGTGGAGAACTACCGATAATTGTAACATCATGATACATTACAAAATTCTTTCCGCGTAAAGCTCCTGTTCTCATTTTAACCCATGCCTCTTTAGCAACATTTTCAATTAAGCCAATAAAAACTCCAGTTAATATACCAATAAAAGCAAAACCAATAAGTCTGCTTAATGCTCCATTAGAATCTCCTCTTATAATATCTTCAATTATACATATTGGTTCAAAAAATAAACCACCTAAAAAACTTCCTAAAATTCCACCTATAATACCATTAAAAAGCAATTTTTTTGATTTAGCAGCAACGCCAGGACCAATTCCCATACTTATTCCAATAAGAGTCCAAGCTCCTGCCCTCGCCATGATTAAAATATAAAGACCCAAAGCAGGCCATTTTGAAATTCTTCCCAAAACTTCTTGAGAAGGTCTTGCACCAGGTATATAAACAAATCCTAAACTTCTTACTAAGCTTATACTTATATTAGCAGCTATACCAAATAAAAAACATACAATTATTGAAACTCCAAATCCTATACCAGCTGATTTTATCATTTTATCAGTATTGCCTGAAACAAGACCTTCTACCCCGCTAACAAAACAACCTACCAAAGCAGGCATAACAAAAGTCATCAAAGCTAGCCCGATCTTAGGTTCAAAAAATAAATTTAGTGAAGGTTCGCAAATTATCCACCCTAAAATTGAAGCTGCTAATCCAGCACAAGATGTATAAAAAACAGGATTAAGAAATAAAGAGGTTTCTACTGGCTTTTTATCTATTCTTTCAACGTCTCTCTTAGCTACCTTTTCTTGTAAAAGCATTTCCTCAATATATGGTCCACTGAGTTCTTTTTTATTTATTACAATCTTTTCGGAAGTTTCCACTACAAATTTTCTCCCTAATTCATTTAAAAAATAAGAAGTAACATTGCAATAACACAGAGAAAAACACCAAGAGTAGCTGTAGTAACTCCTTTTACAGGTCCATTAGAACGTAAATACGTAAGACAATGAAGTCCCACACACAAACAAAAAAAACTAGTCCCAAGAATAGGAATTCTGACAAAATTCAATGCAGCAGGATAAAATAATCTGGCGATAGACCCACCAAAACAAGCCAATCCTGAAAAACATGCAAAAAGCGATTCTTTAGACCATTTTCTATTTTTGAATCTTTTTCGAATTTCATTAGCAGTATAGGAGGTCCCAACTAATGTATAATTAGGACCAGCAATAACTTCTTGAGTCTCTTCTTTAGTTATTACTATTTGAGCACGTTTTGAAGTTAAACCACTACGATATTCTTCTAATTGCATTATTTAATTCCAGCAATAATAATAAATACAAAAATTAATAAAACCCACATAATAGACGCAAACGTCGAGAAATAAACTAAAAACTTTAGTTCAGGAGTTAAGCGTCTAAATTCATATTTTTCATAATCTCCAGTAAGAGTATAAAGATTAAATGGTATAGTAACGATAAACAAAAATCCTACAGTACTTGCCAAGAACTGCATTATTATTGCCATTCTTATTCTTGGAAGTTCAGTTTCAGAATATTCTCTACTCAGCCATTGCTCACGAGTCATGGGTTCTTCATTAGGGAATACAGCACGACAAACTCTGCAATTTAATGCGTTTATAGGTAAAACAGCACCGCATTGAGGACATTTTTTTTCACTAGCCCATGTGTTGGCGTTAGAAACAGGCGTTACTTCTACCTTTTCTACTTCTGGAGCAGCCTGACAACCATAGTTACCGCAACCGCCATTATATTCCCAACATTCAAAATGGTAAGGAATTGAACAACAAGGGCAAACTGCTATTTCTTCACCTGTAAGAATACCTTTACCACATATAGAACACGTTTTACCAATATAATCATCTGGATTTTTGGCAGGTTCAACTATATATTTAACCTTTTTAGGTTTAGATGTTTTTTCTAGACCGTAAAGCGTAGCCATTTTACTTTATATCCTTCTGTTGGAACTCTAAAAGACTTTCGCCTATAACTACATTATCGCCTTTTTCAAGAACTCTTTTACTTACTTTATTTCCATTGACGTAGATACCTTCGGTTGTGCCTTTATCAATAATTTCAAATTTGTTTCCAAATTTTCTTATTTCAGCATGAACAGGTTCAACTTTTGGGTCTTTAAAGATATAAATATCACATCTTGGAGAACTGCCTATAACAGTTGTATCGTGATAAATTACAAATTGTTTTCCTCTTAATGCGCCTGTTTTCATTACAACCCAAGCTTTTTTGCCTGTATTTTCAAAGTAGCCGACAAATAAGCCCGTCGAAGTACCTATAAGAACATTTCCAAGTAATCTGCTTATTCCGCCTAAATCGAAGCCCACACGAAGCAATGAAAAATAAATAGGATCGAATAACAAACCACCAAGGTAGCCACCTAATAAGCCGCCTATAATACCATTATAGAAAACTTTTTTGGATGAGCTGGCAATTCCTGGTCCTATACCAATTCCTAAGCCTAGCAAAGCCCATGCAAAAGTTCTAGCAATAATATGAACGAAAATAGTAGCCGCATTAAAATCAGCAGGATTTTCTTTCATTATAGCGCCAGGAATAAAAGCAAGTCCGATAAGAGTTAAAAACTCCATGGCTTTGTTAGCAAGAAAAGTACCTACAACACCCCATATAAGCCCTAACGCTAAACCAATGCCGCCATTTCTTATAGCTTTTGATATATTCCCAGAACAAAGCCCATCTACAGAGCTAATACATAAACCTACCGCAACAGGAAAAGCTACTGTCATATAATATAAAACATTTATATTTTCGCCACCAATCCCTGTTCCACCTGTATTGTATACAAACGGTTCACCAATAACCCATGGAATTACTGCACCAAAAGTTCCAGCTACTGCTGTATAAAAAATAGGATTAAAGACAAAACTAGTCTTTGCAGGAGTTCTTTCTTCTCTGGTAAGCTCGCGTCTAGCAGCTTTTTCCGTAATTAAACGTTCTTCAATATATGGACTATTAAGATCGTATTTGGTAATAGAAAGCTTTTCGTTTGCCATATTTACCTTTATGCTATTCTTTATTAATTTTCAGGTTTTGCCTGTGATTCTTCAACTTTAGGCTGTTCTGAAGGTTGTTCTTCCGATTTTGTTTGATTTTCCGGTTCACCTTTACCTAATAAAGAATCTCCTTCAGTATTAGCTTCAGCGTTAGCATTTGCTTCAGCTTCTTTTTCTTCTGCTAATCTTTCTTCTTCTCTTAATTTTAAAACAGTATTATTTAATTCAATAAATCTTTCATTGAATTCTCTGTCATTTACGCCTAAGGATTTAATATACTTTGCTAAATCAAGAACTTGTTCATATTGATCCAGATTATTTGTTTTACCAATCTTCATTAGCTTAACATATTTTAAAGCTTCTTCTCTAAGATTGTCACCAATAACCTTTTTCATAAATTGAATATCATCATCGCTCTGTTGTATTCTACCTGGATATGTTTGATGTTTAGATAAGAAAGCAACAATACTATCTTTTCTATTTCTAGCTGATTTTTCTAAATCAGAACATTCAGATTCTATTCTTTGCATACATTGAATGAATTTGTCAGCAGTTATACTACAGCTTTGTAAATCACTATAATTTATGCGACTGAGTTCATATTCGGTTATTTCTATTTCACCTTTTTCTACTCTAGCTCTATCTTCTCCAGAAAGTTTTGAAATATAACAATTATAAAGTAGATTATGAGAGAAAGAGTGAGCTAGATCTCCTATTTTGCGGAAATCTTCCTGAGTTCTCATGTCATCAATAAGATTGGTTACAGCTTCTCTATTTTCTACTTTGAAAGTGCGAGAATATGCTTCCTGCACTTTGCTTGAATAATAGAACTGGCTTACAAGAAAACCCAAAATAAACATAACAAAGCCAATAACAATAGGCGCTCCGCCATTTGCGTTTAAAATATCTTTTATATTAGATAATGCTTCTTTGCCTGACTTCTTATATTCTTTATAGATTTCTATAAATTCTTCAGAAATTTTTTCTTCGGGGTCTGTATCCTGAGCATTATCAATATCCTGCTCGGATAAATCGTTTCCCACCGGTCCTACTGTTAATTCAACTTCTTTATCGCCAACCCACCATTTTGTTAAGCCTTTTAATTTTCCGTCTATCCAGGCAAAACATCCAGTGCTATCTATTTTAGGGTCAATAACTACAGCAATATAGTATGGCTCATTAAAGAAATAATCTTGAATGAATTTATCCATGCCAGAGAAAAAGACCGTAAAACCAGGGTGAGTGTGATACCAGCCTATAACTTTATAATCTGGGTATTTCTGTTCTCTTTGTTCATTTATATAATCCCAAGTTTCTGGAGTAAAAGATACGTTAGTTCCTTTGTTTCTTGCATATTCTCCTCTTATGCTACCAACAATATGTAAGAAATTTCCAGATTCGTCAGCATACATTTTACCTACCAGAACGCCGCATAGTTCAACGTTTGTGCTTTCAGCAGCATGTGCCTGCATAGTATCATAAACGTCTTGTTCTATAAAGATTCTTGGTTCTTTAACTTCTGGTTTAAAAGGAAAAGATTTATGGTCAGATTCAGGAACTTTTACACCTTTAGAAAAATCAAGTTCTGGATTAATTCTTTCATTATCACTCATAGTTACAACCTTTTTATTTATCCAAATTTCCTAGAATTTCATTTCTATCACCATTTAAAAGATAGTGTTTTCTTTCTGAGCCGTTTTTGCCTATAAACACATCAAATGCTGGAACAGCTAATTCTGCCAAAGTTTTATCCTGATACTTTTCAGATCCGTCAAATCTATGGCTTAATATTGGAAATCTTTGTTTACCGCATTTTGGACATATTGCATCTTTTTCGCTTGCATCTCCTAATGCAGCATGATATTCACTTTCAATTCCGCAATTATAGCAAGAAAATCCGGTAATAACTTCTTGTCTGATTTCAATTTCAGCATTTTCGCCTAAATCTTTGCGAACAATTTTTAAAGCGTTCCCTAAAGTAAGCTTTGAAGCAGACTCATCAATATAAGTTATTGGCAGATAAGATTCATGGCTATAACAATCTTCTTTTCTCTTATATCCAATCAAATCATGATAGAAATAAAGACCATCATAAATAAAGCCTTTTCCAGCTATTGTTTCTAAACCATGAAGATGTTTTAAAGCTTCCTGACACTGAATAGAAGCAATCATACTTGCAATAGTAGGGGTAGTAGGAGTTTTTCCAGATAGCATTTCATTTTTTGTTAAAAGAGTGCATGATTTTCTTGCTTCTAAAACCTTCCAGTCGGTTTCACTCATAGTACATTCATAACATGGACCATCTGGAGAAAAAACTCTAGCAACTCCACTTAAGACTTCAATAGCCCCATCTATCCAAGTTTTTCCAACTTTAAAAGCATTTCTGTTGATAGAAAGTCTAGCTTCACGATTATCTAATCCACCTAAAATAACATCAGCCCAGTCATATACTCCTAAGCCAAGCCCTGTTACCGCATTAGCATACAATGCTTTTATTTTCATTCCAGGGTATATATCTAAAGCACGTTCAACAGCGACTTCAGCTTTATATCTACCTCTGTCACGTTCTCTGAATAAAACAGACCTTGCAAGATTTGAAGGTTCTATTGTGTCAAAATCTACGACTAGAACATTTCCTACGCCCATCAACGCAAGGTTCTTAATTATTTCATTACCAAGCGCTCCAGCGCCCACAACCAAGATTTTAGCTTCAGCAAGACGTTTTTGGTCCCACCATCTTATAAGCTCAAATCTAGAAAATCTATTTTCTTCTTTATTGGTTGTTTCTATTTTTATTACTTCTTGCTTATTAGTCTGTTTTTCTTCACTCATATTAATTAACCTGCTGTAATTTCTGGTTGAATTCTTATAACATCACCATTGTGAACGCCAGCGCTAGATAAAGTTTCTTCATCAAGAAGCTGACGAGAAGAAGCTTTATGATGGAATTTGTAGCTCATAAGCTGTCCATCAGGAGTAAATCTAGGAAGATTCATTTTATCAATAAGAAGAATCATTATTTTGTTTACTGGTTCATCATCTGGTAATTCTGCATTAACACGTTTATTTCCGGTTGCATCCCAAATTTCAACATTCATTGCGGCCATAATTTTTCCATCCTTAGTGAAATGATAATTAAATTATAAGTTATCATAGTTTTTTAAGCAATAAAAACTTATAAGACATGATAACTTATTTAAAAATAATAATAAAACTTAAATATCTCTATTGCAAACAATTAAATCGGAAACATTAAAACAAACTTTGCTGCCTATTCCAGATTTAATATTTGCATCATAGTCTATTATAACGCGTTTTGGCATTATAAGTCTGCCTTCTTCGCCTTGTTGTCGTTTAAGTTGATCAACGCATAAATTTCCGAAAATATTCAAATAATCTCCGCCAACAACACTATTTTTCGCATACACAGCAGCTTCTATTTTTGCATTGTTTAAATTTTTTCTTATTCTTATTTGCCCACCTAATGACACTAAGGAAAGGTAGGTTTCTGCATCATCATGAATAACGCTTTCATCAACATAAATATTTCCTGGCGTTACAATCATCGCTTTACCGCTAAATCTGCCACCAATATGAACATCGCCTTGAACATAAATTAAACCAGTTGCCCTTGCAGGTTTTTGGTAAGACCCCATAAGAGTGTAATTATTTTCTATGTATTCATGGCAATAGTCTTTAGCTTCCTTACTTATTCGATCTAGCTGCATAGGTTCCAGATTATCTGGATTTCTTGAAACATAATCAAACTTTGTGTTAATAGTGTAAGGTTCTGAACTAGGGAAGGGTGTTTCTGTAACACCTAAGATATAGGGTTTAAGCTTCTGATAATACTTAATTATTTCACCTTCATAAAATGTATATTTGCTTAAATAAGAGTCATGAAGCTGGTTATTACAGAATAAATAGCCAATTTCGGGACGCTGGTGAGAAAACATCGAGTTATCTTCAAAATAGTTTACAATATCATCTGCAGCAAAAAACGGAAGATAAACGTGCAAACGTCCATTTGTTCGTATTTTGCCCCATTGGTAAGGTCTAAGATTTGTAATTGCCGCATCAACATAATCTTTTATCTTGTTATCTGTGGTAGACATAACAAGTTTACGTATAACAGCTAAAGTTCTATTTTTGGTTTCTCCTTCAAAGGACATACTGCTAGCCATGGTAGGTTCCCAAAAATATTCGTTAGAAGAATTTCCTAAAGTTTCTTGGAAAGCGTTACCAGTTGTTTTTGCCAATTCATTGATTAATGTTTGCAATTCTCGGTTTACGCTCCAATTTCGGCATCTAAATTCGCCGTATCGCAAGTATTCATCATTACGTGCAGTAACAAACAAAGTATAAGCTTCTGCAGGTGGAGTTAAGTCGCTTACTTTTATTTGCTTTATAACTTCAACTTTACGTTCAGCTCTTCTGAACTTTCCAGTAGATTCAAATCTAATATAACCTTCCCAGCCGCCAAGAGCTTTATCAGCATATGAATCTCTTTTTTTCTTTTCATATATTTCTAAAGCCCTAGGAACTGCCGAAAATTCATCAATATATCCTTTAAAAGGCGTAGATTTAACGCCAGAAATCTGAATTAAAACTTCTGCGCTACCTTCATCCAAGATTTCGCCTTCAGGGATTCTAACTCTCATAGAAAAATTTTCGGCTTTGTCTATATCAAGTAAAGCAAGCAATCGTTCATTTACGTTTTCTTCATCAAGCAATTTTTCGTTATATGCTTCATGAAATTTAACATAGGCTTTTTCAATACCTGCTTCAGCCATATAAAATGCCTGCATACTTTCGCCAATTCGAATGGTATGATGGCGTTCGCCGCTAACATAATCTATAAGCATTACGCCTAAAATATACAAAATACCTATTACTGAAATAAGCATAACCATGGCACTACCACTATTTTGTTTTTTAAGCGTAAATACTTTCATACATCTTTCCTTTAAAGTTTATTCTTCGTCTGTTACATTTAGAGGCTTTTCACCATTCGCATGCCAATCTAAATACGCTTTAATAAATGGTTCCAAATCACCATCCATAACCCCATGAACATCAGAAGTCTTGCAACCTGTTCTCAAATCTTTAACCATTGTATAGGGGCAAAAAACATAAGAACGAATTTGACTACCCCAAGCTATATTCTTTTGATCGCCTTGAATATTTTTTATTTCATTTTGTTTTTCCTGACGTTCAAGTTCATATAACTTTGCTTTTAGCATACCCAAAGCAACAGCCCTATTTTGATGCTGGCTTCTTTCAATTTGGCATGATACAACTATTCCTGTTGGAATATGAGTAATTCTAACAGCGCTGCTGGTTTTATTAACGTGTTGTCCGCCAGCGCCTGAACTTCTAAAGAAATCGAGTTTAAGATCGTCTTCTTTGATATCTACTTCGATATCATCAGAAAGCACCGGAAGCACATCTACCGCAGTAAAACTGGTATGTCTGCGAGCATTAGCATCAAACGGCGAAATTCTAACGAGTCTGTGAACGCCCTTTTCACCTTTCATATACCCATAAGCATAAGGCCCACGTATTCTTAATGTTGCTGATTTTATGCCTTGTTCTTCTTCCTGTAAATCTAAAACATCACATTGAAAACCAGCTTTTTCAACATATCTTTGATACATTCTAAAAAGCATAGAAGCCCAGTCGGTAGATTCTGTTCCGCCAGCTCCAGGTTTTATAGAAAGATATGTATCAGACATATCGTATGGTTCTGACAAATAAGTAGTCAGTTCCAGATNNGTTGAATTCTTTTTCAACAGATTCAAAGGTGTCGCAAGCTTTTTTTAATTCAGCAATCTTCTGACTTATAGAAAGAGCTTTCGCCCTGTCATCCCAAAAATTAGGATTAAGAGTTGAAGACTCAAGTTCTTCTATTTCTAACCTCTTATTAGGTAAGTCAAAGATGGCTCCCGATACCGGAAAGCCGTGTTTTCATCGCTCTTATTTTTTCTAATACTTCGTATTCCACGGTTTATCTCCTGAAATCAGCGGTCTATTGTAACATACCGCTTTATATTCGTTTCGCTGTTGTCATAATTTCCATATGACTCTATTTCTAATGTAAATAATTTATCATTATTATCTAATATATCAAATTCTTTTATGCCATACTTGTAAAATCTTCCAGATAAAGCATTGTCAGGGGGTATAATAACATCTTCTTTAAATGAATTGTATACATTTTTTTTATTTTTAGGTAATTTTCTTATTATTTCTATTGTTTCAGGGTAACGTCTAAGAAAAGTTTTAAATTTTAACATAAAATGCTCAATTCCAGATTTTGCCATATAATATGATTTTTTGCTTCTCGTATATTCTTGAAATTGAGACCTCTCCTGATTTAATGAAGAAGCTAAATTAAACAAATAAACAGCTAAAAACAAAATTAATATAACTACAACGTGATAAACAATTCCACCACAATTTTTACGTAAAATTATTCTCACGATTTTTCCTTATAAGTTAAAAGATTAAGTTTATATTTATTAGCTTCACCCCAATAAGCTATAATTTCTATACGTTTGAAAGATTCAAAGACTTTAGAATTTTGAACTTTACAGGTATTGGAATCTTTTATAGCTGAAAATTCGATAGGAATAGTTTCAACCTGCATTTTATAGATGATTTTATTTTTTCCTATAGTAGAAGAACGTAAATCAAGCTTAACTCCTTTATTGTCTTCTACAACTTTTTCACTGGTTTCTCCAGACGGCAAATAATCAAAATCAAGAAAAGAAGCTTCTGCTATTTTTTCTTCTAAGGTTTGATGAACCTTATAAAAAACTTCTAACTCAAAGCTTCCTTTATCTTTTTCTAAATAAAGCATAAAGCATGGTAAAAAACATAGCGACAACATTGTTAATATTGTCAAATTCTCTACAAGAGATAATTTATACCAAGCTTTATCTTCTTTCATTCGGCATTTCTACCTGCCACAGCACTTTTTATATTTCTTCCCGCTTCCACATGGACATGGAGCATTTCTGTCTATGGTGTCATTTGCCCTAGTTGGTGATTTTGGACGTTCTTCTCCTTCTTCATGATTGAAATACATTTCCTGTTCTTTTTGTTCTCTCATTTCACGTTCTTCGTTTTGGCTGTAAGTTACTCTAAATAGATAGAAAAGAACATCTTCTTTGATTCCTTCAATCATATTTTCAAACATCTGGAAACCTTCGAGTTTGTATTCAACCAAGGGGTCTCTTTGTCCCCAGCTTCTTAAGTGAATACCATCCTGCAAAGTATCCATATTATGCAAGTGATCTTTCCATTTTGCGTCTACAACCTGTAACAGCAAATATTTTTCAAGTTGGAAAAATCCTTCATCACCTATAGCTCTTCGTTTTTCGTCTAATTTAGCATTAATTCTCTTTAATAATTCTTCGCGCAATTCATCTTTAGCATAAGTGCAAAGCTGACCAGGTTCAGGCAATGGACCATTCTTTGTAATTTTGCCACCAACACAACCGATTGAGTATATATTATTTATATGTTCTGCCAAACCTTCATAATCATATTCATCAGGATGAATTTCTGGATTTATGAACATTCTTATAATGCTATCAAGAACGTCTTCTATAATTCCTTCTATATCTTCATGAATATGTTCATCTTCTAATGCTTTTCTTCTTTCTTGATATATAACTGTTCTTTGTTGGTTCATAACGTCGTCATATTTCAAGATCTGTTTTCTCATTTCAAAGTGGTGGGATTCTACTCTGCGTTGAGCGCTTTCGATAGAATAGGTTATCATGCTATCTTCAAGAGGTTCTCCTTCTTCCCAACCAAGTTTGTCCATTAAGAACTGTATTTTATCAGAACCAAATAATCTCATAAGGTCATCTTCCATAGAAAGGAAGAATCTGCTGCAACCTCTGTCGCCCTGACGACCAGCTCTACCACGAAGCTGATTATCTATACGACGTGATTCATGACGTTCTGTGCCAAGAATATATAAGCCACCAGCTTCTATAACTCTTTGCTTTTCTTCTTCACAAATAGATTTATATTTTTCAAGAGCACGTTCGTAAGCTTCGCCTTCATCGCTTCTAGCTTCTGCTTTTGCAAGCATTTCAGGATTACCGCCAAGAAGAATATCTGTGCCACGACCAGCCATATTAGTTGCAATAGTAATTGCGCCTTCTCTACCAGCTTGAGCAACTATTTCAGCTTCACGTTCGTGATATTTCGCATTCAAAACCTGGCAAGATACGCCTCTTCTACGAAGCATAGCTGCTATTATTTCACTCTTTTCTATTGAAATAGTACCCACCAAAACAGGTTGATTGCGTTTATGAATTTCTATAATTTCATCAACTATAGCTTTAAACTTTTCTTTAATAGTCTTATAAACAACATCGTGCATATCTTCTCTTACACACTTTTTGTTAGGTGGAATAACAACGACTTCGCACTTATAAATTTCTTTAAATTCTTTTGCTTCGGTTTCGGCTGTACCAGTCATACCTGCAAGTTTTTTATAAAGTCTGAAATAGTTTTGGAAAGTAATAGAAGCAAGAGTTTGGTTTTCCTGCTGTATAGGAACGCCTTCTTTTGCTTCTATAGCCTGATGTAATCCATCTGAATACCTTCTACCAAACATTAGACGACCAGTAAATTCATCAACTATAACAACTTCTTTGCCTCTTCCATCTTCACGAGGTCTTACAATGTATTCTTTGTCTTTTCGGAAGAAATGTTTTGCTTTTAAAGCATTTTGCATGTGATGAACGCTGTCCATGTTGCTGTCATCATACAAATTATCAATGCCAAGCATTTTTTCAACTTTTGAAATACCAGATTCGCTTACAGATACACCGTTATTCTTTTCATCTATGGTATAATCGGTATCCTCAACCATTTCAGCGGCTATTTGAGCAAATTTATAATAAAGAGAAGTTGCTTTTTCAGCAGGGCCAGAAATAATAAGAGGAGTTCTAGCTTCGTCAATAAGAATAGAGTCTACTTCGTCAACGATTGCATAATTATATTCACTTCTTTGAACGCAATCTGCAAGGCTCAAAGCCATATTGTCTCTTAAATAGTCAAAACCAAATTCGTTATTTGTTCCATAAGTAATATCCGCAGCGTATGCTTCTCTTTTTTCTTCAGCATCCATTCCATGAATATTTAAACCTACGGTAAGTCCCAAAAACTTATAAATTTTTCCCATCCATTCGGAGTCACGTCTTGCAAGATAATCGTTTACGGTTACAAGCAAAGCTCCTCTTCCTACAGGAACATACAAGCCTGTTTTATCGTCATAAATAGGCTTAAACTCTTTTATATTTTTTTCTTTGGCAAGTTCTTTCCAACGAGGATTTAATTCAAGCGCATTATAGTAGAGAGGAAGAGTAGCAACAAGTGTTTTACCTTCACCAGTTTTCATTTCTACTATTCTGCCTTCATCTAATGCTAAGCCGCCAAGAATCTGAACATCATAATGACGCATATTTAAAACGCGTTTAGCAACTTCACGAACAGTAGCAAATGCTTCTGCTTTCATTATATCCAATGGTTCCCCATCTAGTTGTCTTCTGCGAAACTCTTCGGTCTTTCCTGCTAATTCTTCGTCTGATAATTTTTCATAATCTTTTTCTATATCATTTACTTCATTAAGCGTAACTTCAAGACGACGAAGTTGCTTTTCATTAAAATCGGGGATAAAAAATCTTATTAGCTTATAGAGCCATCCAAACATGGGAAAGACCACCTTTTAAAAATAAAACGCAAACTTGAGAATAAAAGTTTGCGCCTTTTACAATTTTTTTTTTGATTTATTTTCAGTCGGATAAACCGACTGAAAATATGAGTTTACAACAAGTCCGAGTTATTTTTCCTCGGAAGAAATAATCTGAACAATTTCATCAACCGACGAAGCATCCATTAGTCTGTTTCTAAAATCCTGATACCTCAAAAGTCTTGAAAGCCTTGCTAATGCTTTAAGATATAACCCACCTGACTCAACCGGCGCAGCGATGAGAAAGATAAGGTGGACAGGACGATTATCGATAGCCTCGAAATCAACGCCAACAGTCGATCTTCCTACCGCTACAACAACATTTCTAACCATTGCCGTTCTTGAATGTGGAATCGCAATGCCTTTGCCAATTCCAGTTGAGCCAACTTTTTCTCTTTCAAAAACAGCATTAAGAAATGCGTTTGCATCGGTAAGATATCCAGCAGCATCAAGCATGTCAACAAGTTCTTTAATAGCGTCAGTCTTTGTTGTAGAAACAAGATCTAACTTCGTAAGATTTGTTGATATGTATTCGCTTAGTTCCAATTTAGCTCCTTTTATCTGATAAATCAGATTTCAGGTTCAATCAGACCGAAATTACCGTCGTCGCGGTGATAAATTACATTAACTTTACCAGTTTCGGCATTTTGGAAAACGAAAAATTCTTGGCCAAAGAGTTCAAGTTGTTCGGCTGCTTCGTCTGAATACATTGGATGCATTTGGAAATTGCCGCTTCTAATAATTTTGGCTTTTGCTTCAGCGGGTTTGTCGCTTTCAGCTTTTTCAACGAAATCTTCACCAAAAGAAAGAATTGAGTGAGTTGCCTGTTTGTCGGCACCTTTATTATTTCTTCTGCGACCTTTGGTTTTTTCTTTGTATTTTTTGATCTGGCGTTCAATTTTATCAACTACCATATCCATTGAAGCATACAGATCTTCGGAAACCGCTGTGCCATGAATTGGATTACCAATAGCTTTTGCCCATACGGTTACTTCACAAACTTTGCTCTTTGAAACGTCTTTTGTATCTTTTACAGAGAGAGTAACATCGACTTCTACAACTTGATCAAAGTATTTGTCGATAGTAGCAAGCTTTTTTTCGGCGTATTCTTTAAGAGCGTCGGTAAGCTGAAGATTTTTTCCTTTTACTACAAATTGCATAAAAGCCTCCATGTATATGAGGGAATAGACACACTTGTTGTGTATTACTGCAAAAAATCTTAACACAGTGTACAACCTGTGTCAAGAATGGAATTAAAAACAATGATTTATATTTATATTTTTGATAGATAGTTTAATTAACGAACTAAGCAAATAATTATATTATTGTTTATAGGAACTTTATTAAAAAGCTGTCATAAAACAGTTGCCCTGTATGCTGGTAGATAGACAATATTGTCTTTAATCATTATTTTCTAGATGAATAACATAACATTAAAATTTAAGTCAGCAATTATTTATTTGCCGTTTCTACAAACATTTTATAAAATTCTTTTATTTTTCTTAACCTATGGTTTACCGCTGACTTACTTAACATAGGGGAAAAACGTTTTCCCAACTGTTCTATGCTATCGTGTGGATATTTTATTCTTGTTTTTGCAGTTAAAAGTAAATTATCGCTCCAAAAACTTTGATCTTTTAACGAAAATAAAGCCTGAATATTTGAAATACTTTTTTCTGATGCACTTATAGTTTTGTTTATATTCGAAGTTTCAATATTCACTTTTCTATTTACGCTAGAAAGAACCATTCTAGCTTCTATCAATTCATAGAGTTCTGAAGCTCTATCAAACAAACCTAGCAAGTTTAAAAACCTAAGTATTTTCTTCCCGCTCTTTAAATAAAAGCAAGTATATTTACTGTTTTCGCATTTGCAAAATTTTATTTTCAATTTTCTTGTGCACCTAATAAATGCTGATTTTATCCATTTTTCTTTTATTTTAAATTCCAAATGATATGCTGATTCAGGGTTTTGCACATATCCACAAGATATAAACAACCCTTGCAAAAAAGCTCTAGCATATATTTTTTTATCTATAGAAAGAAAATTTTTAATAAAGTTCTTTCTTAGTTCGAGCATATCAAGCCCACGAATATGTAATTTCTTTTTATAATATTTGATTGTTACAGGAAAACTAATATTGTTTACTCNNTTTTGCTAGATTTCCCTGTGCTCTAACATAACTTTTGTAGCGACTTCCTTTACATAAACCAACTAGAAAAGCTTTATAACAACTTTTTCTTGTAATAAAACCAATAGTCGTTAAAATATCAAATTTAATTTGTCTGCTATACATTAAGATTCATTTTCTGATTGTTCTTCGTTTATAAGACCCATAAGAACACTAGCTAACGCAATAGGATTATGTCTTACTAAATCTGATTCTGAAAGCAAATCAGCAGCTACTACTCTTATTCCCATATCTTCGATGCGTTTTACTGTAGGAGGAACCCAAAACTGGTTTTTATATTCATATTTTTGCATCAACGGTCTAGCTGCCCGTCTCGAATTAACAACAACGATATCAATTCTAGAAAGATCAGTATTTTTTAAAATTGCCGAAACATGGTCTACGGCGCTAAAAGAGTCTGTTTCTCCATGCTGAGTCATTACATTGCATATATAAACAACCTTTGCGCCTGAATTATTTATATGTTCGGCAACGCCAGGAACCAATAAATTAGGTATTACGCTTGTATATAAACTTCCAGGTCCTAAAATAACCATATTTGCGTCATCTATAGCGCTTAAAGCTTCGGAATTAGGTTCTGGAGATTCTGGAGATAGTCCCATACTTACTATTTTTTTGTTTACAAGACATATAGCAGTTTCGCCTGTAACTGTCTGTCCATCTTCAAACGAAGCAACAAGTTGGATATTATCGCTGGTTACTGGAATTACATGACCTTTTATGGCCAAAATACTACTAACTTCTCTGATCGCGCTTCTGAAATCACCTAAAATACCAGTCATTGCAGCAATAAAAAGATTACCAAAACTGTGTCCTTCTATTTCCCCACCTTCTCCAAATCTATACTGAAACAACTTTGACAACATACTTTCAGACCTAGAAAGAGCAACTAAACAGTTTCTTATATCACCTGGAGGAAGTATTTGAAGTTCTTTTCTTAATCTTCCAGAAGAACCACCGTCATCTGTAACTGTAACTATTGCAGTAAGTTTGATAGGAAGTTCCTTTATACCTTTTAATAATGAACTTAAACCTGTGCCACCGCCTAAAGCCGCAACCATAAATGGCGCTTCGGTCGGTTGCTTTTTTCTGAAAACAAATTCTTTAATAGTAGAGGAAACAGTATGGTCTTTTGCGTCAAGTAAAGAAAATGCTACCCTTAAACCAAGATAGAACCAGTAAAAACTTATTAAAAGGGCTGTTAATGCAGTAATAGTTAATGCTGCCGGGTGAAAGCTTCGTATTGTTTCAAAACATGCAGGAGTAACTACCATAAAGCCTAATGCCAGAATAATTACGCCAAAACACATCATTATAAGTCCTAAAATTAGGTAAATAACCCATCTTCTGGCTCTTAGCTTATAACCTATCTTTCTGCGTAAAAACAGCAGCATTAAAAGTCTCCGGCAACCTTAGCCCTTAGCTTTTTCGTAAAGTTTTCTGCGCTCATTATGCCCATTCGTCTCAAATAGAAGTTCATAGCTGCTGTTTCTATAACTACAGCTAAATTTCTTCCCTCTCTTACAGGAATAGTTGTAGCTGGTATTTCGACCTTAAGAATTTTCGTTGTCTTTTGGAAAATACCAAGCCTGTCATATTCTTTATTATCATCCCATTTTTCAAGGTTTATAACTAAATCAACAGATTTTTCTTCTGAGGTTGCGGCAATACCAAATAAAGAACGTATATCAATAATGCCAAGCCCCCTGATTTCCATGTGATGTCTAATCATAGAATCTGGGGAACCTAAGATTTTTGAATCACTTATTTTCATTAATTGTACGGCATCGTCAGCGACTAACCTATGACCTCTTTTAATAAGTTCAAGAGCAGTTTCGCTTTTTCCAATACCAGAGGCACCCATAATAAGAATACCAACGCCATAAACTTCAACAAAAACTCCATGAACGCTTTTTCTTGGCGCAAATCTATTGTGAAGATAGCTAGAAAGCTGAAAAATAAATTCACCTGCATGGGAAGCAGTTCTTAAAAGAGATATACCTTTCTTTTCACATAATTCCATTAACTCATCAGATACCAACAAATCATCTGTAATAATAATGCAAGGAATATTAAAAAATAAAAGCTGGCGCAATCTAACCTTTCTTGTTTCTGCGTCTTGCTCGCCTAAATAAGCTAATTCAGTTCTTCCTAAAACAATTACGCGTTCATATCCAAAATGTTCAAAAAAACCTGCTAATTCTAAACCTGGTCTATGAACTTCAGCAGATATAATTTTTCTATCTAATCCTTCTTTACCAGCTAAAACTGTTAAATTCTGGTCTTGAACTATTTCTCTTACAAGTACTAAGGTCATACTGTTTGCCCTTTTCTTTTACCCGATGTTGCAAATATAATTATCCCTGAAATTATAAAACATAAAGACAGAATTTGGCTAGATGTCATACCAAAATATTCAAATGGATTTAGTCTTATATATTCCATAAAAAATCTGGAAATACCAAACCAAGTAAGAAAAAAAGCAAATCTTCTGCCTTTTCCAATATTCCAGCTTCCTAGAAGCAATATAAGCATTAAGATAAAAGTAAGTGATGACTCATAAAGTGGAGTAGGGTGCACTGGGATATCAACAGGAACTGGCTTATTGGGAAACATTTTTATAAAAAGTTCACGAAGCATTTCATTCGATTTGCTTAAAGTCGGAACTATACCATTTGGAAAAGTCATTCCCCATGGTTTATCTGTAGGAATTCCATAACAGCCATCTCCAGCCATCATACAGCCAAGCCTTCCTAGACAATACCCAAGAGCAAGAGCAGGAGCATAAAGATCAGCTAACTTAAAAAAAGGCTCTCCTGATTTATTAACCCGCCAAATGCAAAGACCAAAAGCCATTACATATCCACCTAATACGGAAAAGCCAGTTGCGCTTATTATCATTGCCATTGGTTCATTTATAAACGCTTTAAAATTCTCAATTATATATAAAATTCTTGAACCAACCAAACCGCCAAATATCGCAAAAAAATGTAAATCCCAAGCTAAGTTAAGATCTACATTAGCTTTTTTGAATTGCGAATTAGCAAGTAAAAAACCACTTAAAAAAGCAGTAGCAAGTAGCACTCCATAAGTGCCTATTTTAAAGTTTCCAAAATCATACAATATAGGGTACATGCGTTGAATGTAGCACAACTTAACATAATTATCAATGTATTGTCGCTATTATTTAATATTGCTATTACTCACAAACATAATTAAACGTTAAACCAATTTGGTTTAAGTTCTTCATAATTGTAAAAAATATTTATTTTTATAAATAATACAATCAGTCTATCCAACCACCAGCAAGCAACTGACCATCTTTAAAAACAGCGAGTCTTTGACCAGGAGTAACAGAAGCAAGAGGTTCAGCTAATTTTACAATAGCTTTATCTCCTTTTCTTATAACAGTGGCTTTTTGTAAAGGCTGTCTATATCTGGTTTGTACCTCACATTTTAAATCTTCAAAATCAAAATCTATCCAATTCATTTCTGAAGCTGAAAACTCAGAGCAAAGTAGTTTTCCATAATCAGTGCTTACCACTACCTGATTATTTTGTTTATCTATTTTTATAACATAAGCAGGTTTTCCTAAAGCAACGCCTAATCCTTTGCGCTGACCAATAGTAAAATATTGTATTCCATTATGAGTTGCTAAGACTTTGCCATTTTCATCGACTATTTCGCCTTTAGCAAGAGGTTCATTAAAATATCTTGAAAGAGTTTCAGCGAATGTTTCTCCCTTATAACCAAAACAGGCATCCTGACTTTCTGTTTTTTTGGAATTTGGAAGTCCTAGTTTGTCTGCAATAGCTCTAACTTCGCTTTTATCCATATTACCGAGAGGCATATAGCACATATTAAGCTGTTCCTGAGTCAAACCAGAAAGAAAATAAGTTTGATCTTTTTCATGGTTAGCACCTTTAAAAAGCTTAGCTTTTTCGGGGTTATCTCTGTTTATTATAGCATAATGACCAGTAATTATACCGCAAGCGCCAAATTCATCAGCAAAACGCTTCATTTCTGAGCCAAATTTACAAAATCTATTACAAACAACGCATGGGTTAGGAGTTCTTCCGCTTCTATAATCGCTCCATGCCCGTCTCAAAACTTTATCTTCAAATTCCTCACGCAAAGGTAAAAATTTATGAGGTATGCCTAAAATTTCAGCAACCTGTTTAACTTGGCGATTATCTTCCAGACTACAGCAGGATTTTGTTTTTTCTCTGGTTAAATCACAGTCTTTAAGCTTTAAAGTAACGCCAATAACCTTATAGCCCTGCTGTAAATACAAAGCCGCCGCCACAGAGGAATCTACTCCGCCGCTCATTGCGGCAATAAGAACTTTTTCTTTTGTCATTTAATAAATCAAGCTTTCATATCAAGAATGGTTCCAAGCATTTCATCCTGAGCTTGAATAACTTTAGAGCCTAATTTTACACCTGCTTCGTTTTGCATAAGTCCAACAGCGCCTTCTACAGGGTTAGAAGTAATATTTTTAGCATTTTGAACTGCGCCGCCAAAAGAAGATTGAATTAAGTTAGAACCTATTGAACCTAAAGAACCAATTCCCATATAAGCCTCCATGCTTAGAAATATTTATATTTTAAGTTTAAACCAAATATGACTAAACGTCAATTTTTCAAAACAAAAATCGCGCCCAGCAGGATTCGAACCTGCGACCTTCTGCTCCGGAGGCAGACACTCTATCCAGCTGAGCTATGGGTGCTTTTATGAACAAAAACTTTTTATCAGCTATTGCCCAATATTTTCTTTTCTAGATTATTTTTCGTTCTGGTAAGAACTTCTTTAATAAACTCTTTCATCTCTTCTTCTGAAGAATTGTGTTTATCATCAGCAAGAATAATTTCGATTTCTGGGTTTATAAGATCTTCCATAAGCGAGAAATCTTTTACGACAGGGTTAGCTCCAGAATACTTGAGCTGGTCTATAAACATATTAAGCTTTTCACTTTCAAACTTTACGTTCGCTTCTTTGTTTATAGGAATCTGTCTTAAGGTTTCACACCAATACTTTTGATTTTCGCCATTGGTGAAGAATTTTAAGAAATCATAGCATTTTTCGATTTTTTCTTTGCTTTTTCCTGGTTTGAGAACAACAACGTCTGTACCACCAACGTTACTTGCAGTTCTTATTTTTTCGGAACCTGGAATTAATGCTATACCATAATCAAGCTGACCACGCTTTTCCATTTCATCAAACTTTGCAAGGTTCCATGGACCCATGAATACCATTGCATATTGACCGTTTACAAAGCCTCTTTCGGGGTCATTGCCAGCTCTCCAGCCTTTTCCTTCAACTTCTAAATCCACCAATCGCTTCATATCATATAAGCAATTTACGGCAGCTTCAGAATCTATTTCTGAATGTTTACCATCATCAGAGATTACTTTTACGCCATAAGCATGGAAAAATGGAAGATTCCACCAAACAGTGTTATTCATAGCAAATGGATAAGTCATTTTCTGTCTCTTGTCATCATATCTGGTGAATGCTTGTACCTTTAAGTAGTCACCATTTTGATTTTTAACAAAAAATTCTTCCCATTTTTTAGGAATATATTTTTCAGCTTCATTTCTTGTATATTGAGGATCAAGTTTAATTCCTAATTCTCTTAATATAGCTCTATTATAGAACAATGCAACGCAGTTACTCTGGTCTGGAATTCCATAATATTTGCCATCGACATAGCAAGATTTTAACGGACCAGACAGATATTTTGGAGCTATTTCATCAAAATGAAGTTCGCTTAAATCGGCAGCAGCATTTTTGCGTGCCATTTCACAAACGAAAGACCAGTCAACACGTGCCATATCTGGAGCCTGACCAACAGTAACAGCTGTTCTTATTTTTTCCTTATGGCCTTCGAATGGAATTCTTACTGGTCTGACAGTATAACTGGCATTACCAGGCAGATTTTCCCATTTTTTGATAATTTCTTTAAGAACAATTTCTTCATCATCGTTATAAGTATGCCAGAATACAAGATATTCTCTTCCATCATTGCTCTTTTTTATGGAAGTATCATTCCAGCCTACCATTACCAACACAATATATATTATGGCACATACGGCCACTGTAATTTTTTCTTTCATAGCTAGCCTCTCATTCCTTAACAGCGCCTTGTGTCATACCTTCAATGAAGTATCGCTGAGCAAAGATAAACAATATAGCGATAGGAACGATTGAGAAGCATGAAGCAGACATAATCAAGCCTAATTCGGAAGTATACTGACCTTTAAACAAAGCCAGACCTACAGGCAAAGTAATGCTTAATGGATTATCAAAATCGGTAACAATTAATTGCCACAAGAAATTTGACCAGTTAGACAAGAAAGTAAGAAGGAACAACGTAAGAATAATTGGAATAGAAAGAGGAACAATTACAACTCTGAATACTTGCCATTCAGAAGCGCCATCTATTTGTGCAGCTTCCAGCAAAGAGTCAGGAATTGAATCCATAAACTGTTTAAGCATAAATACGCCAAAAACAGAGGCTAAGTGAGGTAAGAACATAGCCCATTTTGTTCCAAATAATCCCATCTTACAAATCATGAAGAACTGTGGAACCATGAACATCATACCTGGGATAAGCATTGTAGCAAGCAAAGCCATAAAGAATTTATCTTTATATGGCAGATTTTTCTTTGAGAAAACATAAGCTGCCATGGAAGAGAACAGTGTTACAAGCATTGCAGCTGTAGAAGCTACAAGCAAAGAGTTCATAAAGTAAGTTCCAAAATTCTTTTTAGATTCAACTGCGTCTATTTTGCCGCTCTTTACTAACGCAAGTTTCTTTGCATCAATATTTAAAACTTTTTTGAAGTTTTCAAAAGTTGGTTCAACAGGAATTATATCAAGAGGATTTTTTTGTAAGACAAGTTCTTGACCGCTTGGTTTAAGTGCTGTGCACATCATCCAGAAGAATGGATAAAGAACTAATACAACACCAACTGTTAATAACTCATAAATAAACAGTTTTTTTATAAACTCTATTCTTGTTTCAACCAATCTTAAACTTACATAATTCTTTAATATCAATAAAACGAGGATTATAGAAAGACCACAAGCTATTGTTACAAAGATTTGATTTAAATCATATAAAACAGCTTTTGAATACGCCATTCTAACGGTCTTGCCAGTTTCGGGCTCAACATATTGAACTGGCGCCTTTCCATCAGAATAATAACTAACACCAATAACGCCTACAAATCTAACAAGTTGATTAAAAATTCCATAGGATAAAACCAGCATTATAGCCATAAGAAGTAAAAAAGCTATTGAACGTATAAAATTATTTTTCATCATTTTCGCTTATCTCCTGTCTTCATGCCAGTTCTTTTTGAAATATATTGCTGAATAGCAGTTATTGTTAAAGTAATGATAAGCAATATGTAAGAAATTGCAGCGGCATATCCGTATTCACCAGCATTGAACTGTTTAAACAGATAATAGCCAGCAACAGAAGAAGAACCAACTGTATTACCCATTATAGAAGCCTGTGGACCGCCAGCCGTCATTGCGTATATTTCTGTAAATGCGTTTAAAGCACCTGTAACGCCAGTAATAACCATAAATGTTATAATAGGCTTAAGCAAAGGAAGAGTTATCTGGAAAAACTTTTGAAATTCTGTTGCTCCATCTATGTCTGCTGCTTCATAAACGTCATTAGGAATATTTTGTAAAGCCGCTAGGAACAATACCATACCAAAACCAGCGCCTTTTAATGTCATTGCTATAACAACAGCAAGCAAAGCAGTCCATGGACTGGATAATAAACCTTGTTCAACAAAGAAGTTACCAATAGGCAAATTGGGGTCGAATATTTTGGAAGCGATTTGTGCCAAAACACCAACTTTTGGAGCATAAATAAGAGTCCAAATTACGCCAACAACAAGCATATCTAATACATTAGGCAAGAAGAACGCACTTCTGAAAAAATCTTTTCCAAAGAACTTATTATTTAACAACATTGCCAAAGCAAGAGACATACAAATACCCAAAGGAATACTTAATAAACCATAAATAAAAGTAATTCCTAAAGACCACCAGAATTGGAAATCACCTATTATTTTAATGTAATTGCCAAATCCAACAAAATTTAAGTCTGCCAAATCATAGCTCTGAGTTGTTCCAAAGAAGCTAAGGTAAAATGAATAGAAAATTGGAAATACAAGAAATACTGCGAACACTATTAAAAACGGCGACAAAAAAGCCAACGCCACTTTAGTGTCCTTTGTGGTTCTAATAGCCAAAACACTGTCCTCCTATTGGTGCAACAGATAAATATTTATTAACAAAATAATATATTAACACAGAATTTTTACAAGTAAAATATTTTTGTAACTTATTGCTCTATTACAAAACATCTTAAATCTAATTCATTTAATTTTTCAGCTTTATAATCAGCATCAGCCTCTGAATTAAATGGTCCTATTAAAACTCTGTAAAATTCGCTTTTTTCATCAGGATTTTTTAAAATGGGTTCAGATCCAATATCTTTTAACATTTTAAAAATTTCCGCCGCTGATGCTTCATCAGTAAAAGAGCCCATTTGTACATAATACACCGGTTTATTCTGTGTTTCTGCCACGATATTGTTTTTAGATTCATATGCTATTTCTACCGAAGGCAACTCAGGTATTTCAGCCGGTTGTTTTTTCATATTAACAGGCTCATATTTATTCATGTCTTTTGAATAAACTATAGTCGATTTTTGTGGGGTTGAAGTTTCTAACGCTTCATCTTCTACAGCAATATAGCTTGGTTTTTTACCAACATCTAGAAGCATATATATACCTCCAAAGAAGATTACGCCTATAAAAAAGTATACCAGAACTTCTTTTAAGCTATCTCCTTTTTGAGGAGGCGGCCCCCAGTCAAACGTTCGTTTATCTTTCATGTTTTATTCCGTAAATATTAGAAAACGCCTGCAAGCATTTAAAACTTGCAGGCGCCTATTTAAACTTTAATTAAAGTTTTCTATAAGCTNNGTTATATAATGATTCTTTAGAACTGATAAGCATTGCTCCACCAGGAACCAATATATTGTAAATATTATCTGCCATTTTTTCGCTACCTTTTTGAGAGAAATCAGTAAAGAGGTTTCTGCAGATTACAACATCGAAATAGCCAAGTTGTTCCATAGCTTCGCTATTTACAGTGTTTGTAAACTTAAATTCAACCATATTCTTTACAGAATCTTTTACTCTCAAATCGCCGCGATCGTCTTCAAAATACTGGTCAATGTATTTTTGGTCAATATTTCTGAACATTTCTCGTTTATAAATACCACGTTTTGCTGTATTTAAGCAGATATGAGAAATATCAATACCTGTTACGGAAACTTTTACTTTATCGGTATGTAAATCTTCAAGAACGCTCATAGCAACTGAATATGCTTCTGGACCGAAAGATGAACCGCAGCAAAGTATTCTTACAACTTCTGCACCTGCTTTGACTCTACTTTCGATGAGTTCTGGCAATACAGAATTAATCATAACTGTATTTTGTTGAGCTTCACCAAAGAATTCAGTGGTTGGAGTAGTTACAGAATCATATAGGCTGATAAGTATATCTGAGCCTTCTTCTGCGCCATATCTAAGGCTGTGGTAGTATTCAAGCCATGAAGAAATAAAGAATTTAGGAAGATTCTTAGCTAACTTATTCTTTAAAACAGCTTTATTTGCGATATCAAGACCGCACTTTTCTGCTATAATATTTCTTAGCCATAATGCTTCTTCTGTACCAATTTCGCCTGCTTCAGACTTATTGTTTTTAAGTTGGTCAATAAGTCTTGCTTGTCTTGGAGCTATAACAGACTTAAGTATTTCTTCGAGGAAGCTTGACTGATTTTCAGCAAAAGTAGCTATGAAGTGATTTCTTATGGTTGGAGAATATGTAAAGATAAGTTTAATCTTATCTTTAACTTCGCCAATTCCTCTATCGCCAGCTTTAAAGTATTTAATTGCAGCAATTACAAGGTTTTCATCTTCATTGTCAAGAACTTTTGCAACAACCGTAGAAGCATCGTTTGAATCCATGGCAGAAAGAGCTTCGATAGCACAATACTTAACAGCATTGCAATCATCGTTTTCAACAACATTTATTAAAGATTTTACGCTGCTTGCAATTTTTAAACCGCCCAATGCTTTTACGATTTGATATCTTACTTCCCATTTACCATGGTTAATAAATTTTTCAAAATCATTTACAACAGATTTATCGCCTATTTCGCTTAATGCAGCTACAGCAAGTTTTGCAACCTGTGGGTTTTCATCATTAAGTAATGGAACAAAGAACTGTTTTAATTCTTTACTCTTGAAAGATCTTAATGCGGANNGGAAAATTGCTTTAAGGTCTGTAAGATTTTCTAAAGAATTGCAAGCATTAACAATTACGCGCCATTCTTTATCTTGGAGTTTAGAAATTAAACTTTCTACAGCTCTAACAGAACCACACTGCCAAATAGTCTTAGCAATAGTTTCTCTAATTCTTGAATTATCGCTATCAAGCATTTCAAGAAGTTTCTTAGTAATTTCTGGTTCCTTGCGAAGAGCAAGAACAGAAGCGGCTGCTTCTCTAACGTCGCCGTAAGGCTCAGTATTTACAACGTTGAAGAGAGGTTCGACTACCTGTTCAGAATTTGAATTCTTCATAGCAAGACAAGCTTCACGACGAACGTGACCGTTGATATCTTTGAACTTTCTAACTAGAGCATTAAGAGCTCCATCGAAAGTAAGCATCTTAGAAATACCCATAACCGCAAATTTGCGAACGTTTTCATCTACATCTTCAAGAAGATCTTTAAGAGCCATAAATGCTGTTTCGCATGGATTTACGCTAAGGGTTCTAGCTAATGCTTGTCTTAATGCATCATTAGAGTTTGTTGTAAATCTAACTATTTTTTGAGGTATATTTGGATTATTGAATTTTTCAAGAATATTTAAAATTTTAATAGCAACTTCTGCGTTAACATCGCCAAGTTTAGCAAGAGCTGGTTCTACAACAGGATCTCCTAATGCAACCAAACCAGCAAAAGCAGTATCTACAACTTCTGCATCGCTGTGCTGTAAAGCGTTAAGAAGTATATCTACATATTCGCAATCATTAAGAGCAGCAGCAACTTGAATAACAAACTTGTATTCAGCTGCATCAATATTCTTTGCCTGTTTTTTAATTATAGGTCTAAAAGCATTAATATCAAGCTTCTTAAGAGTACCTTTATTTGATGCTTCAATTTGAGCAAGAGATTTTATAATAAGTCTGCCTGTTCCTTCATCTTCTTCGCTAATAAGTTTTTCAAACAAAGGATTTACAGCGTCAACAAATTCTGTTGCACCCAAAGCGCCTATAGCCNNCGTCTGACTTTAAAGCACCATAAAGAATAGGCATTGCATCAGCAACAGCAATATTTCCTAAGGCTTCAACTATTGAATATTTTAAAACATCAGAAGTTTTATATAATTCGGTTAAAACAGGAACAGCTTTAGGATCTTGAACCTTACCCAAAGATTCAACGGCAGTAGTTTTTACGTTATCATCTGGGTGAGTTGTATATTCAATAAGAGTATCGGTGCTAAGATGAGTTTTTACATCGCCTAAAACAACCAAAATTTGAATGATTTCATCAACGTCTTGAGATTGTTTGATAGCATTTTTTAAACAATCAACGGCAAAAACGCCGATATTGCGTAAAATACTCATAGCAGCGTTTCTTACATTAAGATCGCTGCTTTTTACAGATTCTACCAACTGTTTGATGACTATTTCGTGCCTCATATTGGAGAGCACGTCTAAGCTTGTGTTCTGAACGCCTTTATTTTCATCGCCGAGTGCTTCGCAAAGAACTTTAACTATTTCAGCGTTGCTGGCAAAAGCCTGCATCTGGCGAATAGCTTTGTTTCTTACGCTAGGATCTTGATTTTGATATTGTTCAAGTAATACTGCAGGATTTACCATATTTAAGCCCCCTTAGATGCTTTTTCGAGAAGTCTGTGAACTTCTTGAAGCATTAGATCAGGTTTAATTGGTTTCTGTAGGAAAGAATTAGCACCCAATGTAAGTCCTTTCATAACCATTTCTTTCTTTCCTTCAGTAGAAAGAATAATAATTGGAATATGCTTAAAATTTTCGTTTGCCTTTACCTGAGCAATAAGTTCAAATCCATCCATGCCAGGCATATTAAGGTCTGTTACAATCATGTCTACTTCATTCTTAGACATAGCTTCGATAGCTTCAATACCATTATTAGCTTCAAGAATCTTATATCCTGCCTTTTCAAGAGGGAAGCATGCAACTTTCCTCAACATCAAGGAGTCTTCAGCCACTAGAATCGTTTTGGCCATTTATATTAGCCCTCCGCAAATAAAAATCTCAGTTACAGATTATAATTAGTATTACATATAAAATGCAAACANNTCATCCTTCTGTTGCAGATTCAATTACTTTTAAAACAGAAGTCAGTCTACTTCTTGTTTGGTAATCAGTATTACCAGCAAGACCTCTTTCTATTGCGGTCTTTGCTAAATCATAATTTCCATTATCATATTGATAAAGAGCCAAATATAAATTTGCGCGAGCATTCTTTGGGTCTTTTTTTATAGCTTCAGATAAAATAGTTAATCCTATATCAGTAGTTTTATTTGAGAAAGAAGTTTCACCAGCATTTTTCATAGCTGCTGCAAAAGCAAGAAGCGTTCTTCCAATTTCAGCTTTATCTCCTATTTGTTCATAAGATTCTAATGCACTGAAATACATGCCTCTTTTTAAACTTTCTTCTCCAAACATTCTATAAGATTCGGCAGATGCTCTTTTAGAACCTGGAATTGCAAGCATTGAAGCAAAGTCAGCTTTTGGATTATTTTCGCCTTCAATAATAATTCTTTCGCAAATATTTTTAAGAGAAGCATCTTCCAACGATGGAACTAAAGATTTAATTCTATTTAAACCTTCATCTATTTTACCTTCTGTAAAATCTACCAAACCAAGAACAATACCGCATCTTGGATCATTAGAACTTAACTGGGCAGCCTTTTCCGCATATTTTCTAGCAAGTACTGGTTTAAATTCTGCGGTTACATAGAATCTTGAAAGATTATAAAAAGCTTCAGCATTATCAGGATAAGCTTCAGTAAGTTTTTTAAGAGTTTTTTCAGCACCCTTAAAATTCCTGCTCTGAAGCTGAGCGTCAGATAGCAATCTTCCGATAGAAGGATCACTTGAACTATTATCAAAAGCTATTTGCAACAAATCAGCGGCAACAGCAAAATGAGCAGCTCCTAAAGCAACGCCTGCTGCTAATCTAGCTTTTTCTGATTTATCTTTAGCAGAAACGCCTTGATTATAAATATCAAGATAAGCTTGATAGTTTTCCGGTTTTAAAGATGATTTTAATCCAAGTATATGATGTCCAAATGCCTTATAATCAAGATCATAAATATATAGCAAACCTCTAAATATTCGACATTCTAATACTGCAGCAGAATTTTGGTCGTCATAAGCAAGTTGTTCAGAATCGTTTAAAAATTTAGCTGCATTTTTTAAATCGCCTTTTTCCATAAAATATCTAGAACGTTCCAAGCAAACAACATATGAACCTCTATTATCTTTTGCAAAAGCTTCTGCTGTGGTATAAACAGATGAATCTACTTTTTCAGCAGTCTTTTTGCGATAGGCATCTGCGGCAGCAGCGGCTTCTACTTGTGCTCTTACCGTTGGACTTACAGCTTCTAAAGCTTTTGCACGTTCATTGTGAGCTTCTAATTTTACTGCTGGTGAAGCAGCATATTCAGCTTGAACATTTGGCTTAATCTTATCTATTTTCTTCATGTTATAAATAGATGAGCTATCATTTTCAGCAGGATAATTCATAAATTTATCTTCTTCGTTATCATACTGATAATCAACAGGAAGAATACTAGCAGGTCTTGGTACTATATAAATAAATCCGTCAGCTTGTTTGGAGGTTTGATCTTTTGATTTAACCTGTTCTATAGCTTTTTTAGCTTCTTTTGTGCTATTTGTCTCAGTTTTAGAAACAACTACTCTAGAATCTTTATTATGTCTTGATTTCTTTAAATTACTTCGAGATTCCTCTTTTTTTTGGTTATTTACAGCAGATTTAACGACAGCTTGAGTATTTAACAAAGCAGAAGAAGCATTTGAAGCAATCACTTCTTTAGTATTTTCTAAATTAGCTGCTGCTTTAACTTGTTTCTTAGATTCAACAGGCTTAATTGCAACAGATTTTTTTTCTTCTTTTATTTTGTTTACTACCTTTTTATCTTCTGCTTTTAAAGTTATTTCTTCATTACTCTTAACTTCTTTTATAGGCTTTATTTCAGTAGGCATCTTTTCGGGCTCAAATCTATCCTGGTCTATTTGGGCTAAAATATTCTTAGCTCTTTCATTACTAGGTTGAACCTTTAAAATCCACTGTAAATGTGGCTTTGCAAGTTCTACCTGCCCCATATTTATCAATGATTCTGCATAAAACATTCTTGCGCTAATATTGCCAGGAGAGCATTGTAAAATCGTTTGAAATTGATTTCCGCTGTCTTTATAGTCCTGCATTAAAAATAATGACTGACCATATCTGAATCTTGCTCGCAAATCTGATGGTGAATAAGATAGAGCTTGCGAATAACTTTCGGCAGCAACGGCATAATCTTTAGAAGCAAAGGCTTTTTCACCTTTCTTGTATAAATCGTCAAACTCGGCACATTTACCGCAACTAGCCGATAAACCGACCAACAAAAGTGATGAACAAATAGCCTTTTTAAAAATACTACCCATTGGGCTGCCTCCGAAATTTTTATTATATCTTGCTAAAAAAATCGGCAGAATAATAANNCATCAAACCATACAGAGTTACTTAAACATGGACCAGTTTGAAGAAAGATTCTAATATAAGCTATATTAGGTTTAAAAATAATATTTTTGTCAGTATTAACTATATGTGTTGTTAATTGCAACCAGTCTTTTGAAGTTTTATCAGAAGAAGCAATCATATATCGATTTCTCAGTTTTTTATTGGAATCATAAAGATCAAAACCGATAGCAGATGGCTGATTTCCGTCTTCCGACTTTCTCAATGCATTAAAAATAAAAGATGATTTTTCGCCAACAGCAACATAATCAGAATAAATTCTTGCAATAACATTGCCCGCAGGTTTGCTTTCCAAAGAGGCATTACCGCTATGTTTTTGGGATTTAGAAACAGTGAAATTTCCACTAATTATTTCCCACTTTGATAAATCAGAAGCTTCAAAATCTCCATTAGGAATAAGATTAACTGGTACCGGAGCTTTTAATACACTTCTTACACTTGTTCCAGGAGTATTTCCAGCCGTAGATGTAGACTGCATATTAGGACTATAATTCATCTTAGCCAAATTCCTCTTGGCATTTGCAATTCTTTCCGAATTAGTGGGATGAGAAGATAAATATTTCTGAATACCTTTGGTATCACCAAACTTATTTAACATTCTTTCCCATAAATTTATTTGAGCAGCAGGGTTAAAACCAGCCGCCGCCAATTTACTTTGCCCTATATCGTCAGATTCATCTTCCTGTTTTCTAGAAAACCCCATACTAACAAGATAATTAAGTATTGTGCCCCATGTATCTTGGTCTTTTTTATTTTTAACTGCCTTTTTTAACAAAGCTACCATTGCGGCTGAAAGTCTATAATTCTTTAAACTGTGGCGCATTTGCGAATGACTAAGTTCATGAGCCAAAACAGCAGCTAATTCATCATCGTTTTGAACTAAATCAAGCATACCTGTATAAATATAAATATGACAACCAGGTATAGCAAAAGCATTTACTGTTTTATCATGTAAAACAGTAATAGTAGGCTTCATTCCATGAAAATTATATTGGGGAACAAGCCTATCGAAGACGCTTTTTACATAGTCATTTATAGCTTTATTGGATTCCGGCTTACTTGTAAGCTTTTGCCACATTTGAAGTTCTTTGCCTAAACGTTTTTCTGCTCCAACATCTCCAGTAAGCCATAATAAAATATTTGCTTCTTCGTAGTCTTGATAAGCTTTTAACAACTGAGAGAAAAAGTTTTTGCTCTTTGCATGAGCAGAGTTAGAACTTAAAATAAAACTTACAAAAACAAAGACTGTAAAAAGTTTCTTCAATACTGCTTTCATATTCTCATCCAGCTTTTTCAGCAGTCATAGGAATAACTCTTCCATCTTCCAAAAATTCGAAAGCTTTAGTTTTGGTCTTTGGTGGGTCAAATTCAGTATCCAAATAACGAATATATATAACGGTTTTACCCATATATTTTCTAAAAGTTACTTTGGCGTTTGGATAACCAGTATCTTCCCATAGCAATTTATAAGAACCAGAATCATGTTGCAAAAGAGCAAATTCTTTATAACCTGCTGAACCGCCCAAATCCATTTGAACGAGTAATTCAGCATCGCCATCATGATTTAAGTCTTCTTCATAGACTTTTTCTATGCGTCTACCTTCGGAATCAAAAATTACTATTGGTCTGTTTAATCTATCTCTTATGATCTTATCAAAGCTTCCAATCATACCTTCTATTTGAGTATGCTCAATATAAAGCTTTCCACCTTGACCAATAGAAATAATATCTTCTGTAACGGTTTTATCGCCTTCTGCGGCATAAACAGGCACTGCAGTTACACCAAGAACAAATGCAAACATTAAAACTANNTCACTATATTAAAACAATAAAAAAAACGGGAGCCGATATAACTCCCGTTTTTATAAACCGTTAATTATTTAAAAGCACCAAGACCTTTGGTATGAGAATAATTTGTTGTTTGGAAAGTATCTGGGTTAGTTCCCTTGCTTTGTAAATAACTTCGTTCGTTAGCAGTCAATTCTAAACCTAAGCAAGCTTTAAGTTTAATACCATAGAATTGAACCGAAGTCCCAGAAGCTTTGAATTGTTCCCATGTTCCTGCAAGTTTAGAAGAATATGGCCCCATATTATAACCACAAGCAGCCATAATTATCTTTTCTTCACCTGTTTTATTTCTTATGTTTTTGCAGTTAAATATTTCTTTAAAGCATTTTGTTGAACCCATAAGATTTTGAGCTGGGTCAGTTGGATCGGCAATTCCAAGACCTTTAGAAGTAGACGGCATAAGTTGCATAAATCCTTGAGCTCCGCAGCAGCTTGTAGTAAGCTTTCCACTTGCATTTCTGTGAACTCCGCCGCTTTCAATCCACATTATGGCAAGAATAAAATCTCTTGGAGTAATAGTTCTACCATATTTATTTGTTACTGTTGGGAAATTCCAACTGGAAGCATAAGCATTAACAGCATCGTCAACCCATTTATTAAAGTCTGGAGAATTGCTGCTTATTGCACCGCTTGAAGCTCCATTAGATTGTGCAGCAGGTTCATTGCCGCTTGTCGCTTTAGAACCGCTATTTCCTGAATTATTTGAATTATTTGAAACATTACCGTTGCTAGAATTATTGCTAGTTGAAGTTTCTCCAGCTGCAAAGTTAGATTGTTTAACACCTTCTTCTCTGGGTAAATATCCACCGCTTGCCGTATTGCCTGGATAATAAGGTGCTAAGCCAGAAGCAGGATTATTTGCAGAATTAATATAGTTTTTATGCATATAACCAGTCTGACCATTTACTTCAACAATAAAGAATTCACCAGATTCGCCTGTAATGGTAACAGAAGTTCCTGAAGGGAAAGAACCATGAACTGGTCCCCATGGCCATTCTCTAATTCTCAAAGCAGAACAACCAACTATAGTTCCTTGAATAGGAAAACCATCTTTTTTTATTTCTTCTTTAACTTCAGAATTCTTTAAAGTTTTTGCTGTTGCAGTAGTAATAGAATCATCATTGTTATCTGAAGTTGCTGTTACAGTATCTACGTTAAAAGGATCTGCAGTATCGTTAGCGGCAAAAAGAACTGTTCCAGTAGAGATTGCCGCAGTTATAAAAATAGGAAGCAATATATGTTTACGCACTTTATAACTCCTTATATTTTTCTTATATACTATATATTACTAAATAATCTTAACAAAGTTTAATTATTATTTAAAGTATATTCTAAAAAAATATTAAGCAGTATATTTTTCTACTGTTTCTATTACAACTTTAATAGTTGTATCTATATCTTTTTCAGTAAGGGTAGGATGTATTTGAAGCATTAAAGACGTATCTGCAAGTTTTTTAGCCGTAGGCAATTCTTCATGACGGCGACCATAATACTTTGTAAAAGATTCTTCTTTATAGACTTCACCGCATGAACCAGAACCACAATATACGCCAGCATTATTAATAGCTTCCAGAATAGTGTTTCTGTCACAACCTTCTTTTAAAAATTCTAAATTCAAATAAAGATAATATTTATAACAAGAATGAAAAACATTACTTGGAATATTTGGAACATGCAAAGCTTTAATTTTGCTGAAAGCTTTATTCATACGTTCCGCATATTCACGTCTTTTTTCAACCCATTTATCGAGTTTTAATAGTTGCCTGCGACCAATAGCAGCTTGAAGCTCAGTCATACGCCAATTTGTTCCAAATGTAGTGCAAACAAACTGGAAGCCTACTTTATGCTCTTTGCTGTGAGTTTTTTCGTAAGACTTTCCATGGTCTTTATAAGACCAGCATTTTTTAAATATGGCTTCATCATCAGTAAGAAGCATTCCGCCTTCGCCGCCAGCAGTCATGATTTTATCCTGGCAAAAAGAAAAAGCTGCTATATCGCCAAGAGTCCCAACATTTTTTCCTTCATATTTAGCGCCATGTGCTTGAGCACAGTCTTCTATGACATACAAATTATGTTTTCTGGCTATTTCCATAATTTTGTTCATATCGCATGGACAACCAGCTAAATGGACACAAATAACGGCTTTTGTTTTATTTGTTATAAGTTTTTTTATTGAGTCTGGAGAGATATTTCCTGTTTCGGAGTCTACATCTGCAAAAACAGGAATAGCTCCACGCATAATTATACAACTTGCCGATGCCATAAAAGTTCGGCTCGTTACTATAACTTCGTCGCCTTCTCCTATATCATAAGCTATTAGAGCTAATTCTAAGGCTAAAGAACCGTTGGAAAGAGCAATAGCGTATTTTCTTCCAACATAATCTGCAAATTCTTTTTCAAATAAATGACATTCTTCACCAGTCCAATAGTTAACCTTACCGCTTCTTAAAACTTTTTCAGCAGACTTTACTTCATCTTCAGAAAAAAACGGCCAAGGTGCATAAACCAAAGACTGACCATTGCCACTCATTTGTTAACTCCATAACNNGCTAACTTATAATCAATTTATGATATAAACAATATCAATGCTTAATATAAAAAATAAAAGACTTTACAAGTTATAAAAATTAGTTTATAAAAAACAACATGAATACAAATACTACATTTTATAAACTTCATGGAAAACGCATAATAGATTTAATAATGTCTATTGTTGCTTTAGTAGTTTTAGCTCCAGTTATGTTGCTTACAGCTATTTTAGTTAGAAAAAAGCTAGGAAAGCCAATCATATTTAAACAATTACGTCCCGGACTTAATGAAAAAATATTTACTTTATATAAATTCNNAGACGGGAAACCTCTTCCCGATAGCGTAAGACTAACTCCTTTCGGTAAATTTCTTCGTTCTACCAGCTTAGACGAACTTCCAGAAATTTTTAATATATTAAAAGGTGAAATGTCTTTTGTAGGTCCAAGACCACAATTAGTAAGAGATATGGTCTTTATGACAGATGAACAACGACAAAGACACACAGTAATTCCAGGTTTAACTGGTTGGGCACAAATTAATGGAAGAAATAACGCTAGTTGGGAATCACGACTATCCTATGATCTTCAATACATTGAAAACATTTCCTTAATCCACGACTTTGAAATTATATTCAAAACATTTTTTAAAGTTTTCATGAGAAAAGATGTAAATACAGAAGGCATGGATACTTCAGAAGATCTTTGTGATCATTTGCTCAATACTGGTAAAGTAACAAAAGAAAAATATATAGAACTAAACCAGGAAGCTATAAATTTAATAAATAACTATAAAAAATAATATCATACAAATTCTGTTAAATAATTAATTAAATATTGCTTTTATTTTAAATATAGACTAATCTAATTAGAACGGTTATAGTATAACCAATTTTTTGTAAACTTTAGAGACACAGAGAGTTAGTATGAACAAAATAGTAGAAAAAAAACAGCTTTCAGAAAACGTTTTTATGTTTGTAGTTGAAGCGCCTCTTATCGCAAAATCTCGTAAGCCAGGAAATTTTGTGATTTTGCGCATTGGCGAAAAAGGTGAAAGAATTCCTTTAACAATCGTTGATTCAGACCTCGAAAGAGGCACAATCAAGCTTATTGTTCAACAGGTTGGCGCAAGCACAATGAAGCTTTGCAAACTCAACGAAGGCGATTTTTTAACAGATTTAGTCGGACCTTTAGGCAAACCTACCAAAGTAGCAAAAATCGGAACATTGCTCGCTATGGGCGGTGGCGTAGGCAACGCTCCACTTCTTCCTATAGTAAAAGCTTTTAAAGAAGCAGGTAATAGAGTTGTAACCGTTCTTGCGGCAAGAACCAAAGACCTTATTATTCTAGAAGACGAACTAAGAAAATATTCCGATGACGTTATCATTATGACTGATGATGGATCATATGGCAAAAAAGGCGTTGTTACAGTAGGTGCCGAAGAAGTAATTCAACGCGAAAAAGTCGATGAATGTATCGCTATCGGTCCTGCAATAATGATGAAATTCGCTGCAGCTCTAACTAAAAAGTATAACATACCGACTCAGTGCAGTTTAAATACTATTATGGTCGATGGAACAGGCATGTGCGGAGCTTGCCGTGTTACCGTTGACGGAAAAACCAAGTTTACATGCGTTGATGGCCCCGAATTTGATGCACACAAAGTTGATTTTGACGAAATGCTGAAACGTTTGGGCGCTTATAAAAAAGAAGAGCTCGAAGCTAAACAGAAACTTTGTTAATTCAAAAGCGAGGAAAATATATGGACACAAATAAATTTGAACAGGAAAGAAACGAAGCTTGGCGCGAAGAACTTAGAAAATCCGTTCCAGTAAAAGAACGAGTTGCTATCCCTCGTGTAAAAATGAACGAAGTTCCACCATGTGAACGCATAAAATCTCAAAACATCGAAGTTAATAAAGGTTTAACAAAAGAAGAAGCTGTTCAGGAAGCAAAACGCTGCATGGATTGCCCAGATCATCCTTGCACAAGCGGTTGTCCCGTAAGCATTAACATTCCTAAATTTATTAAGAATATCGAAAGACAGCATTTTTCAGAAGCTATTAAAACTCTCAAAGAATATAGCGCATTGCCAGCAGTTTGCGGTCGTGTATGTCCGCAAGAAAAACAGTGCGAAGCAAAATGCACATACCACAAGATGAAGAAAGAACCTGTCGCTATCGGTTATCTCGAAAGATTTGCGGCAGACAACGAAAGAGAATCTGGAAACATTCAAATACCAGAAGTTGCCCCTTCTAACGGCATAAAAGTCGGCGCTATTGGCTCTGGTCCTTCTTCACTTTCATTTGCTGGCGATATGGTCAAACTTGGCTATGACGTTACTGTTTTCGAAGCTCTCCACGAAATCGGCGGCGTTTTAAAATATGGTATCCCTGAATTTCGTCTTCCAAACTCTATCGTCGATACCGAACTCGACAATTTGGCTCAAATGGGCGTTAAGTTCGAAAAGAACTTTGTTGTTGGCAAAACTGCCACTTTCGAAGATCTCAAAAAAGACGGATTCAAAGCTTTCTATGTTGGCTCAGGCGCTGGCTTGCCAAACTTTATGAGTATTCCTGGTGAAAACCTTAACGGCGTTCTTTCCTCCAACGAATATCTCACAAGAGTTAATCTAATGGGCGCCAATCAAGAAAACTCCGATACCCCAGTTTTAAAAGGGAAAGTCGTAGCAGTCGTAGGCGGCGGCAACACAGCTATGGACTCTGTAAGAACCGCTAAACGCTTAGGAGCGGAAAGAGCAATCATCATTTACAGACGTTCAAAAGATGAAATGCCTGCTCGTCTTGAAGAAGTAAAACACGCCGAAGAAGAAGGCGTTGAATTTATGACTTTACACAACCCAATCGAATACCTTCCAGACGAAAACGGAAGAGTCGCTAAGGTAAGATTGCAAAAAATGGAACTCGGCGAACCAGACGCATCTGGCAGAAGAAGCCCTGTTCCAATAAAAGACGCTATTATCGAATTAGATATCGACATAGCTATCGTTGCTATCGGCGTTTCTCCAAATCCGCTTATTCCTGGCTTGCTCGAAGGCGTAAAACTCGGAAGAAAAGGCACAATCGTCGTAAACGATGAAACAATGCAATCAGACCTTCCCGAATTTTTCGCTGGCGGCGACATCGTAAGAGGCGGAGCTACAGTTATTCTTGCAATGGGCGACGGCAGAAAAGCAGCCGCCAATATGCACGAATACTTACAAAAAATGAACAAAAAATAATTAACTATCAACAATAAAAATCAAACTCTTCGGGTGTAAATAAAAATACTTCCCGAAGAGTTTTTTATAGTAAAAAAGCTTTTGAATTTATAGTAGGTAAAGTTTGATTATTAGCGATTAATCTCTGTTATATTGACTATATTTAAATTTATACGTATAATTAAATAAAATTTGACGTATAGGTGAAATATGCAGACAAAACTAACTCTGAGAATGGATAGCATAATAATAGATTTGGCAAAGAAATTTGCATTTAAACATGGTATATCTCTTTCTAAATTAGTTAGCAAACTTTTAGAATTGCATATTAATGCTGAATCGCCTTCTAACGATAATAATTCTGATGAAGAATTTGAAAAAGCTATGCAGCATCCGTTTATGAAGAAATTTGTTGGGGCAGTAGAAAACTCAAATATTAAAAATGATGATTATGCTGATTTTTTAGAGGAAAAATATAAATGACCAATAAAGTGCTTTATGATTCTGACGTTTTATTAGATTGTATTCTAAAGAGAGAACCTCATTACATAGAATCCTCCAAAGCTTTGTATAAAGCCGTTGTTCATAAAGTAAACGGGGTTATTGCTTCACATTCTGTTTTAAATATTGCTTATATTTTGCGCAAAAATCATTCAAATACCGAATTACGCTCTTTACTCAAAGAATTGATTAGTTATCTTCCTGTAATTTCAGTAGATTCCAAAGTTATCAATAAAGCTCTTGATTCAGATATTAAAGATTTGGAAGATGCTGTAATAAACTATTCGGCAGAACAGAATGGAGTAAACTGTATAATAACCCGCAATATAGACGATTACAAAAACTCAACAGTATTAGCTGTTTCACCTTACGAGTTTAACAGACAGCAACAAAATTAGACAAAAGCTTTAAACTCAAAATTCAAATATATAATAATGTGCATGCTTTGGGATAAATAGCTTTAATTTTTTATCATTTTTCAATTTTACAGCTTTGCAGCTTTTTTTAGACGTTTATTTTTTGTTTTATCTTGTATTATTTATTGTATAATCATAACTTAATGATATAGTGCGAAAGGGATAATGAAATGGCTGATAATCAGTTTGACTGGGTTGATTTTTATAAAGAGTTTGCTCATAAGCTTTTGGAATATAAAAATAATCGTAAAGAGCTTATAAAAAAGATTGAAAAAATATATGATATTACTGATATAAAAATGCCTACTCTTGAAAGAGATAGAAAATTAGTTGATATTGATCCATTTACAATTTTCGGACTTTTTAATAAAGGATTAACTACAGATAATAGAATAAAAATAATTAAAGCATTATCTGAATTATTTAATGTATCTGCGACTATTCCAACATCTTTTAATAGTATTCCAGTAATTGACCCAAGAACTGCTACATTCTATCAATTTATCGGACAAAGGGGTATTTCTGATATTGATAATCTGTGGAATTTATTTGAAACAGCTTTAAAATATTCTGATAATACCATGGCAGAAAATCTTAAAGAGTTTTCCAAATATTTCGATTTGGTAATCAAGCAAACTGGTATAGGTAATAGCAAGATTACTATGGCATTATACTGGATTTCTCCAAAATTCTTTTTAAATTTAGATTCTCGTAATCAATGGTATATATATGTTTCTGGTAAGCTTCCTGATAGTTTAATTAAAACACTTCCAGAAATTAAAGGAAAGTTAGATTCTGGTATTTATTTTGACATAACAAAAAAAATTAAAAATTATATTCAAAGCTCAAATAGTCCTTTTAAAAATTTAATGGAACTAAGTTATGAAGCTTGGCGCTACTCGGAAGAAGATAATGAAAGGGAAAGAAAAGAAAAACAAACATTTAATAAAGGTATTAGTAAAGAAACAAAAATATTAAATGATGATACCGTTCGTTTTTGGATTTATTCCCCTGGTCATAATGCTGAATTTTGGAATGAAAACTGTAAAAAGGGCATTATGGCAATAAGTGATGATAATATTGGGACTTTAAAAGCTTTTAATTCCAAAGAAGAAATAAAACAAAAAATGCAAGAAATAATAAATCCTGATGGAAATTTTATGATTGCTACGAATATGGATTGGCAATTTGCAAATGTTATGAAACCAGGGGATATTGTTTATGCAAAGAAGGGTAGACACACTATTATTGGTAGAGGTGTTGTTACTGGGGAATATGAATACGATCCGAAGCAAAAACGCTATAAAAATATACGTGAAGTAAAATGGACTCATATTGGGGAATGGGATTATCCTGAAAATGCAGCAATAATGTGGACTTTATGTGATTTGACTCCATATGTAGATTTAGTTAATAAACTAGAAGCTTTATTTCAAGAAGCAGGTGAAAATGACGAAATTGAACCTAAGAAAACTAAATATGATCCATACACAGAAGATGATTTTCTTGAGGATGTTTTCATAGAAAAAGAAGATTATGATAACCTTGTTAATCTTTTGAAGCGCAAAAAAAATATTGTTTTAACTGGTGCTCCAGGTGTTGGCAAGACTTATACCGCAACTCTTTTGGCTTATTCAATGATGGAAGTACAAGATAAAGACAGAGTGACTTTAGTTCAATTTCATCAAAGCTACACTTATGAAGATTTTATAATGGGTATACGGCCAACAGAAAAAGGAACTTATGAATTAAGACACGGTGTCTTCTATGATTTTTGCAAAAAAGCTGAAATAGATAATGAAAATGCTTATTTCTTTATTATAGATGAAATTAATCGAGGCAATTTAAGCAAAATATTCGGCGAACTTTTTATGCTATTAGAAGCTGATAAACGTGGTACTCCAATACAGCTTTTGTATAAAAACGAATATTTTAATATTCCAAGCAATGTTTATATTATTGGGATGATGAATACTGCTGATAGAAGTCTTGCCTTAGTAGATTATGCTTTACGTAGAAGATTTGCTTTTTATGATATGAAACCTGCTTTCGATTCTCAAGGCTTTAAACAATATTTAAGTGAGTTTAACAGTATAAAATTTAATAATCTTATAGATTGTGTAAAAGGATTAAATAAAGAAATAGAAAACGATGAGTCGCTTGGAAGTGGTTTCTGTATCGGACACAGTTATTTTTGTAANNTTTGAAATTATTCCATTATTGAAAGAATACTGGTTCGATGAAAAAAGCAAAATTGAAGAATGGAGCGAAAAACTAAGAAATTCTATTGGTAAATGAATATATTTAAAAGCTTCCCCTTGAGGGGAAGTGGCTTGCTTGCAAGACGAAAGGGTGACCTAGCTAGAGTAAAATTTTGTTTAGCGATAGCGTATTAATAATGCCAAAGAACATTGTTTCCTCTAATTACGTCACCCCTCCGTCAGACATTCGTCTGACACCTCCCCTCAAGTGGAGGCTTTAGGAATTAACATCAAAAATGACAGACAATATAACAATAAAAAACATTTATTATATGCTAGCTTATGCTTTTCAAATACTGAAAGAGCAAAGTTATAGAAAATTAGCTTCTGAAAATTTCAGTAATATTGATGAATNNATATCTTTACTCATTAAACGTGGAATTGGTAGAGAATATATTGAACAAACAGAACCTCTTTCTGTAATTCGAGGTAGAATTGAAATAACTCAAAGCTTAAAAACTATGAGCCATATAAATAAAAAATTGATTTGTTCTTATGATGATTTTGCTGTAAATTCCTATACGAATAGAATTATTAAGACTACAATTTTTCATTTATTGCGTAAAAACATAGATAATAACATAGATAATAAATACAAAAAGTCACTTAAAAGATTAATTGGTTTCTTGAGTGATGTTGATTTTTTAGATATTAATACTGTTAATTGGAATATTAAATATAATCGAAATAATCAGCATTNNTCTTTGACGAACAGACAATGTGCCGTTTATATGAGAAATTTATACTAAAATATTATCAGAAAGAATTTCCAACAATATCTGTAAAAGCTTCTAAAATACCTTGGGCAATAGAAAATTCTAATGCTAATTATAGTTTATTACCTGATATGCAAAGCGATATAATGCTGACAAAAGAAGATAAGGTATTAATTATTGATGCAAAATATTATTCTCAATCAACCACAAAAAACTATAACAAAGATAGATTGCATTCTTCCAATTTATATCAGATTTTTACTTACGTAAAAAATAAGGTATATGAATCACCTGATAAAAAAGTATTGGGTATGTTATTGTATGCTAAAACAGATGATACAAAACTGACTGAGCCTTTGCATTATAAAATTGCTGGAAACGATATCCATATCAGAACCTTAGATTTAAACTGTGACTTTAATAAAATAAAAGACCAATTGAATGAAATAGCTAAATTGCTCAAATAATTTTTTCCTCTTATTTGATATTTTTTGACTGTTATTATTTTTTGCCTATCTATTCAAAAGCTCTCACCTTGTGCATTAGATTATATTCAGTGGAGAAACTTTTGCAAAGTAATAGAATGAGCTATGTGGAGTGCGGACATAAAACTAGATTCAAAACAGGCTTTATTATTATATCCTAGATGGGATAAAACACCAGAAGTTGATACTCATTATATTTTTTCAAATAGTAAGGAACCTAAAATAGACTTCAAAACAATTAATTTAAAGCAAAAAGATATAAAAAATTACTTTAATAAAAAAAATAAATTTATAAAAACAATTCAAAACGTATTAGGCGTAAGTGATGATAAATAGCATTCTTAGAGCAAAACAACAAGTTATTATACAGAATTTTAATGTTAATCCATATTTGAAGCAATAACCAAGATTATTATATTTTTAGTGTTTGTTAAATAGAAATATATAAAAATAGTCTTTCGACTTTTAGTTTGTTAAAAAGCAATCGAAGATTCTCTAATTATTTACAAAACATGTCTAATTCTACGCAATTCCCAAATTGTTCACTTTATGTTACAATTTAGTCATGGAAAACAACGAGAACGCAGAATATAAGATAAACTATGACGGCGCTTGGAAACAGCTTATAACCAAGCAGTTTAAGCATTTCTTAGAATTTTTCTATGCCTTTGTAGCTCAACAAGTTGATTGGTCAAAAGGCTTTGAGTTTCTCGACAAAGAGCTTGAAAAGCTTTTTCCAGAAGCCAACGAAAGCAAAAAATACGCAGACAAGCTTGTTAAGCTGTTCCTAAAAGACGGCTCTGAACAGTGGGTATTGGTTCATCTTGAGATACAAAACTACAAAGACGAAACAATATCCGAAAGAATGTTCACTTATTATTACAAAATTTTGGATTTATACAAGCGTGACATTGTAAGTCTTCTGTTGCTTACAGATATTGATAGCAACTGGCGCCCAAGCTTTTATCAAAAAGAATTTATGGGAACATAAACTAACCTTTGAATATAATTCTGTCAAGCTTATGGATTATTATACAGACGATTTAAAATCCGAGATAATAAAAACCCCATTTGATTTTGTAATCCTAACACATATTAATGCCCATGCAAATAAAGAGCCTATAGAAAAGCTTAAAGCTAAGCTAAAAATTGTCAGAGTTTTAGTTCAGGCGAGCAAAATGTTAAATTTAGACAAAAACATCATACGAGATATGTATATTTTCCTAGACTGGTTGCTTATGCTTCCAAAAGAGTTGAACTCCAAATATAATGAAGAACTGGAAAAAATGAAAGGAGAAAAAGGTATGGAAGATCTAGATATGTCTATCAGCCCAACTTTTAGAAGTAGCTATGAACAAGGTAAAGAACAAGGTATAGAACAAGGTTACAAAGTTTTTGTCAGTATGCTTTCTAAGCTTGGCAAAGATGAAAGTTTTATACTAAACTGCTTACAAAGCGAATACAACTTAACGCCAGAAATCGCTTTGCAAAAGTATAATCTTTACCATAACTAAAAGAAAAATATGCTCGACCCAAAAAACGCCGCTAAGAAATTCTCCGAACGCTGGAAAAGCAGAGGTTACGAAAAAGGCGAAAGCCAAAAATTCTGGAGTCTTTTCTGGTTAACAATATGGAACAGCCCAACTCCGAGCCAGAGGAAAAAGCGAAAATCGAAGCCATCGCCCAAGCCATATTAGACGCAAGAAATAATCACCCAGACTGTTCCTTAGCCGACCTATACGACGAAACCCTAATGCCCCCAGACTTGAGAAAAGCCCACCAAGCCAATGACAAAGCTGTGAGCAACATGGATGTTGCAAATGCGGCGATTGCAGGAAGCAATGGAGCCGTGAATGGAAGCCTACGGGCTTTCTGTAAAAAGCACTTCAGAAAGCGAATGCGTAGCTTTCTTGATGAATATATACAAAGAAGTGACAGGAAAAATGGAAATAAAATGACCCAGGTTTTGCTTGTTAAAAAGCAATCAGAGATTCTCTAATTATTTACAAAACATGTCTAATTCTATGCAATTCTCAAATAATTTGTTTTATGCTATAATTTAAAATAGAAAGGAATTGCTAAAGGAAAAGATGAATAAGAAGCTAGAATAAAAGAATTAGAGCTTGAATAAGTTCTATGAAAATAAAGTTTAGCTCTAATTAATATTTATATTTTTCCATTGGCATAATAAGCATATATTCGAATGTATTACAAAACCAATACTAAAGGCAATCCATATATAGTTTTACTAATAGCATCACTTTTTCTTACTTTAATGACATCGTCTATAACTTTAGAGAATACTATTTCTCCATGGATCTCCGTATTATTTCCTAGTTCTTTGATTATTGGATTTATTATTGGCTCTGCGGTTTTATCTTTATATAAAAACTTTATTTTTAGAGACCCAGATAATGAACCTTTTATTACAGGTCTTTTAATCATTTTAAGTTTAATTTTATTAACTTTTAGCGCAGAAACTATCTTAAATCGTATTATTAACTTAAAACCTCCTGAAATACGCGAAGTAGAGATTAATTATGCAAAACAATGGGTTTCTGTTTCCCGTTCAAGTAAAGGTGGTTCTAGCAGAAGTTATAATGCTATTATTAATTTAAAAGGGTGGGAAGGCTTAAACAAAGATTCAATAACCCTTGATATAAAATACGGAACTGCTGATTTTTATAAAACAGGATATTATGCCTCTGTTGTAGTAAGAACAGGATTATTTAATATACAATATATTCCCAAAAAAGAAATCAAACCAACATTTAAAGAAGTTATAAAAGAAGAAATAGTAACAAAAGAAAAAGAAGAATCATATAAAGATAATAAAGAAAAAAAGAATTTTCTAAATAATAAAAAAAATTTAAGATTTAATAATACATTATTAAATCCAAGATTAAAATCAGAAACAGAAGAAGAACGTAATAAACGAGTTTTTTATGACCCAAAAAGTCCCGACTTCGGAAAGAAAAAATTACCAAAAGAAGTTTACCAAGGTTTAGACGAAAAAGACAAAGATAGATACAAAGAAATCAGAAGAAAACTTGTCAATAATAGAAAAGAAGCTCAGAAGAATAAACCAAAATTAATAGGTTATTAAGTAATATTCTCATATTGATAATATAAACTTAAATACACAACATCTTTATACTATATCATTGATAAAATCGCTATTTTTTGGTATATTCCTTTCATCGTAAAAAACGAGGTAAAAATATGGTTGATCTTGATAAGATTATTTCATTGTGCAAAAGAAGAGGCTTCATTTTTCAAGGAAGCGAACAATACGGCGGATTACAAGGCACTTGGGATTACGGTCCCCTTGGTGTTGAACTTAAAAACAACGTAAAACACGCATGGTGGCGCGGAAACGTCTATGAAAGAGACGATATGGAAGGCATAGACAGTTCTGTTTTGCTTAACAGGCTCGTCTTAAAATATTCAGGCCACGAAGATACTTTCTCTGACCCAATGGTTGACTGCAGAAAATGCAAAAAGAGATTCAGAGCCGACCAGGTTGACCCCAACGAAAAGTGTTCAGAAGGCGGAACTCACGACCTTACCGAACCTCGCCCATTTAACCTGATGTTCAAAACAAATTACGGGCCAGTAGCTGATGAAAACAGCATAGCATACTTGCGCCCCGAAACAGCCCAGGGTATTTTCATCAATTTCAAGAACGTGTTAGATTCCACTAACCGCAAATTGCCTTTTGGCATAGCCCAAATCGGCAAATCATACAGAAACGAAATTACGCCTAAAAACTTCATTTTCAGAGTTCGCGAATTTGAACAAATGGAAATAGAATTTTTCGTAAAAGAAGGCACAGACGAAGATTGGCATAAAAAATGGATTGAAGATCGCTATAACTGGTATATCAGATTAGGCATCAAACCTGAAAACCTTCGCCTTAAAGCCCAAACTAAAGAAGAGTTGGCGCACTACGCAAAAGCTACTACAGACATTCTTTATCGTTTCTTCCCAGACAAAGAAGAAGAAGATAAACAGTTCGATGAAGTTGAAGGCGTTGCCAACAGAGCAAACTTCGACTTAACTTGCCACACCAAAGGCGGAAAACTTGTTTTAGCCGACGGCAGAGAAATTCCTAACACTCACGCAGTCAACAAGCTTACATATTTCGACCACGAAAGTAACCAGCACATTCTTCCTTTTGTTATCGAACCATCTGCAGGCGTTGACAGAGCTACCTTGGCTTTCCTTATGGATGCCTACTGCGAAGAAACAGTAAACGACGACACAAGAATAGTTCTCAAACTTCACCCCGCATTAGCGCCTATTAAAGTCGCTGTTCTTCCTTTAAAGAAAAACAACGCTGACATTAAGGCAACAGCTCTTAAAATTAAAAACATGCTTATGAAGTTCGGTTGGAGAACCGTTTATGACGATACAGCAGGAATTGGTAAACTTTATCGCCGCCAAGACGAAGTAGGAACCCCATTCTGCATCACAGTTGACTTCGACACCCTCGAAAACAACACCGTTACAGTCAGAGACAGAGACACTATGGCTCAAGAAAGAGTTGCCATAGACGACCTTAAAAACTATCTGACTGAAAAGCTTGGAACTTTCTAAGCATTAATGTCCGAAAACAAATCAATAGCAAAAAGCGCCGCTATCATGGCGATAGCGACGTTTTTTAGCAGAATAGCAGGTTTACTGCGAGAACAAACCTTTGCTTATGTATTCGGTGCTGGTGCGCTTACAGACGCTTTTAACGTAGCGTTCCGCATACCCAACCTTTTAAGAGATTTATTCGCCGAAGGTGCAATGAGTGCCGCTTTCGTTCCAACATTTAATGAAGCTCTCGAAAAAGAAGGCAAGGAACGAGCTTTTAAAATAACAAACCTTACTATTTGTTCAATTTTTTTAATAGTCGGCTTTTTAACAATATTAGGCATTATATTTTCTCCAGAAATAGTAACTGCCATTGCTCCAAAATTTGTCGAAAATCCTGACAAATTCGCAGTTACTGTAACTATGACAAGAATTATGTTCCCTTTTCTGTTAGCTATTTCTTGGGCCGCAATAGCAATGGGAATTTTAAATTCAATGGGTGAATTCTTTATTCCAGCAATAGCTCCTGTTTTTCTAAATTTGTTCATGATAATAGCAGGATGGACAATATGCCCATTAGCCGAAAAGTTTAATCAACCAGCCATAACTGGTATGGCAATTGGAGCAATGCTTGGTGGTATAACACAGTTTGCAGTTCAACTACCCTCTCTGTTTAAATACGGTTACAGATTCAAATGGTGCATTGATTTTTCAGACCCTGGTTTAAGAAAAATTTTCAGGCTTATTTTGCCAGGAACCATTGGCTTAGCCGCAACACAGATAAATGTAGCAATAAGCACTATTTTATCGACTTCACAAGGAGATGGCGCTGTTAGCTGGCTAAGTTATTCCTTTCGCATAATGCAGTTGCCATTGGGGCTTTTCGGAGTTGCGGTAGCTCAGGCAACCCTGCCAGCCATTTCCAAACTTGCCGCCAAAGGCGATAAAGAAGGAATGAGCGAAACATTATGCGGTTCTATAAGACTTTCTGCGTTCATAAACCTTTTTGCATGTTTTGCAATGGTAGCATTAGCCGAACCTATAATAAGAATTCTGTTTCAACATGGCAGATTCACTCCAGCAGACACAATAGCGACTGCAACGGCGTTAAAGGCATATGCAGTAGGTCTTTTATTCTTTTCTTTGATAAAAATACTTGGACCTGCTTTTTACGCATTAGACAACACAAAAATTCCTGTCATTGCGAGTATAACATCCGTTATTGTAACTATTGTTCTTAATTTAATGCTTATTAATCCATGCGGCTACTGGGGGCTTGCGCTAAGCACCGGAATCGGCGCAATGTTTAATTTTGCGATTCTGTATATTTTTATTCAGAAGAAATTAGGAAAATTCAGCAAATACTCTCTTACAGCAGGAATTATTAAAATAACTATTGCGACAGGTATAGCAGGAATAGCAATATACTATTCTTACAAATACCTGTCTACTCTTATAACCAACCACAATGGCTTTACTAACACCTGTATAATTCTCCTAATCGCCTCTGTAATAGGAACCGCAACACTTGCTGTTATTGCTAGAATACTCAAAATCGAAGAAGCTTCCCAAGCCTTTGAGCTTGTGAAAAGAAAACTTATAAAGCCAAAAAGAAAAGAAACTAACAACTAAATCCTATAGCTCGCTTTTCCTTTGAGCCCAAAGTTTGAAAATCTATATCGTCTTCGGATATTTCCTGCGGAACGGAAAAATCAAAGCAAACTTTTCCATCAGCCATAATTCTTTCTGCCATATTCATCTGAGCGTGTTCTATAAGATTTCTGGCAAATCTTCCGTTGCCAAAGTTTGGATTGCTTCTTGCAGTATTAAAAATATCCTTAATTTTTGCCACTGCCTTATCAGAAAATTTCATATTTGTAGTTTTGGCAAAATATTCGGCAATCTGGTATAACTCATCTGTCGAATAATCTTTAAAATCAACGTAATGAGCTATGCGTGAGCGAAGTCCTTCGTTTCTGTCGAGAAAATTCTGCATTTTATCTGAATAGCCAGCAAAAATGACGATAACATCATCTCTCATGTTTTCCATCTGCTGAACTATCGCGCTTATTGCTTCATCGCCAAAACTTCCTTTCCTGTCGTCTAGCAAAGAATACGCCTCATCTATAAACAAAACTCCTCCTTTTGCCTTTTCAAAAGCGTTACAAACTGCTTTAGCAGTCCAGCCTACGTATTTTGCTATTAAGTCCTGTCTGCTTACTTCATAAAAAGCACCTGTTGAAAGCAGGCCGTTTTCCTGCATTATTCTAGCAAAAAGCCTTGCAACCGTTGTTTTTGCCGTTCCTGGGTTTCCAGTAAAAACCATGTGCATTGAAGCACGTGCCGATATAGCTCCGTTATCTTTATAAATCTTTTGAAGCTTGTTATAGCATAAAATCTTATTTATAAGTCTTTTTACCTCGAAAAGACCAACTAGGTTCTGAAATTGTTCGTAAGCATTTTCGTTTGCGTTTGAGTTATCAATTTTTTGCAAATATACTACTGCATCTTTATATTGAGGGTATATGCTATTGCGAAGATTTTCGTCATACCACTTTTCAAAAATAGTTTTTAACTCCGAAGGATAATAAGATAATCTTTTTTGTAAGTTGTAAAACAACGTTGAATCATGTTTTACTTTTCGTTCTTTGGCTAGTTTAACTAAATAACCGCAGGCTCTATCAAAATTAACTTCGTTTTCTGAGATATTAACAAAAGCAACTTCATTTACAATAGGAAAAAACAACTCATGAAAATGTTTATTATCATAGGGTATGCAAAATATAGTAAGCACTTGATGTTTATACTTCTTCAAAAGCTGTAAAACGTATTCTACATACCTTTTAATATCATCTTCGTCAAAGTGTTTCCTATTATAAAAACAATCGCCAACGGCATTTATAACTATCGTTCCGCCAACGCTGTTTTTAAATAATGCTTCCAGTTCATCGTGATCGACTCTTTCCGTATAAATATTATAAAAAGAAACTCTTTTGCTAAAGATTCTTTTCTGGTTATAAAGCGTGCATAACAGCGATTTGTAATAAAATTTTATGGAATCTGAATCGTTGGTTTTAATATAGTAATGGACAGGGTGCCCCATAAATTCTGTTTTTGGCTCGCTTTTAACTATTCTTTGTATTTCTTTAGAGAGTTTATCTGTTCCAATACAGTATTTAAGAGATTTAACAATCTCGCTGTTTCTTCTTTCCTCTAATACTATTTCAGAAAAATAATCTTCAAAATGTCTTTGCAAATTATCTATGCCAAATTTTTCTAAAATTTCGCCATCGTC
>LXOW01237210.1_pt1 | contig 59552 bp, 51 predicted proteins | sample 1368591 | NCBI WGS metagenome assembly LXOW01 (sample SAMN04884650, study PRJNA319009) | bovine gut metagenome | isolation source: Cow rumen | host: Bos taurus | place: Italy: Legnaro (PD) | collected 2014-07-09
TCCGAGAGAACATTAAAAAGGAATGAGGGTTATGGAAGATTTAGATTATCAGGAATACAGACAGTTGGATACTTTGGAGGATTCCATAAAAACCGAGCTTGTGGAAGTCATCTGTCATGGTATTGTGGTGAGCAATCTGGCAGTTCTTTTGGCAAAAGAGCTTGGTGAAGACGATGATTTTTGTAGAGAAATCGCCATTGCAGGTTTGCTGCATGATATTGGTAAAATAAAAATGAACCGTTATTTGTACGGAAAGGATGCCTTAGCAGTAGAAGAAATGAAATACTTCCGAATGCATTCCGTATACAGTTATGACGTGTTACACAGACTGAATTATTCAAAATTAATTCAGGAAAGTGTGTTTCATCACCATGAAAATTATGATGGAAGCGGATATCCTTACAATCTGTCTCTTATNNCAGGAAAGTGTGTTTCATCACCATGAAAATTATGATGGAAGCGGATATCCTTACAATTTAGTGGGGAAGAGTATTCCTTACGGAGCACGCATTTTACATGTTTGCGACGTATTTGCTGCATTGACTTCGGATCGAAGCTATCGTTCCGCTTTTGATGAAGAAGCAGCTATTGAGATTATGATTGAAGAAACAAAGAATTATGACATTGAGATGTTTGTGGCATTTTTGAGGGTTCTTCATTCAGATGAATTTAAAAATGTATTTAATATTGAAGAACAGGTGGAACTATTTAATTCAATGATGTATTATATGTATGAACAACCGAAAAGAAGTGTTGTTCGAAAAGGAAAAAAAATAGTCGCTGTACATAGAGAGCATTAGAATGTTCTCTCGAAATTCTTGTATAAAAAGACTCTGAGAGAACATTAGATAGAATTGGAGGAAAAAAGAGTGATTACACAAAGACCAAAAGGTACCCAGGATTGGTATGGAGAAAGTATGCAAAAGAGAACCGTTTTAGAAAAAATGGCTCGTGATCTTTGCAAGGTTTATAACATCAAGGAGATTATTACACCGGTATTTGAGCATACAGAATTGTTTCAAAGAGGTGTAGGCGAAACTACAGATGTAGTACAAAAAGAAATGTACACATTTATGGATAAAGGTGATCGTAGCATTTCCTTGAAACCTGAGGGAACTGCAGGTGCTATGCGTGCTTATTTGGAAAACAGTATGTATGCAGAGAGCCAGCCAACAAAGATGTTCTATGTGACACCTGCCTTTCGTTATGAAAAACCACAAAGCGGAAGACTTCGCCAGCATCACCAGTTCGGAGTTGAGTTTGTAGGTTCAAAGAGTCCTTTGGCAGAAGTAGAGTTAATCACTCTTGTCACTACATTTATCCGCAATTTAGGACTTAAGGATGCAAAACTTCACATCAACAGCATTGGATGTGCAAATTGTAGAAAAGATTATAATGATGCGTTGCTTGCTTATCTTGGAAAACATGAAGATAAGCTGTGTCCAACCTGTAAAGAGCGTATGCAGAAAAATCCACTCCGTGTCATTGACTGTAAAGTTCCTGATTGTAAGGAAATTGTTGCAAATGCACCTAGAACCATTGATTATCTGGATGCAGAATGTAAAGAGCATTTTGAAGAATTACAGGCACTTTTAACAGAGCTTAATATTCCATTTGAAGTTGATACAGGCATTGTTCGTGGTTTGGATTATTATACAAAGACTGTATTTGAATTTGTAAATGCAGATGGATTTACCCTTTGTGGTGGTGGCCGTTATGACGGTTTGATTCACGAAATTGACGGAAAACAGGATATTCCTTCCGTTGGATTTGGTATGGGAATTGAAAGAATTCTTTATTTCCTTGATAAAGAGGGGATAGAACTTGAAAAAGCACCGGTTCCTGAATTATACGTAGGAATTTTAGGTAAGGAAGCAAGAGCAAAGGCATATCGTCTGGTAAATGAACTTCGTCTTGCCGGTGTTGTAGTTGAGACAGACTACATGGACCGAAGTGTGAAAGCACAGATGAAGTATGCAAATAAAATTAATGCGAAAAATACAGTGGTTCTTGGTACGGATGAATTGGAAAAGGGCGTTGCTACAGTGAAAAACATGGATACTCATGAAGAGACAGAAGTTTCATTGGACGAGATTGCAGCTTTGATTTTAAAGAATACAGATAAGTAATTTTAATGTCGCTGGTCAGGCAATGAACAGTAACATACTTGATGATTATATTATTTTGGAGGAAAAGATACTATGGCAGAATCAATGAAAGGGTTGCACAGAAGTTGCCGCTGTGCAGAGTTATCAAAGAGTGATGTAGGTAAAGATGTTACAGTAATGGGATGGGTTCAGAAGCAGAGAAACAAAGGTGGAATCATCTTTGTAGATATGCGTGACCGTTCCGGATTGTTGCAGATTATTTTTGAGGAGAGCGACTGTGGAGCAGAAAGCTTTGCAAAAGCAGAGAAACTCAGAAGTGAATTTGTAATTGCTGTTACCGGTAAAGTTTGCGAAAGAGAAGGGGCAGTAAACAAAAATCTTGCAACAGGAGAAATCGAAATCCGTGCAAATGGCTTGAGAGTATTATCAGAGTCAGAAACACCTCCGTTCCCAATTGAAGAGGATAGCAAGACAAAAGAAGAATTGCGTTTGAAATACAGATATTTGGATTTAAGAAGACCTGATCTGCAGAAAAATTTAATCCTTAGAAGTAAGGTTTCAACTATCACTAGACAGTTTATGGCAGAGGAAGGTTTCCTTGAAATCGAGACACCAATTTTGAATAAGAGTACTCCGGAAGGAGCTAGAGATTACCTTGTACCAAGCCGTGTACATCCAGGAAATTTTTACGCACTTCCACAGTCTCCACAGATTTTTAAGCAGTTGTTGATGTGTTCCGGATATGACCGTTATTTCCAGATTGCAAGATGCTTCCGTGACGAGGATTTGCGTGCAGACCGTCAGCCTGAGTTTACACAGATGGATATGGAACTTTCATTTGTAGATGTAGATGACGTAATTGACGTAAATGAGCGTTTGTTACATAAATTATTCAAAGAGACTATCGGAGTTGAGGTACCTCTTCCAATCCAGCGTATGACATGGCAGGAAGCAATGGATCGTTTCGGTTCAGATAAGCCGGATATCCGTTTCGGAATGGAACTAAACAATGTAACAGATGTAGTAAAAGACTGCGAGTTTGTTGTATTTAAGGGTGCCATTGAAAATGGCGGAACTGTTCGTGGTATCAATGCCAAAGGACAGGGACAGATGCCAAGAAAGAAAATCGATGCATTGGTTGAATTTGCAAAAGGATACGGTGCAAAGGGATTGGCATATATTGCAATTCAGGAAGATGGCACAGTAAAATCTTCATTCGCAAAATTCATGAAAGAAGAGGAAATGTCAGCACTTATTAAGGCAATGGATGGTGAAAACGGAGACTTGTTGTTATTTGCCGCTGATAAGAATAAAGTAGTCTGGGATGTTCTTGGAGCACTTCGTTTACACTTGGCAGAGCAGATGGATTTACTTGATAAGAACGAGTATAAATTCCTTTGGGTAACAGAATTCCCGCTTCTTGAGTGGTCAGAGGAAGAAAACAGATTTACAGCTATGCATCATCCATTTACTATGCCAATGGAAGAGGATTTGGAATTCTTAGAGTCAGATCCTGGACGTGTTCGTGCTAAGGCATACGACATTGTATTAAATGGTACAGAAATCGGTGGTGGTTCTGTTCGTATTCACCAAAATGACATTCAGGAGCGCATGTTTGCACAGCTTGGATTTACGATGGAGCAGGCATACAATCAGTTTGGATTCCTGTTAAATGCATTCAAGTACGGTGTTCCACCTCATGCAGGATTGGCTTACGGTTTGGATCGTTTAGTTATGCTTATGGCTAAGATGGACAGTATCCGTGATGTTATTGCATTCCCTAAAATCAAGGATGCAAGCTGTCTGATGTCAGAGGCACCAAACATTGTAGATGAAAAGCAGTTAGAGGAACTTGGTATTGCTGTTACCGTAACAGAAACCGAGGAAACAACAGAGGAATAATGCCATGGGATTAGGTTGGAAAATACTGATTATTTATTTACTTCTTGCAAATATTGTTGCTTTTGCTTTAATGGCGATTGACAAGAGAAAAGCGAAGAAAAATAAATGGCGCATAAAAGAAAAGACACTATTTTTATCCGCTGCAGTGGGTGGAAGTATTGGTGCAATGTATGGCATGCACATGTTTCGACATAAAACCCAGCATAAGAGTTTTCTGTTTGGAATGCCGGCGATTTTTATCGGACAGGTTGTTTTGGCAGTTGTGATATTTTGCGTGTTAAACTAAGGATTTGGCCTTCAAAAATTATGAGATTCATGATTTTTGAGGGCCTTTTTTGTGTAATAGGAAATTGCGATGCAATTGTCCTATTACACAAAAATGCTCCGCGAGGATGCGCAGACTGCGGTGGCGGAGTTAATTGCTACGCAATACCGCAGTCGCGCTAGAGTTTTGCAAGCAAAACTCTTTGTCCTTATTTTTTCCTTTGTTTCAGTTGCCTTGAATGTCGGATTTTGCTATAATTATAGGTAAGGGTAATAGACAGAATGGAGGGGATTTCTGTGCGCACAAAAGTGAAAGAATATTTGACTGAGATGGTGGAATACATTGGTTTTCCAACAGTGATTTATGTTTATGAAACAGGGAAGATAATTGCATGTAACCACATGGCAAATGATATATTTGGCGGTGGTTTGTGCCAGAATATAAATTTATTATGGACGGACGGTAAGAAGTTAAAGCTTCCAACGGAAGTATTAGACGGGGAGAGCCGTATGTATTACGGCAAGGAGATTATAGTTGAAGAAGAAGTAAGATATATCGACATGGAAGTTACGGTTATTCATGTGCAAAACGTGCGTTTAGTAATCTCATTTATAGAACAGAGCTACAAGCAGGCATTTCGAATGGATCAATCCCTTTTATTGCCACAGCTTTTATGGTACAATGCTGAGAAAAAAGTTGAAACTGTAAATTTAATCTTAAAAAGACAGTTTGAGCATTGGAATGTTGTTGTGGAACATGTGGAGCAGGCAGATGAAAAAGAGCGTGATAAGGCTTTAGCTATCATAAAAAAACAGGAAGAACTTTTTGAAAAAAAGGAGCCTGAATATGGTGTTGTGGAGCAGGTTGAGTTAGATGATAAACAGATTGGGTATTTAAATGCCAGCAAAGTTCCTTTCTTTGGAAAACAGGACGAATTGTTAGGCTTTTTAGTGATTTCCATGCCTGTGGTTTCGGATAAAGAATATACAAAGATTTTACAAAATGCAAAGTTTGAAAGCAATGTACTTAGAGAGTGCCTGATTAAAAATCGTAGAATTATCATTTCTGTAGAAAAAGAAGGACGGATGATATTGAAATTTGCATCGGACAATATCAGTAGCATTGGCTATACCATGGAAGATATTGCCATGCAGGAGCTTTATTGGCTGGATATTATTCATGAAGATGATAGAGAGCGGGTTTTGGAAGAACTCAAGGATGCTTACGAACATAAAGACTGTTTTGTAAGACAAAAGTATCGTATTTTAGATAAAAATCAAAATGAAATCTGGGTGGATACGGTTTGTATGGGATATGACTATATGGAAGATGGAAAACACCTTTATATGGTTGTTAGCAAAAGCGAAGATGATTTTAAGGCAGAGTACGATAAGCAAATTGTTATGAAGCGGGAGACGTATGTCGACTTTTTGACAGGATTACCAAATCGTTTAAAGTTTGAAATAGATGCTAAGAAGATGATAGAAACTGCCATTGAGAGTAAGAAAAAAGGTTGTATCATTGTTTTGGATTTGGATGATTTTAAACATATCAACGAAGGATTAGGTCCTGAGTATGGTGATATTTTGCTAAAGAAGATTGCCAGTGCTATCAATGATATTCCTGAAGTTGAAAATTATTGTTATCGAATTGATGGAGATGAATTTTTAATTTTTGTTCGTAGTGAATATTATAAACAGACAGAAGAGATAATACAAAAGTGCCTGGTTATGTTCCAAAAAAGCTGGCAATTGGAAGATAAGGAATGCTACTGCACCGTAAGTGTAGGTATTTCAGATTTTCCAAGAGATGCGGCAATTCCAAGAGAACTTTTGAAAAAAGCAGACGCAGCTGTATATGAAGCAAAGAGAAAAGGAAAAAATCGTATTCAGCACTATAAGAAAGCCGTTTTAAAACATTCGCAGGATAGAGTAAATTATGAGAAATATTTAAGAAAGGCTATCGAAAGAGGATGTGTGGAATTTGAAATGCATTTTCAGCCGATTGTTAACACACAGTCAAAAGAACTGGTAAGTGCAGAAGCACTTGTTCGGTGGTACAGTCCGGAACTTGGATTTATCACTCCGGTGAATTTTATTTCACTTTCTGAGTATTTGGGCCTTATTGTTCCTTTAGGAGAATATGTCCTTAGAGAGTCATTCTTAAAGTGTAAAGAGTGGAATGAAAAGTATGATCCTAATTTCATGGTGAGTGTGAATTTGTCGGTGGTACAGTTAGTACAGATGAACATTGTGGAACGTATTATGGAAATTGCCAGAAGTACCGGTGTGAATACAAATAATATTATCCTCGAAGTAACAGAAAGTCTTGCAGTAGAAGATATGAATTTGATGAAAAATGTGCTAAATCAGCTTAGAGAATGTGGATTTAAGGTTGCATTGGATGATTTTGGTACGGGGTATTCTTCTCTCAATCATATTATGGAGATGCCGTTAAATTACGTAAAAATTGACCGTAGTTTTGTATCGACTTATGGTACAGAAGCCTTCAATCCAAGTTTACTAAGTGCAATTTGTGATTTGGCACACAGTGTAGGAATGGGAGTTGTTGTGGAAGGTGTTGAGACGAAACAGCAGATGGAATTCCTTATGTTTTTAAATACAGACCGAATACAGGGATATCTGTATGGAAAACCGGTAAAAGCTGAAGAGTTTGAGGAAACCTTTTTTTAGAAATAAAAGATTTTGCTAGGATGTAGCGATTTGCGTCAACCAATCGTTTGTTCAGGAGAACATTATCTACAAAAGGAGGAGACATATGAGTGAAGTAGAATTAAATTGTGGACATGACATGAAAGTATTAGTTGTAGATGATAATGAAGTAAATGCAATGGTTGTTTCCAGTATGCTTGAATTATACGATATGAAGGTGACGGAAGTGTATTCCGGAAAAGACGCAATTGACAAGGCAAAAAATGATGATTATGATATTATTTTTATGGATTATCTCATGCCTGAAATGAATGGTATTGAAGCCACGGAAGAAATCAGAAAGCTTGCAAAAGTGAAACGCCCGTTGATTGTTGTTCTTTCTGCAGACAGTACGCAGGAATTAAAGAAAAAATTTGAAAAATCAGGTGTGGATGATGTAATTGCAAAGCCATTGGAAGCCGAAAAATTAAATGATATTTTAACCAAATGGGGAAAGATTGAGCAAATTTCCCAACACGAAAATGCAACAAATGAAGAAATTGATGTAGTGTCTTTGTTTTCTCATGTAGTTGGTTTGGATGTAGAGAAAGGACTCAGCCATACGGCAAATTCGGCAGACAATTATATTAAAGTCATTGAAGTGGCGATACAGAATATTGAAGAGCAAAGAAGACAGCTTCAGTTGTATCGATTGTCTCAAGTGCAACCGTCGTCCATGAAATTGTCCTTCCATAGTTTGAAAGGTATCTTTTTGAACTTGGGAGCACATCATCTTTCGGAACAGTCACAAAATCTGGAATTAGCATGTGTTAATCGTGATTTGGAACTGTTAGGAGAACAGTTAGAACAGTATTTGTCACTGCTTGATGATATGATTGACGGACTAAAGAAAGGTATGTCAAAGTACGATCATAATTATTCCTTTGGAGAAGAAAAATATGAACCATTACCACAGGAAGAGTATGATTATATTTTTCAAGTTGTGGTAGAGGGTCTAAAAAGATATGAATACAATGAATTAAGAGAAGGACTTAAAAAACTCATAAATGCCTCACAAGGGGAACAGCGGGAACACTGGATGGAGGTGGCAAAATTAGTTCAGGTATTCAAATATGAAGAAGCGTTAAAGCTTATTGATGTAAAAGAGTAAGGAATTTCAAAAAGTATTTTCATAAAGGGGTATGAAAATACTTATAAGAGTTTTGCAAGCAAAACTCTTTGTTATATAGGAGTAAGGGGTTTTACCAAGGAGGGGTAGTATGTTAAATGAATTTAAATCATTTCTCAAAAAGGAACTAGGGGTGAGCAAATACCGCAGCTATTTTGAAGAATATCAGAAAATGGATCGCATGCAAAAAAAGGGCGGAGAGAAGATAAAACTTCAAAGCGTGTATGACGAAATTTATGCAGATTTAAGAGCAAGGGAAGAAGAATTACTCTTAGAAAAGCAGAAAAGACTTCGTGAAGCTATGGTAAGTGTATTCCAAATTTGCAGACATTATACACTTGTCGTAATTACCTATATTTTAGCTGCACTAACCATTGTATTTTTTGGACCAAATGTTGCAATTGATTTCTTTAGTGTAATTACATTGAGTATCGTTTTTTTAGTTAAGACATACCAGTTTGTGGTGAATAAGTATTCGTATCTGGATGCTTATATCGTTATTGCATATAAAGCAGCTTTGGAAAAGTGCCTGAGTGAACGATAGGGAGTACGTATAAGCATGAAAGGGATGACAGAATGATTACAATCAGTTTATGCATGATAGTGAAAAACGAAGAGAGAGTGCTGGCTAGATGCCTGGACTCTCTAATTGGTTTAATGGATGAAATCATCATTGTAGATACCGGTTCTACTGACAAAACAAAAGAAATTGCAAAAAAATATACGGATAAAGTGTATGATTTTGCATGGGTAGACGACTTTTCGGCGGCGAGAAACTTTTCATTTTCCAAGGCAACTATGGATTACATTTATGTTGCAGATGCAGATGAGGTGTTAGATGAGGAAAACCGTGCAGAGTTCCAAAAATTAAAAGAAGCCATGCTTCCGGAAGTTGAAATCGTGCAGATGTATTATGCCAATCAGAAAAGTTTTAATACGGTTTACAATTTTGATAAAGAGTATCGTCCAAAACTCTATAAAAGACTACGAAATTTTTTGTGGGTAGATCCTATACACGAAAGTGTAAATTTAGAGCCAATTGTATTTGACAGCGATATTGTCATCAATCATATGCCGGAAAGTAACCATGCCAAGAGAGATTTAAGTGTGTTTGAAAAAATGGTGGCAAAGGGGCAGAGATTGTCAAAGAAAATGCACAATCTTTACGCAAGAGAATTGATGATTGCCGGAACAGAGGAAGAAATGCAAAGGGCAGAAGAATGTTTTTTGCAGACGATGAGCGATACGGATAGGGAGATGGATGAGATAAAAGAGGCAGCAGTAGTGCTTTCGCATATTTATCGTATCAAACAAAATACGGAAATGTTTTTTAAATATGTCATGAAAGATATTGTGACAGAGCCTTCCAGTGAAGCCTGTTATGAACTTGGAGAGTTCTATTTGGAAAGAGGAGATTTTACGGAAGCATCAAACTGGTTTCAGAATGCCATGGAAGGTGCATATCCGATTTTAAATATTAAGTATGGAGATGAATTGCCGAAAAAGGCACTTGTTTCCTGCTATGAAAAAATTGTGGAACAGTTAAGAAAAGTGGGAGATTATGATGGTGCAAAGCAATATGAAGATGCAATGCAGTCACTTTTAGAAGAGTGAGAAAAAAGAATGACGAGTAACACTATAAGCCGAGTTCTGTATTAGATGATCATCTATCTGGTCCTGATGTTACCACCAGGCTCAAGCGACCTACCCGAAAGCGTGACGGGCCGCCACATAGCTTTTCTATTCGGTCTTGCTTCGGATGGGGTTTACATAGCCGTATTTGTTACCAAATACGCGGGGAGCTCTTACCTCGCCTTTCCACCCTTACACATAAATGTGCGGTTTATTTCTGTTGCACTTGCCTTGGAGTCGCCTCCACCGGACGTTATCCGGCATCCTGCCCTATGAAGCCCGGACTTTCCTCACCTAAAGCCTTTCGGCATTAATAGGCGCGATCATCTGTGCTACTCGTCAAACATTAAAATAGTAACACGTTCCAAACAAAAAGTAAACCCTCATGTTAGTCTTGTTTTAAGAACTGTCAAATAAAAGTGGGTTTGATGAAATGGGGATTCTTAATCTTCCTAAAATTTAGGGATTTGCTAATGCATTTAAGGTGTCAATTGTTTTTTTGAGTCTTGTATAAAAAGACTCCGAGAGAACATTATTAAAGATAGGAGTTATTTGTTATGAAATTTATAGACAGACAGGGAAACATTACAGAGAAAACAACAATTACAGACAAGATTTGTCCATTATTGTATGAAAATCCATTGGGAAGAATGGTTGTAAAAACATTTTGTAAACCGGCATTTTCAAGAATGATGGGAGCAGTTTTAGATAGTCGTTTATCTGTTATATTGACGATTCCTTATAAGCATTTTTGCAATATTGACTTAAAGCAATGTAAACCAAAGTTTTATTCTTCCTTTAATGAATTTTTTACGAGAGAATTGAAAGAAGAACTAAGACCGGTCGATGGGAAAATTGCAAGTCTCATTTCTCCGGCAGATGGAAAATTATCCGTGTTTGAAATAGATAAACAGTTAGAAATCGAAGTGAAACAGTCAAAATATTCTGTGGCACAGCTATTAAAAAGCGGAACACTTGCAAAACAGTATGAGGGTGGATATGTGGTAGTAGTCCGACTGACATCAGAGGATAATCATCATTATTGTTATGTGGCTGACGGATTAAAAGGGAAAAATCATTTTATTGATGGTGCTTTGCACATTTTACATCCACACACCGCAAAATTAAGCAGTATGTTAAAAGAAAATGCCAGAGAGTTTTGCAGAATTCGTACGACTCATTTTGGAGAATTGATTCAGATGGAAGTTGGTGCTATGATAGTAGGGTGTGTCTGCAACAAAGACCAGTCAGTATGTCAGGTGGAAAAAGGAGCGGAAAAAGGATATTTTTCTTACGGTGGTTCTACGGTGATACTTTTGTTACAAAAAGACATGGTTACTATGGATGCAGATTTATTGGCAAATACACAAAATGGAATAGAAACTTTGATAAAGCGTGGGGAGAGAATTGGTTATGCAGGAAAACATGCAGATGCCACAAAATTTTTCTCTGTGAATAATTAGCACACAGAAGGATAATTTTATGGATGACGCAATTTTTCATGGAAAGACGTGGGGAAGGTTTTGGGAGAATTTTGCGGTGGCATGTAATGAAATAATCGTTTAGAGCATTTAACCTAATTTTGAAAGAACATAAAAAAGAAAAGAAGGAAAAAAGTTGAAAACAGTACAAGATTTAAAACGAAAATTAAAAGAAATAGATCATAAAAGCTATTCCCTTTATAAGGAATTAAAAGGCGCATACGTCTTTGATGGCTTTGTGTTAATGATAGATAAAGTGCAGGGAGATCCTTTTGCTTCTCCTTCCAGAGTGCGGGTAGTCTTATCAGAACAGGAACATGGATTTCAAAAGAAAATCCGTGAAACCGCTTGGACGCAAAGAAGTCTGGAAGATACTATTCTTCGGACATGGAACCGTGTTATGGCAGGAAAACAGCAAAAATCAGGTTCCGGAAACAGCGGAAAAATTGGAGTGTGTCCTTGCGGACAGGAAATATTAAAAAGACATGCGGTAGAGTTTACGAAAGAAAATACTTTAGAAGGAAGTTTTCTTGTGGGATTTCCTGCAAAAGGAAGAAGCATACTGGCAGGAGAACTGGAAAAAGTATTGTGCGAAATGGTGCCGGATATGGTTACGAAAGTTTTTCAGGCAAAAAGTTATGATGCCGGCAAATTGGAAGAACAGTACAAAAAGGCAAACCAGAGGAAAAAACTTCGGGATGCATTGACAGAGAACCACTTGGTAGGATTTATTGAAAATGGTGCCATTTTACCAAGAGAAAGTGGGGTATCACAAAGACCGTTAAAAGATGCCATTCCGTTTGAGTCACCAAAAACTTTGGAAGTCAGTATTGATGTGGGAGATGGAGTGACATTAAAAGGAATGGGAATTCCTGAGGGAATTACTGTAATCGTGGGAGGCGGATACCACGGAAAGTCTACTCTTTTGGAAGCAATACAGTTAGGCGTTTACGATCATATTTTGGGAGACGGTAGAGAATTTGTTGTGACGAAAGAGGACGCCGTGAAAGTCAGGGCAGAGGATGGCAGAAATATTTGTGGTACAGATATTCAGATGTTTATCGATCATTTGCCAAACAATAAAGATACAAAGCATTTTTACAGTGAAAATGCCAGTGGAAGTACATCCCAGGCTTCAAATACAGTAGAGGCGATGGAGGCAGGAACTTCGGTGTTACTTATCGATGAAGATACCTCAGCCACTAACTTTATGGTGCGGGATGGACTGATGGAAAAAATCGTACCAAAGGGAATGGAACCCATTACGCCGTTTATCAGTTGGATAAGGGCTTTGTACGAAGAAAAGGGAATATCCACAGTGATTGTTGTGGGAAGTTCTGCCGCATATTTGGAAGTTGCGGATGTAATTTTACAACTTGACAATTACAAAGTGAAGGATATCACAAAAGAAGCTAAGGCTATATTAAGTCAGCATGAAGCTACCTGTTTGCAGCAGGAGAAGAATATTCCTCAAATTGATTTTAACCGTATACCTGAAAAAATAGATATGTCTTACAAAGGCCGGGACATGAAAGTGAAAACCACAGGAACAGATACGATTATGTTAAACCACGAAGTGATTGATGTACGCTATTTGGAACAGATGGTTGACTGGGGACAGACTACAGGTGTAGCATATATATTGAAATATTTATTAGAGAAAAAAGTGGATCATAAGCAAACCATGAAGGAATTGGTAGATGATATATATTGTCAGATAGAAAAGCAGGGATTTTCCAGTGTGATTCCTGGTGGGTATTCCGCAGGGTTTCCTGTATTACCTAGGAAAATGGAAGTTCTGGCGGCGTGGAACCGCTTTCGGAAGCTAAAACTAAAAAGTGTGAAGTAAAGCCACATGTCAATTTACTGACAACACCATTAATAAAAGTGGGTTTATTTGTTTGGAAAATGATTTGTGAGAAATTTTTGCTGATTTGATTTGTTAGGAGATGTAAGTATGTATGACGCAAAATCGTTGAGGGCAGAAGATTTTATTAATCATCAGGAGATTTTGGATACATTAGCGTATGCAGATGAAAATAAAAATAATATTGCTTTGATTGATGAGATTATTGAAAAAGCAAAAGAAAGAAAAGGATTGACCTACAGGGAGGCATCTGTTTTACTTGCCTGTGAAAATCAGGAGAAAATAGAAGAAATCTATGATTTAGCTGAACAGATTAAGAAAGATTTTTACGGAAATCGAATTGTGATGTTTGCTCCTTTATATCTGTCAAATTATTGTATCAATCAATGCGTGTATTGTCCGTATCATGCACAAAATCGTGACATGGCAAGAAAAAAACTGACACAAAAAGAAGTGGAGCAGGAAGTGATTGCCCTTCAAAATATGGGACATAAGAGATTGGCAATTGAGGCGGGGGAAGATCCAATCAACAATCCAATCGAATACATATTAGACTGTATCCATACGATTTATCAGATTAAACATAAAAACGGTGCTATTAGAAGAGTCAATGTAAACATTGCCGCAACCACCATTGAAAACTATCGAAAACTGGCAGATGCCGGCATTGGAACTTACATTTTATTTCAGGAAACTTATCATAAAGAAAGTTATGAAAAATTACATCCGGCAGGACCAAAACACGATTATGCTTACCATACGGAGGCTATGGACCGCGCCATGGAAGGTGGAATTGATGATGTAGGTCTTGGTGTTTTATTTGGATTAGACAAATATCGCTATGAATTTGCAGGATTACTCATGCATGCAGAACATTTAGAAGCGGTGCATGGTGTAGGACCTCACACCATTTCCGTGCCAAGAATTAAGCGTGCTGCGGATATTGATCCTACCCAGTTTGACAATGGTATAAGCGATGAAATATTTTGTAAAATCGCTGCATGTATACGTGTAGCAGTACCATATACGGGAATGATTATTTCCACAAGAGAATCTGCCGAGCTTAGAGAAAAGATCATCCGACTTGGTGTTTCGCAGATTTCAGGAGGCTCAAGAACCAGTGTTGGTGGTTATCAGGAGGAAGAAAGACCACATGATACGGAACAGTTTGAAGTATCGGATGAAAGAACTTTAGACGAGGTAGTGAACTGGCTTATGTCAGCAGGATACATTCCAAGTTTTTGCACAGCGTGTTATCGGGAGGGAAGAACTGGAGACAGGTTTATGTCACTTTGTAAATCTGGTCAGATACTAAATTGTTGTCATCCCAATGCCCTTATGACACTAAAAGAATATCTGATTGATTATGCATCAGAAGATACAAGGAAAATTGGAGAAAAGTTGATTGAAAAAGAATTGGAGAAAATTACAAATCCGAAAGTGAAAAAAACAGCAAAAGATTATATTGCCCAAATGGAAAATGGTGAGAGGGATTTTAGATTTTAGAACATATCTACGAAAATATAAAAAAAATGTAGCTTTTTAGATTACCGATTTGTATTACTAGTGAAGGAGATAAGAATGAGTTGTATAGACGTTGGATTGGAGGAGAGCTTCAATCAGGCAATACAAAAATATGGTGACATGGTTTACCGAATTGCTATGAATCAGATGAAAAACAAAGAAGATGCAGATGATGTTTTTCAGGAAGTTTTCATAAAGTGGATGAAACATAGAGATAAATTTGAGACGGAAGAATATGAAAAAGCGTGGCTCATCAGAGTTACGATTAATCAATGTAAAAGTCTTCATCTAAGTTCATGGAATCAAAAAACCACCGGAATAAGCGAAGAAATGGAAAATAGTCTCGGATATGAGCAAGAAATGGAAGAAGAGGATGAGATTAGTTCCGTGCTTAAAAAGTTGCCGGATAAGTACGCCAGTGTAATTCATTTGTTTTATTATGAAGAAATGTCAATTGCAGAAATTGCAAAGGTGTTAAATCAAAGGGAATCGACCATACGAACCCAATTAACCCGTGCAAGGAAGCAGTTGAAAAGTATTTTGAAAGGAGTTGAATTATAATGTTTAAAGATGATTATAAAAAACATTTTGATGATATACATCCTAGTTCTGAACTGATTGAAAGAACAAAACGACTTGCTATGGAACAAATGAATGAAGAAGATACTGAAGATGTTGATAAATTAGAAGATGATTTTTTTATTTCTGACAGAAAAATTCGTTGGTATCAGATTGGAGGCGCCGTTGCAGCAGTACTTACCTTTTCTGTGATGGGAGCCTGGATTGGAAATGTATTACATTCTGGAAATACACAAAAGGTTGATTTCGCATCTAATTATACAACTCCGTTTTTGCAAGACGAGGAAACGTTATCTCCTGTTTCAAGTGAAAGTGGAGAGAAGAACAAAGACACAAACAAAAAGAGTTCTGATAAAACTCATAATGGTTCATCGGAAGCAAACAAGGCATATTTGGATGAGCATGGCATGAGTGAAATTGCAAAATTGCCAAGAGCCAGTGAGTGGGTTTTGGATTATGCGGATACGAAAATGGTTGTTATGCATAATATTAACGGAATTATTGTATATTCTTTTGAAAAAAATGGTATTATTTTATATTTGGATAAAGACAATTATATGTATCCAAATGCATGGAACTTAGAAATTGTATCAGTTAGAAGTGATTATAAAAAATTACAATGGAAGAGTAGCCTTTCGGCATCCACAAGCGTTTATACTTACGATTTTGAGACCGGAAAAGTTGTGAAGGATGATACAGTAACAGAAGGTGAAGTGTATCATAGTTCTGTGAATAACTTACTTTATGCAGGTGGTGCAGATGGAGATATTTATACGAAAGAATCCTGGGCTACAAAACGAAAGGTTTCCATTGGTCAGGGAGTATATTGTCAATTATTCTATCAGGTACCAAAGTCAGATATTTGCGCATCCTTAACTCTTTCGTTTGTTGATACGGTGAACAAAACGGAAAAGCTTTATAAGGTGTTCGGCAGCGTAGGAGAGTCGCTTGAAAAGAAAAATGGAAATCATTATGGTGGATATCACAATGAATTAGGAAAGCAATGGTTTAATGAAAAGAATGATGAGGGAAATGATTCGAATGCCGATAAAAATGAAAATACGGATTTGACAGAAGGAAAAAATGGTTCAGATGTTAGTGAACAACCGACAGAAGAAACGGAAGAAGACAGGCAAGAGACAGAAGATGAGAAAGAGACAGAAACAGAAGAAGAGGTTGTTTCCGAAGAAGAAATAGTTGTAGAGTAAAAGTATATTTGATAAATGATTGTTTGTCTGATGAGTATTGTGGCGAAAAGGGATTGTGGCTTCTTTGCACAAATGAAAAAGGATACGTAACATGTAGCAACTTTAACTTTTGGGATGGTACAAAACGTATCCTTTTTAAAAAACATTATTTGATAATCGATAATGTAGTCGGAATTGGTAATAATAATATACAAACAAGTAACATAAAATGTTGCAGATTAACAATAAAAATGGCATAATATCCGAAAGTGGTGCAACAGGAGCACTGATTATCGTCTTTCCTGTCCAAATCAGTAATAATAGATTGCTTGCCCAAAAAGTAATAAGGTGTGCAAAATAATCAATGGACTGAAAATCATACTCTTTGCAAAGTGAGTTGAGATAAAAATTATCCCGATTTTTATCTGTTGGAATAAGTGCTAGGAAAAATGGTGCCAGTAAATTTATGAACAATAAATAAGAACTAAAAATTCCGTATCGATTTAGAATACAGTATAATGTAACAAGTATAGAGGAAAAAATGAGAAAAAAGCGTGAGGCACGTAATCCTTGAATACTTGAAATCTGACGCAATTCATGTTTTAACTCTATTTTAGATGGTGTCATAAGATTTGTCTCCTTTCTGTCAGGTTTTGACTGGTCATGTCCACAGCAATACGGTGAGTGAGTCAAAAAACACATCGCACCATATAATAAGTATAAGTGTATAGTTAGAAAATGGCAATATCATCTAGTGAATATATGCAAAAAAATAGTATTTATCATAGGTAAAATTGTATATATATAAGAAAATATAAAAAAAATCAAAAAAAAGCAAAAAAAACTTTGAAAAAAAGAGTAAATGCATATATAATGTAGAAGTATGTGTAAGAAAAACAATGGGTGAGTGCGCAGTAATAGGAACGCTGCCATTCACATGAATAGTGATAGACAATAGATTGGATAAAATGTTCTCTAAGTGTTGTTTTGGGAGAACATTAAACTGGAAAGGGGTAATCGAGATGATCGGATGCGATATTGGTATTGATTTAGGAACAGCTAGTGTTTTGGTATATATTAAGGGTAAAGGCGTAGTTTTGACAGAGCCTTCAGTAGTAGCTTTTGACAGAGATACAAACAAGATTAAGGCAATCGGTGAAGAAGCAAGATTGATGCTTGGTAGAACACCTGGTAACATTGTTGCCATTCGTCCTTTAAGACAGGGGGTTATTTCTGATTATACGTATACAGAAAAGATGATTCGTTATTTTATTGAAAAAGCAATCGGTAAACAACCACGTTTCCGTAAGCCTAGAATCAGTGTATGTGTACCTACTCAGGTAACAGAAGTTGAGAGAAGAGCTGTAGAAGATGCAACTATGCTTGCAGGAGCTAGAGAAGTTGCAATTATTGAAGAGCCAATTGCTGCAGCAATCGGAGCTGGTATTGATATTTCAAGACCATGTGGAAATATGATTGTAGATATCGGTGGTGGTACTACAGATATCGCTGTTATCTCATTAGGTGGAACAGTAGTTAGTACTTCAATTAAGGTTGCCGGAGATAACTTTGACGAAGCAATCGTTCGTTATATGAGAAAGAAACACAATCTTTTGATTGGTGAGAGAACTGCAGAAGATATTAAGAAGAATATCGGAACAGCATTTAGAAGAGATGAGATTGAAAGTGTTGACGTAAGAGGTAGAAACCTTGTTACAGGTTTACCTAAGACAATCACAGTAACATCTGAAGAGATGGAAGAAGCATTGCAGGAGTCAACATCACAGATTGTAGAAGCAGTACACACTGTACTTGAGAAGACTCCACCTGAATTATCAGCAGATATTGCAGACCGTGGTATTGTGTTGACCGGTGGTGGTTCATTACTTCGTGGATTAGAAGAATTAATTGAGGCAAGAACAGGTATTACGACTATGACTGCAGAAAACCCTATGACGGTAGTAGCTATCGGAACAGGAAAGTATGTTGAGTTCTTAAGTGGAAAGAAAGATATTAAAGCAAAATAATATATAAAAAGGAATCGGTGAATGCCGATTCCTTTCTTTGTTCTCCAATCGAATAATGCAGTAGCTTGTTCTCTTGGAAGGCCGTACATGCCAGTTTTCCAGCCTTCGCATTAAGCTTACGCTCTTTGCTCAGACTGAAAACAGAGATAATATATTACGCAAGTCATCAAGTGCTATCTGGCCGGGAGCTGATGCTTTGGAAAGTGCTCCAAAGGTTATGGCAGAACCAAAGATAGAACCACTCACGCGGGAAATAGCACCAAGTCCACCCATGGACATAGTAACAAAAGGTGTATCGTTATGTTTTTCTTTCATTTCATTTGTGGCAGATAATAATGTCAATACATCTTCTGAAGAATTAGGCATAACGGCAATTTTGGCAATATCAGCCCCTAATTCCTGCATTTTTGTCAAACGATTCACTATTTCAGTTTTTTCGGGGGTTTTTTGAAAGTCATGATTTGAGAAAATGACTTTTAATCCTTCGGCTTGTAATTCCTTTGTAAATGATTTGATTTGTTCCTTATTATCTAAAAAGAATAATTCTAAATCAATCATATCTGCCGCTTTTTCTTTTGCAAAACAACGATACATATTACAGTAGTCATCTGCTGAAATTTCCCGCTCGCCGCCTTCCTGTTTTGTACGGAAGGTAACAAGAAGTGGTTTGGATGGCAATGCTTTCATAATGGCTTTTCCGATGTTTGTCAATTGTTCGTTTGAAACGGACGTGTCCATGAAATCAAGTCGCCATTCGAGTAAATCAATATCCTGACGGTCTAAAGTTGGTAATAGACTGATGATTTCTGCTTCTGTATTTGCTACAATTGGAATACAGATTTTTGGCAAACCTGAGCCAATCGTTAATGATTTTACGTTTATTTCACTCATATTGTCCTCCTGTAAGGTGATATTCTCTCGGAGTCTTCCTTATACCATGATTTCGGAAATATTTTCCTTCGGAAGACTTCCGTATAATATTACTATATCAAAGGATATGTAGAAAATCAAACGTACTTCATGTAATGCAAATACAGAAGATTGCTTCATAGGATTTGCTACCAATTCTTTTGTGAAAAATGGAAAGAATTTCCTTGACTGAATCTTGTGAAAAAAGTAAAATTATAATATAGAGTGAATGCGTAAATGATGATAGTAATTGTTACGCAAAGAGTGGGGGAGTAGCTATAGAGGATGCCGCAGTTTGCATGGTATGTGTAATGGTGGCAGGCTTAAATATTTAATAGGTAGGGGGAGAACATATGATAGAAAAGAGAAGAAATAAGAGATATCCAGTAAATATTGAGTTAGAGTTGTCAAAGTTGTTTCGACAGGATTACGTTGAGATGGATGTTTCTGCACCGGTTGAGGTGACAGATATTTCAAAATCAGGAGTAGGATTTAGTTCGACGTGTGTATTGCCGTTGGATTATTATTTCAATGCCAGATTGGAATTGGGAGATCCGGAGAAAGTATTGTATTGTATTGTGAAAATCATCCGTATCTGTGCGGATGGTGAGATGAATCATTACGGAGCGGAAATTGTAGGATTAGCACCGGTGTTTGATTACATTTTTGATGAATTGGAAAATATTTAACTTAGACAAAGATTGAGGTCTGCCAGAGGGCAGACCTCTTTTTGATGCGCAATACCGCGGTCGCACTAGAGTTTTGTAATAGGAAATAACAAAACAATTGGCAGTGGTTATTATCCAATTGAAGGTGGCAAGAGCTTGTTTACCGAGAGAATACTGATATAAAAAGGAAATGTAAGAAAAATAGAGTAAAAACAAGAAAAGCGGAGATATTCAAAAAAAATACTAACAATTACAAGAAAGTGCAAGTTGATTTTACAATTAGAAACAACTAATATATGTAATAAGTGATTAGCACTCAAATGGAAAGAGTGCTAATAATGTTAAAAAATGTCGAGAGCGTAGAAGGAGGAATCATAAATGAAATTAGTACCATTAGGAGATAAGGTTGTATTAAAACAGTTAGAAGCAGAGGAAACTACAAAATCAGGTATCGTATTACCAGGTCAGGCACAGGAAAAGCCACAGCAGGCAGAGGTTATCGCTGTAGGACCAGGTGGGGTAGTTGACGGTAAAGAAGTTACTATGCAGGTTAAAGTTGGAGATAAGGTGATTTACTCTAAATATGCAGGAACAGATGTTAAACTTGGAGATGAAGAGTTTATCGTTGTAAAGCAGAATGATATTGTAGCAATTGTAGAGGATTAACTTAGAAACATAAATAGAAAGATTTCATATGTCGGATTTTCAAGAGGACATTTTATAAAAAGGAGGAGTTTTTACTATGGCAAAGGAAATTAAATTTGGAGCAGAAGCCAGAACAGCATTGGAGGCTGGTGTAAACCAGTTAGCAAATACAGTAAAAGTTACATTGGGACCTAAGGGAAGAAACGTAGTTCTTGATAAATCATTTGGTGCACCACTTATCACAAACGACGGTGTAACAATTGCAAAAGAGATTGAATTAGAAGATGCATTTGAAAATATGGGTGCTCAGCTTGTAAAAGAAGTAGCAACAAAGACAAATGATGTTGCTGGTGATGGTACAACAACAGCTACTGTTTTAGCACAGGCTATGATTAACGAAGGAATGAAAAACTTGGCAGCAGGTGCAAATCCTATCGTTCTTAGAAAGGGTATGAAGAAAGCAACAGATTGCGCAGTAGAAGCAATCAAGGGAATGAGCGCTAAAGTAAATGGAAAAGAGCAGATTGCAAAAGTTGCTGCAATTTCAGCTGCAGACGAAAGCGTAGGACAGATGGTTGCTGACGCTATGGAAAAAGTTTCAAACGATGGTGTTATCACAATCGAAGAGTCTAAGACAATGAAGACAGAACTTGACTTAGTAGAAGGTATGCAGTTTGACCGTGGATACATTTCAGCATACATGGCTACAGATATGGAAAAGATGGAAGCTAATCTTGAAAATCCATTTATCTTAATTACAGATAAGAAGATTTCAAATATTCAGGAATTATTGCCATTGTTAGAGCAGGTAGTACAGTCTGGTGCAAAGCTTCTTATTATTGCAGAAGATGTTGAGGGTGAAGCATTATCTACATTAGTTATCAATAAACTTCGTGGAACATTCTCGGTAGTAGCTGTAAAAGCTCCTGGATATGGTGACAGAAGAAAGGCTATGTTAGAGGATATTGCTATCCTTACAGGTGGTCAGGTAATCTCAGAAGAGTTAGGATTAGATTTGAAAGAAGTAACACTTGATCAGTTAGGACGCGCAAAATCAGTTAAGGTTCAGAAAGAAAACACAATCATCGTTGATGGTGAAGGCGATAAAGATGCTATTGAGGCAAGAGTTGGACAGATTAAGAAGCAAATCGAAGAGACAACATCAGACTTCGACCGCGAGAAATTCCAGGAAAGACTTGCTAAGTTGGCTGGTGGAGTTGCAGTTATCCGTGTTGGTGCTGCTACAGAGACAGAGATGAAGGAAGCTAAGCTGCGTATGGAAGATGCTCTTGCAGCTACAAAGGCAGCAGTAGAAGAAGGAATTATCGCAGGTGGTGGTTCTGCATACATCCACGCTTCAAAAGAAGTTATAAAACTTGCGAATACATTAGAAGGTGATGAAAAGACAGGTGCAAACATTATCTTGAAGGCACTTGAAGCTCCATTGTCAACAATCGCTGCAAATGCAGGATTGGAAGGCGCTGTTATCATCAACCACGTAAGAGAGTCACAGCCTGGTGAAGGATACGATGCTTACAATGAACAGTATGTAAATATGGTTCAGGCTGGTATCCTAGATCCTGTAAAGGTTACAAGAAGTGCATTGCAGAATGCTTGCTCAGTAGCATCTACTTTACTTACAACAGAGTCAGTTGTTGCACAGATTAAAGAAGATTTACCAGCTATGCCAGCAGGTAACCCTGGAATGGGAATGATGTAATAAAGATATTTCTTGGTTGATAGAAAAGTTTGATGATGTTGTTTGACAAAAAGTGTTTAGTAATTTGCATCAGACAATTGATATGTTTAAAGAAATAGGATAATATAGAAGGAAGAGCGATGTTTGAAAGGAACGGATTGCATCGTTCTTCCTTTTCGTAAATGATAAAAAAACAAAAAACGTCAGTATAAGGAGGAATTTATGGATTCATTATATGCAGAGGTAGTAGTAAAGCCTCGTCAACCGTTTATTCGAAATACAATTGCTGCTATTGTTTATTTAGCTGCAATAGCTTTCTTTATTGCAGCATGCGTGTCTGCAAATTTATTTGGTACAATGATGCCGGTGTTACAATCTATACCGATGATAATTGTGATTGTGGCGATAACTACATACTTTTATCACAGGGGAAAAATAGAATATGAATATATTTATTGTGATGATGTGATTACCATTGCAAAGATTACAAACAAGAGCAAGAGAAAAAATATTGCCAGTATCGAAACGGATAATATTGAATTATTTGCTCCTATGGAATCTAATGAATTGAAACATTTTTCAAATCTTAAAAAGGTAGATTTTGCGTCTGCAAGAAAAAAAGGTGATGTTTATGGAGTAGTAACTCCTTATCAAGGGAGCAATTCAATCATTATGCTTGAACCTTCTGAAAAAATGTTATCTTGCATGAAAATAAAACTTGGCAGAAAATATGTTAATGGTTGAAATCTGTTGACAAACATTTGAATTTTCGATATACTTTTTAAAATCAGATAATCGATTGGAGTACATTTAGTAAAGAGAAAGTGAGGATATTATAATGGGAACAATTATCGGTGAAGGCATTACATTTGATGACGTGTTATTAGTACCTAGTTATTCGGAAGTTATTCCAAATGAGATTGATTTGTCTACAAATCTTACAAAGACAATCAAGTTAAACATTCCTATGATGAGTGCAGGAATGGATACAGTAACAGAACATCGCATGGCTATCGCTATGGCTAGACAGGGTGGTATTGGTGTTATTCATAAGAACATGTCAATTGAAGCTCAGGCAGAAGAAGTTGATAGAGTTAAGCGTTCAGAGAATGGTGTAATCACAGATCCTTTCTCATTAAGTCCAGAACATACATTGCAGGATGCAGATAATTTAATGGCAAAATATCGTATTTCCGGTGTGCCAATTACAGAAGGTAAGAAGTTAGTTGGTATTATTACAAACCGTGATTTGAAGTTCGAGACAGATTTTACAAAGAAAATCAAAGAGTCTATGACCTCAGAAAACTTAATTACAGCACCAGAAGGTATTACACTTTCTGAGGCAAAAGAGATTTTAGCAAAAGCAAGAAAAGAAAAATTACCTATCGTTGATAAGGATGGTAACTTAAAGGGATTAATTACAATCAAAGATATCGAAAAACAGATTAAATATCCTTTAGCTGCAAAAGATGCACAGGGAAGATTGCTTTGTGCTGCAGCAGTTGGTATTACAGCAAATGTTTTAGACCGTGTACAGGCTTTGGTAGATGCTAAAGTTGATGCAGTTGTACTTGACAGTGCACATGGACATTCAGCAAACGTAATTCGTTGCGTTAAGATGATTCGTGAAAAATATCCTGATTTACAGATTATTGCAGGAAATGTTGCAACAGGTGAAGCTACAAAGGCTCTTATTGAGGCTGGAGCAAATGCAGTTAAGGTTGGTATCGGACCTGGTTCTATCTGTACAACACGTGTAGTTGCAGGTATCGGTGTTCCTCAGATTTCAGCTATTATGGATGCATACGAAGTTGCAAAACAGTACGGAGTACCTATTATCGCTGACGGTGGAATTAAATACTCAGGAGATATGACAAAGGCAATCGCAGCAGGAGCCAATGTTTGTATGATGGGTAGTATGTTTGCCGGTTGCGATGAAGCACCTGGAACATTTGAATTATTCCAAGGAAGAAAGTACAAAGTTTACCGTGGTATGGGATCTATCGCAGCTATGGAAAACGGAAGTAAGGATCGTTATTTCCAGGAAAATGCTAAGAAGTTAGTTCCTGAAGGTGTAGAAGGTCGTGTTGCATACAAGGGTTCTATCGAGGATACTGTATTCCAGTTAATCGGTGGTATTCGTTCAGGTATGGGATACTGCGGATGTAAAAATATCGAGTTATTGAAAGAAAACGGAAGATTTGTTAAGATTTCTGCCGCTTCATTAAAGGAAAGTCATCCACATGACATTCATATTACAAAAGAAGCACCTAACTATAGTATTGATCAATAATTAGAGTTGAGTGAATTCAAAAAGGGCGTTGCTGTGTGTGATGCCCTTTTATGATATTTGTTTAGGCAATATGTCAACAAAGCAGAGACACACTTGCGATAAGATTAACGAGTCAATATTGAAAAATATCTTTAACAGGATGTGTTTGTGAAAGTATAGAGGAAGTTATGAGTAATCAAAAGAAAAATAAGGAAAGTGGCGGCATTGATGCATTTTTCTGCAAGGTAATCGTGACTGTATCCATTGCAGCTGCTGCATTGTTTCTTGTGTGTGTTGTATTAAGTTACGCCACGAAACATTTGAATAATCAAGATACAATGGCAGTCCGAGTGGCGATGGAACAGCCGGACATTGAGGAAATGTATTTGACGCCGAATAAATATTCCAGACCTGGAAAATCGTTAGACAAAGTCAATGGAGTGGTTGTGCATTATACTGCCAATCCGGGAAGTTCAGCAAAGGAAAACCGTAATTATTTTGAGGGACTTCGAAAAAAAGGAACACGGTACGCCAGCAGCCATTTTGTAGTAGGATTGGAAGGCGAAATCATACAGTGCGTGCCTTTAAATGAAATTGCATATGCTTCGAATAAGCGCAATGACGACACTATTTCCATTGAAGTATGCCATCCGGATAGTTCCGGAAAGTTCAATGAAACAAGTTATGAGTCTTTGGTTGAATTGGTAGCTTGGTTGTGTAATGAATACGGTTTAGAAAAAGATGATATCATCAGACATTATGATGTTACCGGGAAGATGTGCCCGAAATATTATGTAAAACATCCAAAATTATGGAAACAATTCAAAAACGACGTGTTTAAGTATTTGGATGAACAAAAAAACAAGGTGGAAGCCATAGAAGAATAAAAAAGGAAACAAAGTGGTCTGAGGTGACTACTTTGTTTCCTTTTTTTAAAAATTATAAATGTAATGTGATATCCTGATTGATTGGCACATAAGGACGGTAGGTGATACCGGCACTTTTCATCATTTTCTTGGCTGCAATGACACTTGCTGTTGCAGCGTATTTGTCAGAAATATAGATAACCTCTTTTATTCCACTTTGTATCAAAGCCTTTGTACATTCGTTACATGGAAATAATGTGGTATAGATTTTGGCACCTTTTATATTATTTCCGGAATAATTTAAAATAGCATTTAATTCCGCATGGCAAACGTAAAGATATTTTGTCTCTAAATCGTCTCCTTCTCTTGCCCAAGGAAATTCGTCATCCGAGCATCCTCTTGGCATTCCGTTGTATCCTAAAGATAAAATACGATTGTCCTGTCCTACAATGCAGGCACCGACACTTGTGTTTGGATCTTTGCTGCGGTGTGAAGACAGCATTGCAATTCCCATAAAATAAGCATCCCAATCAATATAATCTGTTCGTTTCATTATGTATACCATCCTTTCTGGAATATTTTGTCGAAATCTTTTTTAGTCCTTACTTTCGGTTATAATATCCATGGTTTATTTCTATTTTACAAAGTGTGCTTCTGGCTTTTTAGCCACTTGGAACCTGTTATGTAAACCCACTTTTACGCATGAAGGTGCCAGAAGACTGACATGTGGGGTTACTATAAAATAACTGTACTTTAGGTACATATTTTTGTCAAGTAGAGCAAAAGCAAATACATCTTGCCAAGTAGTTTTAAATACTATATAATGTGGTATGAGGTGATTGATTTGAGTAAAGCGAACGCAGAGTACGTTCGTCAGATTATTGAGCATTTGCAAAAGGTGGAATACATTCATCCGGATGAGATACCAAATATTGATCTTTATATGGATCAGGTTACTACTTTTATGGATGAACACTTATCGGAAGAAAAGCGATATGCAGATGATAAGATTTTGACGAAGACTATGATTAATAATTACACAAAAAATCATTTGTTACCACCTCCTATCAAGAAAAAGTATTCGAAAGAGCATATGTTGCTTTTGATTTTTATATATTACTTTAAAAATATTTTGACAATCAATGATATTCGCTCGCTTTTTCAACCATTAGGGGAAATGTTTGGGGCAGAGGCTGATGGATTAGGGTTAGAAAGTATATATGAAGAAGTATTTTCTTATGAGGAGGAACAGGTTGATTTTCTTGTGAAAGATGTCATAAGACAGTATAAAAAAGCAGAAGGTACATTTAAGGGAAAGGCAAAGAATAAAGAAGATGAAGAATTTTTGACCTGCTTTACTTTTATTTGTATTTTGAGTTTTGATGTATACATTAAGAAAAAAATGATTGAGATGATTATCGATGAGCATATAGCAAAACGATTCAACAAAGGAGAAAAGGATAAAAAATAAAAGGAGAAAGAAGCATTATTCTTTCTCCTTTAGTCGATTAATGACTAAGTCATAGCCGTCGGTTCCGTAGTTTAAGGCTCGTTTCACTCTGCTGATGGTAGCAGTAGATGCTCCGGTCTTTGTGGAAATTTCGGTGTAAACTTTATCTTCCCGAAGCATTTTAGCTACCTGAAAACGCTGTGTCATAGCCTGAATTTCATTGATCGTACAAATGTCTTCAAAAAACTGGTAACATTCCTCTAAAGAATTGAGAGAACAAATTCCCTGAAATAACTGGTCTGTTTCCTGACATTTTAGTTTATTTGACATAGGCAACTCCTTTAAAAATTCTTTTTTAAGCTAATCCAATACTTGAAACGATCCACAGATTCATTTGCAATCAACTCTTCCGGAAAATTAATTTCCTCCAATAAATCAATGGCATATGCAAGGTCTCCAACTGCGAAACTAATATGAGCGTCACTGTTTACAATGATGGGAACGCCTTGTTCTGCGCAAAGTGTCAACATGGTTTTGTAATTTGCCCGAACATTGGAACGGAAAGAAATAGGAGATAAGGAGGAGTTGTTTACTTCCAACAATGTCTTGGTAGCTTTCGCCTGTGCAACCAATTCTTTATAATCCACGGGAACTCTGCTGTCATCCGGATGACCGATGATATTGATGTATGGATTTTCCATTACTTTTAAGTAGGTTTGTGTATTTTCAATGCTACTGCCTGGGGTTAATATACCCGGGTGAAAACTGGCAAGTGCATAATCTAAATAGTCAAATGTTCTAGGTGTAGTATCAACACCACCTTCAAAATCAATGATATTAGCTTCAATACCAAATAACATTTCCACGCCGTCAATTTCGTCGGGAATTGCCTTCAGATTGTGAAAATACATTTCGTTGCATGTTCCCGGCATGGCAGGTGCGTGCTCTGAAATACCAAGCAATTCTAATCCGTTTTTTGCCGCTTCTTTTGCCATTTCCTGAATGGTGCTGTATGCGTGACCACTGGCAAGGGAATGCGTGTGAACATCTAAAACAAATTCCATGTAAATACTTCCTTTCATTTGTGATTCAGATAGGTTTGTGGCGAAAAAGGTCAAAACAGGTAATTAAACGTGAGTTGACTAATATTTTCTGCAAAAAACCTACATATACTTATTATAGTTTAATTATCAGGTATTGAAAAGGAAAATATAAGCAAGTTTTTTGTTAATTTTAGCAATTTTATTCTCTTACTTGACTTTGTAATTGGTAAATAGTACCATTTAATTGAATGTTCTCTCGAAATTCTTGCATAAGGGAGACTTAGAGAGAACATCTATTAGCTTTTGGGGAGAAAAAGCGATTAAAAAAGAAAAATTGAAAAGGAGAAGGAGTATGGAAAAAGAAGGACGTGAAAAATTTGGTACACGATTGGGGTTCATTCTGGTTTCGGCCGGGTGTGCAGTAGGTTTGGGAAATGTGTGGAAGTTTCCTTACATTTGTGGTAAAAATGGAGGAGCTGCATTTATTTTGCTTTATCTGGCATGTTTAGTCATGCTTGGATTACCAATTTTGATTTTTGAATTTACCATTGGACGAGGCAGCGGAAGAAGTATTTGTAGTGCATTTAAAATTTTGACACCGGAAAATAAAAGATGGAACAAATTTAGTGTATTCTGTCTTGCAGGAAACTATCTGCTTATGATGTTTTACACTATGGTTGCCGGCTGGATGGTGAATTACATCGTGGTTATGGCAAAAGGAAGCCATTGGAATGGTGGAACGGAAGCCGTTTCAAAGCAGTTTGGTGATATGATCGGAAGCCCGACACAGATGATTGGATTTACATTTTTAGTGATTGCTTTGTGTATCGGTGTTTGTGCCCTCGGTTTGAAAAACGGTGTGGAAAAAGTATCAAAATATATGATGAGTGCGTTAATCGTACTTATGCTAGTTATGGCGGTACATTCACTGCTTTTGAAAAATAGTATGGAAGGACTTAAATTTTACCTTCTTCCTGATTTTGAAAAAATGAAGGCACAGGGAATTGGAAATGTTTTGTTTGATGCCATGACACATTCATTCTTTACACTTAGTGTTGGTATCGGTTCTATGGAAATCTTTGGTAGTTATTTATCGAAAGACCGTTCAATTCCGGGAGAAGCACTTCATGTTACGGTTTTGGATACTTTAATTGCATTGATTGCCGGTATCATTATTATTCCGGCATGTTTTGCTTATGGAGTGGAACCGGATGCAGGACCATCTCTTTTATTTGTAACATTGCCAAATGTATTTCATCATATGCCTTACGGCCAAGTTTGGGGAACCTGCTTTTTTGTATTTATGTCATTTGCAGCTTTATCTACTGTAATTGCTGTATTTGAAAATATTATTGCCATGTGCATGGAACAGTTTAACATTAGCCGAAAAAAGGCTGTTTGCATCAATTTATTTGGTATTACCATTGCGTCATTGCCTGCAATTTTAGGTTTCAACGTATGGTCAGGTTTCCAGCCTTTGGGTTCTGGAACAAATGTGATGGATTTAGAGGATTTTATCGTTTCTTATAACATTTTGCCACTAGGAAGTCTTTTGATGGTATTGTTCTGTAATAAGCTAAACGGTTGGGGATTTGAAAAATTCCTTGCAGAAACTGATGCAGGAAGCGGTATGAAATTCCCAAGAAAGCTTCACGGATACTGCAAATATGTGTTGCCTTTGATTATTTTGGCTGTATATTTCAAAGGATATTATGATTTCTTTGAAAAGAGAGCTATGGAAGTAAGATGCTTCTGGATGGCAGTGGCAGTGTTATTTGTATCATTTATTCTGTATTGCGCATTTGGTTCAAACAAAAGCAAAACAGAAGATGATGAAGCAAAAATAGTATTGACAAACGAATAAGAAAGAGTTAAAATAAATAACTGTGATATGTCTGGAAATGCTTAACCAAAGCCCCGGTAAAGGCAAGGAAAGAGTATTACTGTAGTAAATGAATAGTTGAGAGTTTCATTTGTATATATTACAAGGAGGAAAACCAATGAAGAGTTTTATGGCTAGTGCAGCTAACGTTGAAAGAAAATGGTATGTAGTTGATGCTGCAGATCAGACATTAGGACGTTTGTCATCAGAAATTGCAAAGGTGTTAAGAGGAAAGAACAAACCAACATACACACCTAATATTGATACAGGAGATTTCGTAATCGTAATCAACGCAGAGAAGATTAAAGTAACAGGTAAGAAGATGGATCAGAAGATTTACTACCATCATTCAGATTACGTAGGTGGAATGAAAGAGCAGACTTTGAAAGAAAAGTTAGCTAAGAAGCCTGAAGATGTTATCACTCTTGCTGTAAAGGGTATGCTTCCAAAGGGACCTTTGGGAAGAAGCATGTTGACAAAATTACATGTATACGCTGGAGCAGAGCACGCTCATGCAGCACAGAAACCAGAAGTTTTAGAAATCGCTAAGAGATATTAATACGGTTTTGAAAGGAGGAAATAACATTGGCTAGTTCAAAATTTTACGGAACAGGTAGAAGAAAAAAGAGTATCGCTAGAGTATATTTAGTACCAGGTACAGGAAAGATTACAATCAACAAGAAGGATATGGATGAGTACTTCGGTCTTGACACATTGAAGTTAATCGTTCGTCAGCCACTTGTTTTAACAGAGACAACAGATAAGTACGACGTTTTAGTAAACGTTCGTGGTGGTGGATTTACAGGACAGGCTGGAGCTATCAGACATGGTATCTCACGTGCTTTATTGACTGTAGATGGAGATTACAGACCAGCACTTAAGAAAGCAGGATTCTTAACTCGTGACCCTCGTATGAAGGAAAGAAAGAAGTACGGTTTGAAAGCTGCTCGTCGTGCACCACAGTTCTCAAAGAGATAATCATCTGCTATTGCAGATTTCAAAAGACTCGGTACAATGTACCGGGTCTTTTTTGCGTGCCGAAAGCTTGCAAAACATTCAAGGAATGGTGGTGGGACAAGACTAAGAAGCCTGAGATAGCTGAAAAGGCTAAAACAAGCATTTTACAAAAGCTAAGAGAAAGCCAGGCGATAGTTGCTCAGAGGAAGGAGCAGCAAAGTCCAAATCTTAATAGGAATAATCTAGGACCTGAGAGATGAATAACTGATAGCAGTAGGCAGGGGCGTGAAAACGCGCTTGACCGAAGAGTTGTAGCGGCACATTGATAATCAGTTTGCTTTTAAGAAGATGTAATTGCCAGAATAAATGTAAAGGAACCTTGACATAGATGGCACACTATGATATATTCAAAATGTAAAGGAACCTTGACAGATTTCAATTGGAGGATATGAATTGGAAAATTATGTAGAGAAGCTGCGGAAGGAACGCGGTTTAAACCAGGAGGAATTTGCTAAAATAATCCGAGTTTCCAGGCAGACGATCAGTTCAATCGAGAATGGTAAGTATAATCCATCGCTTGATCTTGCGTTTACCATAGCAGATTATTTTGGAATGACAATTGAAGATATTTTTATTCATAAAGGAGGTGGAAACGATGAAAATAAGTGATCTTAATAAAGGTGTTTTATGTATACTCGTTGGAAGTTGCTTTGTTCTAGCAGCGGTTTTTACCGAGAGTGCAGTAGACGGCTTGCTCTGGGGGGTGGCGGGAGGCGCTTTAGGACCCGGTATTGGATGGATTGTAAAGCATTTTTACTGGGCTGCTCCCCAAAACAAGAAAAGATACAGTGAAATTAAGGAACAGGAAGATATTAGTCTACATGATGAATTGAACGAGAAACTACGCGACAAATCGGGGAGAATAGCTTATAATATCATTTTTTTCTTGATATGCATTTCCGAGGTGACATTCTCTATTCTTGGAAAAGCAGGAATGATTATCAACCATAAGACTATAGTTTGGTATTTGTTTGGATTGTTAATTATACAGATTGCAATAGATAAAGTGGTGTATTATCAATTGAGGAAGAAATACTGATTCAATTGCCCTTATTAAAGAATTCAAATGATAGAGATCCATTTTGAACTAATACAATAGAGATTTTGGTGATATTGCTACTTGAAAGATAGGTCTATTGATGTATACTATAGTTAAGTAGGTGATGCACAGCCTTATAAATGAGCGAGTTAACAGCAGGGACAAGGTTTCTTGTCCCTGTTTTATGTTTAGGAGGAACATGAGAGGTTTAAAAATATATGAAGTGAATCCTAGATATGTAAAATACTTATCAGCATATCAGGAGCATATATTCTTTTCGGAAGGGGATAAATCTTCTAGAAAATATATAGGAATTGTTCTGGAGATAAATGGGCTTAAATACTTTGCACCGTTATCTTTGGTTAAGCCAAAGCATAAGAAAATGTCTGAAGGTGTAGATTTCATTAAGATTAAGGATTATGCGGTTATCAATATAAATAATATGATACCTATCCCTGACGGAGAGTTTTATCTTGTTGATGTTAATGGTACCAAGGATCCACATTATAGGTTTTTACTGCAGGCTGAAAGCAGAGAAATAAATAGACAAAGGAACAGAATATTAAAAAATGCAGATATTGTTTATAAGCATAAGTTGAGAAATGGTGATACCACCCCACTTGCTAAAAGGACTAATGATTTTATTAAACTTGAAAAGGCATGTAAGTCATATTGAAAATAGTATAGTTGCCACCAGCCGCATACAGTAGTCCTGAGCTTTCTACCGTACACAACAGGTAAACAGCAACTTGAAAGAGAAATGCCTAAAATACGGCATTTTCACTTTATTAATCGTTCTCAAAGAGATAATATGTGCTACTTTGGGAAATCTGGGAAATGGCTTATTTGCTGGATTTCAAGAGTTGTGGGTGTTACTAAAAAGTGCTTGACACCTTTCCGGGGTATTTTTTTGCACATAAGCGATAGTATAGTTTGACATGAAACAAAACATTTTAAGATTTTTCTTGAAAACAATTTTTAATTCAATTAGACTTTTCTTAGGATATCCGAATATTATGTGGGAGGATGCTAGAAATGTATAGAGAAGAATTTCATAGATATATTTCCGAGAGCAAAGGCAATGAGAGCAATATCTGTCAGATATGTGCCATAAAAGGCAGAGAAATCGTGTATGAAGATAGCTGGAGAGGATTTAAGCTTGAGGATCCTGTCAACGTAAACTCTGTAACTAAAGGCGTCATGGCTATACTTACGGGCATCGCAATTGATAGAGGAGCCATAAAGAGCGTTGATGAAAGAGTGATGTCTTTTTTCTCTGATTATCAGGTTAAGAGAGGTGAAAAAACTATATACGATGTCACCATAAAACATCTTCTTACAATGACTGCTCCGTATAAGGGAAAGTCGGAACCCTGGAAGAAAGTATGTACTTCAGATGACTGGACAAAAGCAGCGCTGGATTTCCTGGGAGGAAGAAGCGGTATTACAGGAGAGTTCAAATATGCAACTCTAGGAATACAGATACTTGCTGGCATCATAGAGAGAGCAACCGGAGAGAAGTGCATAGATTTTGCAAACAAGTATCTTTTCGTTCCGCTTGGAATCCCTGAACACAGCATTCACGGTGCCAGTAGCAAAGATGATCAGTTTGACTTTTTTATGAACAAGGGGCCAAGGAAAAACGAATGGTATTCAGATCCTCAAGATACTGTTACTGCCGGATGGGGACTATGTGCATCAGGTTATGACCTAGCCAAGATTGGAGCTATGGTCCTGAATGAAGGAATATATGCTGGAAATCGGGTCGTATCAGCAGAGTGGATCGCACAGATGCTAACACCGTATTTGAAACTTGGTGAACGATTTGGTTTTATGGAGTACGGATATTTGTGGTATAAACCTTATGCAGAAAGGGAAGTTTATGCCGCGATAGGTGACAGCGGAAACATTATCTACGTAAATAAAGAAATGAATGTATCCGTAGGTGTAACAGGAACTTTTAAGCCAAGAATATTCGACAGAGTAGATTTCATCGAGAAAAGTGTGCTTCCACTCGTAATGGAATAGAACAATAACTCGCAATATAAATGAGTACGACAATTTCGGTTTGTAAAGACGAAAGGTATTGGAAAAAAACAGATATAAAGTTGCCACCAGTTGTGTACAGTAGTCCTGAGCTTTCTACCGTACACAACAGGTAAACAGCAAGACATCCTATAGATGCCTAAAACAAGGCACTTAGGGCATTGAGTAAGTTCTCAAAGAGATAATACGTGCTACTTTTGGAAATCTGGGAAATAGCTTATTTACTGGATTTCAAGAGTTGTGGGTGTTACTAAAAAGTGCATGATTTGAGACGATAAGTAACAAACAAGTATCAAGCAAGTAACACAGAATAGACATTTATTCAACAAGCAATACAAACGCAAGGAAATGAGGAACCATAGTATGGCAAAGATGGATTTTTTAAAGATAATAAAAAAGCCCGATATACAAATCGTGCAATTGATAAATGTCAGCGAGATTGAATGGTGCGACGAAGCTGTCTTAATTTGTGTGAAAAATGGAAAAGGAACATTGACGCATCGAATAAGTGAAGAAGATGAAGAGTATTCAGTTTTATCTCAGTTATTGTTGAATGATAAACCTATTATTCAAGGGAGGTATCCGATATGTCCAACTTGTGCAGGAATGTTGGCAACAGGATATGGAATAGAAAATATACATTCTCAAGAACTAGAGAGAGTACGAGAATGCATGAATTCAGAGTATAAAGGCATCATAAATGCTGTTGACAAGATTAAGCCGTTGTTGGGCCTGTTAAATGATGGATATTACGTATTGGCGGATGTAAAGCTATATCCTTCGGACGGACAAGGTTCATTTTTTTATTCTGTACCAAACGAATTGACTTATAATAAAGCTACATGTAGTGAATATTATGATTCGAAGTTTTACAGCTCGGTAGATGGTTATCCAGCATATATTTATCCGACTCAATCGAGTGAATTGATTAACGAAGAAAGAGTGGACGAATATATCAGAATGATGAAGGAGAATAGTAATTTTCCAAGAGGGCTTGCCTATTACGAGACAGGTTTTATGTGCGCGCTTCTTGATGGACATCATAAAGCTTGTGCAGCGTCAGTACTTGGAAAAACACTTAGCTGTCTTACAATTATTTCTCCTGACAGATTTCAGTTTACTCCCGGAGTCAAATATGTTGGTGGAGATACTTTGGTAGAAAAAGTGGTATTTGCAGGTATAACAATAGATGCTGTACATGGAGCAAAATTAAAAGACTATAGTCAGGAAAGAGGCATTAGAGAACAAGAAATTCATATATCTTTACATAAGTTGACTGGTAGAAAATTACCGGATAATTATATAAACAGATATCCAACTATAGAAACGCTTGCCGGAATAATCAACGCAGAGGTTGATATTAAAGCCAACGCAGTAGAATATGCAAAGGCTCTTATTTCTTCGCATAATAAAGAATGTGCAGTCAAACTGGATTACCTAATGAAATATCTTTCCGAGCATCGCAAAGAAGAAGCGTACAATATTGCGAAGATGATACTTGATGAAGAAGATGAGTATTTTGTGAAGCTAGCACATAAAAGTGCAATAAAAGAATTGCTGAACTATCGAAATGAGGAAACGGAACAATATATAATTGATTATTTGGTTAATCATAATTCCAAAGATCCATGCTGGGATTTGGTAAATTCTTATTGGGAATAAAATATTTCAAAGATATAGTTTGTTCTCAACTTTGCCATTAGTTACTTTCTATGGCTGAGAAGGCTGTTATTTGGCTCTGGAGTGTTTTTTTGAGATATATGGTGGTGGTTATTACACCACTTCTTGATAGTGAGGGTAAAGTGGTTATTTCAAAAAGAAAATATTAATGTAAAAAAATGTAACAAAATGAGACAAACGCTCTGCGAGGATGCGAAGGAATTTGTAACAGTAGCTTTCGACTACGCCAATTCCACGCTAAGTCTTGTGGAGCGAAATTTGAAATATTGCTTGGAAAGGGAGAAAAATAGAACTCAACTCACAGTTGAATCCTATTTTTGAACTCCCTTTTGTGGTTATTGTTATAAGGCTTATAGGTAAGCTATTATAAAATTAGTAACAGGTTAAGAATACAATAATCAAAGATCTGATTGATTATTGATGTAAAAATGGAGGTTTTCATATGCTTGATAGTATTAAAGTTGGAAATTTTATAATGGAAAAACGTAAGTCAATGGGAATGACTCAGCAACAGTTGGCGGATAAATTAAACATTTCCTTTCAGGCAATATCCAAATGGGAGAACGGAACTACATATCCTAACATTGAAATTTTAAGGGATTTAGCTATTGTGTTGGATGTGTCCGTAGATGAGATTTTAGCGGGAAGTGAAAGAGATGTAGATGGATTATCTTACAGCAAGGCAGGGATTGATATTGCTTATACTGATACGATAAAAAAGGAAATGTCAAAGTATTTGGAAAGTAAGGACAAACGTGTTTTGAACGGCCTTGGACCATTTGCTTCATTATACGATATCAGATTTCCGGAGATTGAAAATCCAGTTTTGGTATTAAAATCGGAAGAACCAGGCTCGAAGCAAAAGCTCGCCATGGAGTATGGATATACGGAATTCATTTGTCACGATATGATAAACCATCTGGTAAATGATATAGTGGTAATGGGCGCAAAACCGTTAGCAGTGTTGGATACCATTGTGTGCGGAAATGCCGAGAAAGATACTATCAAAACTTTAGTTAAAGGGGTATCTGATGCCTGCAGTGAAAATGAGTGTTCTCTTGTTGGTGGAGAAACATCCATTCAGCCTTTGGTGGTTGATTCAGGTGTCTACGTGCTCACATCAAGCATTGCCGGTATTGTTGAAAAATCCAAGGTGATTGACGGCTCGGTAATAAAAGAAGGAGACGCGGTGTTAGCTATTGCTTCAAACGGATTACATACAAACGGATATTCTTTGGTCAGACTGTTGATGGATAAGATGCCACAAATAAAACTGGACAAGATAGACGGATTAACATTCATTGAGCAGATTATGAAGCCTCATACCCCTTATTATAAAGCAGTCAAAGGCTTGTTTGGAAAAGATGTCATCCATGGAATGGCACATATTACAGGTGGTGGAATAGAAGGAAATATGTGTAGGGTAATTCCAGATGGTTTGTGTGCGAAAATTGATTTATCGAAGTTAAAGCTGTTGAATATATTTAAGTATATTCGAAACAACGGAAATATCAGTGATGAAGAAATGTTACGTACATTTAACTGCGGTGTGGGATTTAATGTGGTTGTGGCACAAAAAGATAAGGATATGGTTATGCAACATATTAATAAGTTCTATGATTGTTACGAGATTGGAATTATCGAAGATGGCACGAAAAAAGTTGCGTTTGAAAATCGTCTGAATTGGTTGTAACATACAATGAAATAATGATATCTGGTGTGATTATTTTAGCGTGGATATGTTCAGTAATTATTGGAGGAGATAGTGTATATTCCGTAATTCCTATGGATGATTACACAGTATTTGTATATTTTGAAGATGGAAAAATAGTTTGCTACGATATGAGTTGTATGTTAGAGAAAGAAGTTTTTCAACCATTAAAGAACAAAGAAATGTTTATGAATTTATGTACCGTTATGAATGATACATTAGCATGGGATATTAGTGGAACGAGAGATGCAAGCAGTTGTTTAGATATTGATCCGGATACATTGTACGCATTGCCATTTTGCAAGGAACAAATTGCTTAGTTGTCTTAGTATGTAATGGTAATGTAGAATTTACGAAGAAGATTCTGTTCGGTGGTACAAAGAAAATCCGGATAGCGTTTACTACCGAAAACCATATAGTGATGCAATTGCAAGGTTGTATCAGAATGGTGGATTTTAGAAAAAAGTCAAAAGGCAACCCCTTTACATATTGCAGAATAAAGGGTTGCCATAATAATTTAAAGAAGATTGTAATCCCTATCTTATCTAAGAAGTATATGCATCTTTGATAAGTTTCGTAGCCTTTACCATGTTGATAAGGCTAGCTTTGGTTTCCGGTAATCCACGGGTTTTTAAGCCACAATCCGGATTGATCCAAAGTTTTTCTTTTGGAATTTTTTGAAGCATGGTTTTGATTACTGTCACAAGTTCTTCCACAGAAGGAACTCTCGGAGAGTGAATGTCATAAACGCCGGGACCAACTTCTGTTTCAAAATCATTTGCCCGTAGGGCATCTAATATGAGTAAATCAGAGCGGGATGCCTCAAAAGTGATTACATCTGCATCCATATCGTCAATGGAAGGAATAATATCGGTAAATTCGCTGTAACACATATGGGTGTGAATTTGAGTGGTTGGTTTTACACCACTGTGCGTCAGGCGAAATGCCGGAATGGCAAAATCTAAATACTGGCTGTGCCAGTCAGATTTTCGAAGTGGCAATTTTTCTCTAAGGGCAGCTTCATCAATCTGGATAATCTGGATGCCGTTTTTCTCTAAATCCAATACTTCATCACGGATTGCCAATGCAATTTGTGTAATGGATTCTCGGATGGAAATATCTTCTCTAGGAAATGACCAGTTCAATATAGTCACAGGTCCTGTAAGCATTCCCTTCATGTGTTTTTTTGTCAACGATTGTGCGTAAACAGACCAATCTACTGTGATCGGTTTCTTGCGGGAAACATCGCCCCAGATGATTGGCGGCTTTACGCAACGGGTTCCGTAAGATTGTACCCAGGCTTTTTCTGTAAACAGGAAGCCATCTAAAGCTTCACCGAAATATTCTACCATATCATTTCGCTCGTATTCGCCGTGTACAAGTACATCAAGCCCGATTTCTTCCTGCCATGCCACGCAGGCTGCAATTCTTTCTTTGTTGAAAGCTTCGTATTCCTCTTTGCTGATGGCTTGTTTTCGATAAGCGGAACGATTGGCTTTGACCTCTTTTGTTTGTGGGAAGGAACCAATGGTTGTAGTCGGAAAATCAGGAATTTCTAATTCTTTTTTCTGTAATGCCTGACGCTCCGTTCTCTTTGGTAATCTTGTAAAGTCAGTTTCGGAAATGTTAGCGAGTCGTTTTGTTACTTCGCTATTTTCGCAGTCTCTTTTTTGGGTAAATAAACGTTGATTGTCAAGGTAAGCCGGATTTGTTTCATAGTTTTCCTGCGTTGCAAGTTGACTAAGTTCCTTTAACTCCAACAATTTTTCTTCTGCAAATGCAAAATGCGAGGTGTACTGTTTGGAAAGTTTCGTTTCATGTTTCAATGTGTAAGGCACATGAAGCAATGAGCAGGAAGTGGAAAGTACGGTTTTGATATGTTTCTGTTCAAGAATTTTCAAAATACGAAGGGTATTGGCATAGTCATTTTTCCAGATGTTTTTACCTTTTACAAGTCCGGCAAATAGTATTTTGTCTGTTGGGAAGCCTTTTGTTTCAATCAACTGTAAGGTTTCTTTTCCTTCCAGAAAATCCAAACCGATACCGTCAAAATCTAGTGAAATCAATTCTTCGTAAACGTCTCTTACGTCTCCAAAGTAAGTCTGTAATAAGACGCGGCAGTTTGTTTTACAAGGTAAAATTTCCTCGTAAATATTTTTGAATAACGCAATATCCTCATTTGTCATGTCACAAACAAGCATTGGTTCGTCAAATTGCAACCAGGAAATCTGTTCTTCCTCACAACGTTTGATGATTTCTTTGTATGCAGAGATTACTGCATCTGTGAAATCCTTTGCAGTTTTAGAACCTGTAAATCTACATAGTTTAAGCAGGGTGTAAGGACCTGCAATGACTGGTTTTGTTTCGATTCCAAGTGCCTTAGCTTCCGCATACTCTTCCCATGGTTTGCATCCTGACAGTTCGATGGTAGTGTCATCTTCTACTTCAGGAACGATATAGTGATAGTTGGTGTTGAACCACTTTTTCATGGCAAGGGCTTTTACGTCGCCAGAAGTACCCTGATAGCCTCGCGCCATTGAAAAATAGGTATCTAGTTCTGAAAGTTTTAAATCTTTATATCTTTTTGGAACAATGTTTAATAATTGGGCAGTATCTAATAATGTATCATAAAAAGAAAAATCGTTGCAGGAAATAAAATCTATTCCCGCATTTTTCTGTGTCTGCCAATGTGTCTTTCTTAATTCTTTTGCAGTTTCCAATAATTCTGCCTGGTCAATTTCTTGCTTGAAATATTTTTCTGCAGCAAATTTTAGTTCTCGTAATGTACCGATTCTTGGAAAACCAATCACCGAAGTTTGCATAATAATCTACCTCCAAATATATAGATGTTCTCGAGAAAATCTTGTTCTGATTTGTTACAAGTGTCTGGTAGTTATTATAATAGGCAGTTAGCTATTTGAAAAATACATAAAAAGGCGGGTTAGATATAGTTTTAAACTATATCTAACCCGCCTGGAAACAGGATGGGAAAAGTGTGTCAGTTTCTAAGGTTTTTGTATTGAACTAACAATCTTCACTCAAATCGGAAACTGTGCATTTTAGAGATTCCAAGTAGGATTCTCCTAGGCGGCTTAGCATCCCTTTTTTGTGGGTGATGTAGCCGATTTGCATATCCCCTTCGTCTGCTAAAGGTACTGCAATAATATTTTTTCCGTTCAATTTTTCATCAATGACGCCACTACACACCGTATATCCGTTCAATCCGATGAGCAGATTAAAAAGAGTTGCCCTGTCACGGACACGGATATTTTTCTTTCGCTCAAAAGAAGAGAAGATTTCTTCGGAAAAATAAAAGGAATTATGTTCACCCTGTTCAAATGAGAGGTAAGGATACATCTCTAGTTCTTCATTTGTAATGATTTTTTTCCCTGCCAACGGATGCTTTTTGCTGATGAAAACATGAGGTTTGGCAAGAAATAACGGATGAAATTCTAATTGGTGGGATTTTAATATTTTTTCGATTACTTTTCGGTTAAAATCATTTAAAAATAAAATACCAAGTTCACTTCTCATTTTTGACACGTCTTCTATGATTTCATAGGTCTGGGTTTCTCTGAGACTAAAATCGTATTCCTCCTGACCGTATTCTTTGATTAAATCCACAAAGGCATTGACTGCAAAGGAATAGTGCTGGGTTGAGACGCAAAATTTCTTTTTGCCACCGGAAGCAGACTTATATTTGTCTTCTAAAATGGCAGCCTGTTCTAACACCTGTCTTGCATAGCCTAAAAAATCATCCCCTTCTTTGGAAATGTGGATACCACGGTTGGTTCGGTCAAAAATCACGATATTCATTTCTTTTTCTAATTCGTGAATGGCATTGGTAAGACTGGGCTGTGAAATAAATAATTTATTTGCGGCTTCCGTAATAGTTCCGGTTTCCGCCACGGTAATTACGTATTTTAATTGTTGAAGAGTCATTTGTTCACCAGCTTTCTGAATGTTAGTATGATAAAAGGCACCGGTTAAGGTGCCTTTTCCGTCTGCGTTTATTAACGTTTGTGATATTTTCTGTCAGCCTCTTCGTATTTTGGTTCACATGTAAGATGAATGTTCAATTTTTTGAATATTTTTTCATCTACGGAAGATAATAGAACCGTTGAATGAGCTTCGCAATTCTTTAATTTATGTAACTGTTCCATTGCTAATTTGGCATTTGCATTTGTGGCAGCCGTAGCAGACAAAGCAGTTAAAATTTCGTCACTATGAAGTCTTGGGTTGCGACTTCCAAGATAGTCAATCTTTAATTTTTGAATTGGTTCGATTGCCTCAGGAGAAACCAGTTTGATTTCGTGAGGAATGTTACCAAGTGCCTTTAATGCATTTAATAAAGCGGCAGCAGATGCTCCAAGCAATTCGCTGGTATGACCTGTAACAATGGTTCCATCCGGAAGTTCAATTCCCATGACCGGATGTCCTGATTCTTTTTCGTGTTCCAATGCGGCAACTGCACATTTGCGGTCGGTGATATCAACATTTGCCTGTCTTAACAATAATTCCAATTTGTTTCTGTCATCGTTTGACTGACCATAATGTTTCTGGTCGCAAAGACATTTGTAATATCTGCGGAGAATTTCCTGCTGGGAAGCTTTGCAACAAGCATCGTCATCTACAATACATTTTCCTGCCATGTTTACTCCCATGTCTGTTGGAGAGTTGTATGGTGATTTGCCTACAATCAATTCGAACATTGCCTGTAAAACAGGGAAAATTTCAATGTCGCGGTTGTAATTAACCGTAGTTTCGCCGTAGGCTTCAAGATGAAACGGATCAATCATATTTACGTCATTTAAGTCAGCAGTAGCTGCTTCGTAAGCAAGGTTTACCGGATGTTTCAATGGAAGATTCCAAATTGGGAATGTTTCAAATTTTGCATATCCGGCTTTTACCCCACGTTTATATTCATGGTACAACTGAGAAAGACAGGTAGCCATTTTTCCACTTCCCGGTCCNNTTACAATGTATTTCACATCGTTAGGATATCCCGGTATTTTATATAATTTGTATGATTTGATACCTAAAGAAGCTAATTTTTTCTGAAATAAATCGGCAGAAGACTGACCGGTATATTTAGTAATTGCAACACTTCCTACATATAATCCAACCCCCTGAAATTCATCAATGAGACGCAATACATCCATATCGTAAGTGATACCGTAGTCACCGCGAACCTTATTGTCCTCAATATCCTCGGCACTAATAGAAATAACAATTTCTGACTGATCTTTTAACTGAAGTAACATTTGAAGTTTTGAATCTGGCTTAAACCCAGGTAAAACACGGGAAGCGTGATAATCGTCAAACAATTTACCACCAAATTCCAAATATAATTTGTTATCAAATTTTCCAATTCGTTCTCTGATGTGTTCAGATTGCATTTTTAAGTATTTTTCGTTATCAAATCCAATTTTCATAATTACCCCATTCCATTTCTTTTGAGAAAATTTTTAGATTTTTACTATCACATAAAAAAATATTATATGACTAAATTGAAAAAAATGCAAGGGGACTTTTAAGAATTATCGCTTTTTAACTATACAGTTCAGCCCCCCGGCTGAACTGTTACTGTCATTGTATGAAAAATTAGTGAAATCATTGATTTATGGAAAGAATATGTATTATAATTAAAAAGTGTTTTCCGTAGACAAACCAGAATACATGCTTGCATGTAATTCTGGTTGGATACGAGAAAACCTAAACGTATGAGCAAGTAGCCCTTTAGGGCGGATTGCGAATATGGTAGCAGCTGTGTTAGCAGCTGATTTTTAAAGTGTTTTCCGTAGACAAACCAGAATACATGCTTGCAAGTAATTCTGTTTGGGTACGAGAAAACCTAAACGTATGAGCAAAAATTTAATACTATAATATAGAACGCAAGATTGAATGAAAGGAGAGCGTATGAATAACAACAATAACAATATGAATAATAATAACAATAATAACAACCAAAATGATAATCAGGACAAAGGAAACAAGCGAGGACTCATTGCTGCAATTATTGCAACATTGCTTNNTAAGGGAGAAATTGAAAGCAGTATGAATCAGGAAATCACATACGACAAATTCCTCCAGATGGTGACGAAAGATGAGGTTGAAAAGGTAGTATTTCAGAATTCTAATAATAAAATCGTTATTACGCCGAAAAAGAAAGATGGAGATTTGTATACCGTTACTTATTACACCGGTATTGTAAAAGATGACACCTTAGTGGAACTTTTGGAAAAACATAAGGTGGAGTTTTCTTCAAAAGTGGTAGAAACCAGCAATGGTATGGTTGAATTTTTTATGTATAACATTTTTCCGTTTCTTTTAATCTTTGGAATTTCCTGGCTGTTGTTCCGACCTTTGTTTAAAGGCGGCGGAATGATGGGAGTTGGAAAGAGCAATGCCAAGATTTATGTGGAAAAAGAAACAGGAGTTACTTTTTTAGATGTGGCAGGTCAGGAAGAAGCCAAGGAATCATTAAGAGAATTGGTAGACTTCCTTCATAATCCGGGAAAGTATGCACAGATTGGTGCGAAACTTCCAAAGGGTGCGTTGCTTGTAGGACCTCCGGGAACAGGTAAAACATTGCTTGCCAAAGCATTGGCAGGTGAAGCAAAAGTTCCGTTTTTCTCATTGTCAGGATCTGATTTTGTAGAATTATATGTAGGTGTGGGAGCTTCCAGAGTGCGAGATTTATTCAAACAGGCACAGCAAAAAGCACCTTGTATCATTTTTATTGATGAGGTAGATGCCATCGGAAAGAGCAGAGACGGTCATTACGGTGGAAATGATGAGCGCGAGCAGACATTAAACCAGTTACTTTCAGAAATGGATGGTTTTGATACATCCAAAGGTTTAGTTGTTCTTGCGGCAACCAACCGTCCGGAAGTGCTTGATAAAGCCCTTCTTCGTCCGGGAAGATTTGACCGTAGAGTTATTGTAGATAAACCTGATTTAAAGGGAAGAGTAGATATCCTTCGTGTTCACGCAAAAGATGTAATGATGGATGACTCTGTAGATTTGGATGCCATTGCATTAGCTACTTCGGGAGCCGTTGGTTCCGACCTTGCAAATATGATCAATGAGGCAGCCATTATGGCGGTTAAGGATGGCAGACGTTTTGTCAGACAGTCCGATTTGTTTGAGGCAGTGGAAATTGTCATTGCAGGAAAAGAAAAGAAAGATCGAATTCTTGGTCCGGAAGAAAAGAAAATCGTGGCTTATCACGAGGTTGGACATGCACTTGTTACTGCCCTTCAAAAGAATTCTGAGCCGGTACAAAAGATTACCATTGTTCCTAGAACTATGGGAGCGTTAGGATATGTAATGCAGGTTCCTGAGGAAGAAAAATACTTAATGAGTCAGGAAGAAATGATTAACAGAATTACCACATGTCTTGGTGGACGTGCTGCAGAAAAGATTATTTTCAATTCCATTACCACAGGTGCTTCCAATGATATTGAACAAGCTACAAAATTAGCCCGTGCCATGGTAACTCAGTATGGTATGTCGGACAAATTTGGTATGATTGGATTAGAGTCCATTGAGAATAAATATCTGGACGGAAGGACAGTTCTTAACTGTTCAGATTCCACTGCTGCAGAAGTTGACCATGAAGTGATGCGCATATTGAAAGAGTGCTATGACGTGGCAGAACAGCAGTTACAGGAAAATATAGAAGTTCTTCATAAAATTGCAGAATTCTTAATACAGAAAGAAACCGTTACAGGAAAAGAATTTATGCGAATTTATCGTCAAATTAAGGGAATTGAAGAACCTGAGGAGGAAGAAAAGCCGGAGCAGAGATACAGTGTGCAGAGTAGAAATGTGCCTTTGAAGGATAGTGAAAATCAAAATCCACAGCCACAGAGTCATCCGGGATTTTCAAATGCCCCACTTATGCCGAATTTTCCACATCCTGACGTAAGAAACGGACAGGGAATGCCGGCGGAAAATGAAAAAGGACAGCAGAGAGTGACATCGGAACCTGTAAGTAATCAGCAGGTGTTGTCTCAGAAAGCTGAAAACGGACAGCAACAGATGGAAGCTGAAAATAGAGAAGATTAGCAGGAAGTGCAACAGGATAATAGAAGTGGACAGGACGAAAACAGACCACAATAGTCATAAAACGAGATGATTAATCAAATGAGCCATGGAGCAGTAATCCATGGCTCTATTTGAAACATAAGACAAGGTTTGTTATATTATGTGTTTTGAAATATGACTTGAATGACAGAATTATATGTAGAAAACTGTACGAAAGCGGGTTTTTGTAATATAATTCTGTCATTCAAGTTGTTCAAAAAGCGGGAGGAAAATATGTTTGATTTAGAGGAAGAGTTAAAGAAACTGCCGGGAAAACCGGGAGTATATCTGATGCATGATAAGTACAATCATGTGATATATGTGGGAAAGGCAATCAGCCTTAAAAATCGTGTGCGTCAGTATTTTCAGACAGGGAGAAACCGGACGGCGAAAATCGAAAAAATGATAGAGAATATTGCCTATTTTGAATATATTGTCACTGATTCAGAACTGGAAGCTCTAGTACTTGAATGTAACCTGATTAAGGAGTACAACCCCAAATACAATACCTTACTTAAGGACGATAAAGCCTATCCTTTTATCAAGGCAACGGTAGGAGAAATGTACCCGCGCCTTATGATGGTTCGTCAGATGAAGAAAAACAGTAAAAAACAAAGTGAAAAGGTGAAATATTTCGGACCATATACAAGCATTGGTGCCATGAAGGACGTGTTGGAACTTCTTAGAAAAGCTTACAGAGTCCGTACCTGCAATCGAAGTCTTCCGAAGGATATGGGAAAAGAAAGACCATGTCTTTATTATCAGATTAAGCAGTGTGATGCGCCGTGTCAGGGGTATGTGTCGGAGGAGACTTACAAGGAGCAGTTCCAACAAGCGCTTGACGTACTTTCGGGAAATTATAATGGATTGACAAAACTATTGACGGAGAAAATGCAACAGGCTTCGGAACAACTGGCATTTGAGGAGGCAGCAGAGTACAGAGATTTACTCCAGAGTGTCAACCGTATGTCACAGAAACAGAAACTTACAAATTCTGAAATGGAAGACTGGGACATTGTGGGAATTGCCAGAACGAAAACCGAAGCGGTGATACAGATTTTCTTTATGAGAAGCGGGCGAATGATTGGCAGGGAACATTTCTTTTTTGAAGACATTGACCATGAAGAAAATGAAGACTTACTGGCAGCATTTTTAAAACAGTTTTATGCAGGAACTCCTTTTGTTCCAAGAGAAATATTTTTGCCGGGAGAAGTGAGTGAACAGGAAGTGATTGCTGAGTGGCTATCGGAAAAGCGCGAACAAAAAGTGCTTCTTCGGACACCGAAAAAAGGAGAGAAGGAAAGACTTGTTGAGCTTGCCTGTAACAATGCAAGTATTGTCTTGCAAAAAGACAGAGATAAAGTAAAACGGGAAAAAGAACGTACCGTCGGTGCTATGAAGGAAATACAGGATTTACTTGGGCTTGATGAAATTTCCAGAGTGGAATCTTACGATATTTCAAATATCAGTGGTTTCCAATCGGTAGGTTCCATGGTGGTATTTGAAAATGGAAAACCAAAAAAGAACGATTACCGTAAATTTAAAATAAAAACCGTGGAAGGGCCAAACGATTATGGAAGTATGAAAGAAGTACTTAGCAGACGGTTTTCCCATGTGTTGAAACAGGACAATCCATCCTTTCAGGAATTGCCGGATTTATTATTGATGGATGGTGGAAAAGGTCAGGTAAATGTCGCTTTGGAAGTGCTAGAGGAATTTGGAATTGACCTGCCGGTATGCGGAATGGTAAAAGATGACCATCATAGAACAAGAGGATTGTATTTCAACAATGTAGAGATACCGATTGATACAAGGAGTGAAGGATTTCATCTTATAACCAGAATACAGGATGAAACCCATCGATTTGCCATTACATTCCACAAGGCATTAAGAAGCAAGGAACAAACCCGTTCTGTTTTGGATGATATTCCAAATGTGGGTGAAAAACGCAGAAAAGTATTGATGGAACATTTTGATTCCATTGAGCNNAATGATTAACCGAAAATCTGCGGAAAGTATTTATGATTTTTTTCATAAACAATCCGATGTAGAAAAATAGATATGTATGAATACTCACAGAAAAAGCAAGGAGTATTTTAAAATAACCAATTGAAAAAATAGTTGCCACATGATATAATTAAGGGTAATGTCGATTTACGACGACTCGAAGAGGAGGGGCTTGATATGGCAAATGTAACATATAGTATAGAATTGACAAAAATCGTTGAGACAATGAAACTTGAGAATTGCACACCAAATATTGATGTGTCAGAAATCAAAGTGAGCCAGTCTGACATCAATCGACCTGCGTTACAGCTTACAGGATATTTTGATTATTTTGATGATAACAGAATTCAGGTCATTGGTCAGGTAGAATATACATACATGCAGAAAATCGGAGCAGAAAAATATCTTGAGATGCTTCGTAAGATGATGGAAGTAAAAGTTCCTTGCTTTATCTTTTGTAGAGGCTTGGAAGTCACACCTGAGATGATTGCACTTGCAGAAGAATATCAGGTACCAATTCTTAGAACTTCAAGATCTACATCTCCATTTATTGCAGAGATGATTCGTTGGTTAAATGTTGAGATTGCACCTCGTATGACTGTACACGGCGTATTGGTTGATGTATACGGCGAAGGTCTTTTGATTATGGGTGAGAGCGGTATCGGTAAGAGTGAGGCAGCTCTTGAACTTATAAAGAGAGGACATCGTCTTGTGTCAGATGACGTAGTTGAGATTAAGCGTGTCAGCGATATTACATTGATTGGTACTGCACCAAACATCACACGTCACTTTATTGAATTACGAGGTATCGGTATTCTTGACGTAAAGAATTTATTCGGTGTTGAAAGTGTTAAAAATACACAATCCATCGACTTAGTTATTAAACTGGAAGAATGGAACAAAGAACAGGAATATGACCGTCTTGGTTTGGAAGAAGAATATATCGAATTTTTGGGTAACAAAGTTGTGTGCCACTCCATTCCTATTCGTCCGGGACGTAACCTTGCCGTAATCTGTGAAGCTGCGGCTGTCAATTATCGACAAAAGAAGATGGGATATAATGCCGCTCAGGAATTATATAATCGTGTCACGAACAATATAATGAACAAATAAGGAAAATGCGGTGTATAAAAGGGGTAATAAGAAAGAAAGGACTACACTTAAGCGTGTAAGAGGTAAGAATTATGAAAAAATACTGTTTAGGAGTAGACATCGGAGGAACGACAGTAAAGATTGGTTTATTCGATAAAGATGGAAAAGTATTGGATAAATGGGAAATTGTCACCAGAAAAGATGAGGGTGGAAGTTTTATTTTAAGTGATATTGCTGCTTCTGTAGAGGATAAATTAAAACAGATGAGCATTGATAAATCAGCAGTCATTGGTATGGGACTTGGAATTCCAGGACCAATCACTTCTGACGGAACTGTTTTAAAATGCGTAAATCTTGGATGGGGTATTTTTAACGTAGCCGAAGAAGTGACAAAACTTACTGGAATTGAAAATGTTAAAGTTGGAAACGATGCCAACGTTGCAGCATTAGGTGAAATGTGGCAAGGTGGCGGAAAAGGATACCAAAACGTAGTTATGATTACTCTTGGAACCGGAGTTGGCGGCGGTATTATCCTAAATGGTAAGATTTTAACCGGTAGCAAAGGTGCTGCAGGAGAGATTGGACATATTACAGTAAACTTCGACGAGGAAGATACATGTAACTGTGGTAAGAGAGGTTGTTTGGAGCAGTTTGCATCTGCTACAGGTATCGTGAAGGAAGCAAAACGTTTACTGCTTGTATCGGATAAATCATCAAAACTTAGAGATTTGCAGTATTTATCAGCAAAATCTATTTTTGATGCTGCAAAAGAGGGCGATGAGCTGGCAAATGATTTAGTAGATCAGTTGACAAGATATTTAGGTGTTGCTGCATCACACATTGCTGCAGTAGTAGATCCTGAAGTATTTGTTATCGGTGGTGGAGTTTCTAAAGCCGGTGATATCTTAACTACAAGAATTAAGCAGAACTACGAGAAAAATGTAATGTTTGCATTACAGAACAAGGAGTTTAAGCTTGCAGAACTTGGAAATGATGCAGGAATATTCGGTTGCGCGAAGATGGTATTAGATTAAATAAGATTGTGGAATGCCTGTGTCATACAGGCATTTCTTTTATTTCAAAAATGAGAAGAGGATAGAACATGGACAAATCATTTGAGCAAAAATTAAATGGTATATTGGATGCTTCCCAGATTTTTTGTAAGGAAGAACTTTCGAAACATACAACTTTTCGAATTGGCGGACCGGCAGATTATTTTGTTGAGCCTCAGATTCAGCAGGTAAAGGATGTTGTTTCTTTGTGTAAAGAAGCAAGTATTCCTTTTTATGTGATGGGAAATGGAAGCAACATTTTAGCAGGGGACAATGGTTTTCGCGGCGTGATCATTCACATCGGAAAACAGTTGGAAAAGATGGAATGTAAAGAACAGTCAGAGGGGTGTCTTGTGACTGTGGAAGCAGGAATTTTGTTATCAAAGTTTTCAAAAACAGTAGCTGAAAAAGGCTTGTGTGGCATGGAATTTGCTGCGGGAATTCCAGGTACATTAGGCGGTGCAGTTGCCATGAATGCAGGCGCTTACGGCGGAGAAATCAAAGACCACATTGTTTCTGCTACGGTACTTATGCCGGATGGAGAAATCAAAGAATTATCAAAAGAAGAATTACAGTTAGGGTATCGTACAAGTATTATTCAAAAAGAAGCCTATATTGTGTTAAAGGCAGACTTTGAACTTTCTTATGGAGATAAAGAAGAAATCAATGCCATGATGGCAGATTTCCAATTTAGAAGAAAAGACAAACAGCCTTTGGAATATCCTAGTGCCGGCAGTACATTTAAACGTCCGGAAGGATACTTTGCAGGAAAACTGATTGAAGATTCCGGATTGAAGGGTTACCGCGTTGGCGATATGATGGTGTCAGAAAAGCATTGTGGTTTTGTGGTGAATGTGGGAAAAGGAACTGCAAAAGATGCCCATCAGTTAATGGAAGATGTGGAACGTATCGTATACGAAAAATTCCAGGTGAAGTTAGAACCGGAAGTACGTTTCTTAGGGGAATAGTTTGTTTTCTTAAACTCTTTAGTTAGAATTTTTAGAAAACATTGGTGGCGAAAGGAGAAAAAACGATGCGTTTTGTAATTGTTACAGGTATTTCAGGCGCTGGAAAAAACTCAGTATTAAAAATGTTGGAGGATGCAGAGTATTTCTGCGTGGATAATCTTCCAATTCAGTTAATTCCGAAAATGGCACAGTTAGCTGTTTTTGAGGCAAAGAATGTTCAGAAAGTCGCCTTGGGAGTAGATGTAAGAAGTAAGGATTTGGATTTGCTTCCGGAAACATTGTCGCAACTGGATGAAATGAAGGTTTCCTATGAAATCTTATTTTTAGAGTGTTCCACAGAGGTGCTTATCAAACGATATAAGGAAACAAGACACACCCATCCTTTAGGAGGAAGAGGAAGAGTGGAAGATGCTATCGACGAAGAAAGACGTGAAATCGCCTTTTTGAAAGAAAAAGCAGATTATATTTTAGATACGACACACTTATTAGTGCGTGAATTAAAGGTAGAAATCGACCGGATTTTTGTAAGTAACAGCAGATTTGATAACTTCTATCTTACTGTGTTATCTTTTGGTTTCAAATACGGAATACCGGTAGATGCAGATTTGGTGTTTGACGTTAGATTTTTGCCAAATCCATACTATATTCCAGATTTAAAGCCGAAAAGCGGAAATGACAAGGAAGTATTTGAATATGTCATGGCAAGTAAAGAAGCACAATTATTTTTGGATAAATTAGAAGATATGCTGAAATTCCTTATACCAAATTATATTGTGGAAGGGAAAAATCAGCTTGTAGTAGCTGTGGGATGTACCGGAGGAAGACACCGTTCCGTAACATTGGCAAATGCCATAACGAGACGTCTGTCAAATCAGAATTTTGGAATAAAAGTGGAACATAGAGATATAGAGAAAGGGTAAATATGTCATTTTCAAGGGATGTGAAGGAAGAACTTTGCAAATTGCTTCCTTCAGGAAGACATTGTCAAATTGCAGAGCTTGCAGCCATTATCAGTCTGTGTGGTAAAATAGAAAAAGACGAACATGGGCAACCTAGAATTCGGATAACTACCGAAAATCTGACATTGGTTCGTAAGTATTTTATGTTGGTAAAAGATGCTTTTCAAGGTGAGGTGACCATTGATAGGCGGCAGGGTGTAAGCTCAAAAAAAACACATATATATACGCTTTTGATCAAAAAAGCTTCTGTCAATCGAAGCATTTTAGAAGCAATAAAAATACTGGATTCTCAGGGGAACTTTCATTTGATTGAAGGTATCGTAAGCAATCGTATCATTCAAAATGCCTGCTGTAAACGTGCCTTTGTCAGAGGGGCATTTCTTGCAAGCGGTTCCATGAGTGATCCGGAAAAAACTTACCATTTTGAAATTATTATGCCATCCGAAAAGAAAGCAAAGCAGCTTCAGGACGCTATGTTGTTTTTTGATGTGGATGCAAAGATTGTTATACGAAAAAAATATTATGTCGTTTATATAAAAGACGGCTCTCAGATAGTAGACATTTTAAATGTAATGGAAGCTCATCTGGCACTTATGGAATTGGAAAATGTTCGTATCATGAAGGAAATGCGAAATTCCATCAATCGAAAAGTGAACTGTGAAGCCGCAAATATCAATAAAACAGTGACAGCAGCCAGCAAACAGCTGGATGATATATTATATATAGAGCAGTCCGTAGGTTTCGACGAACTGACACCGCAACTGGAAGAAATTGCCCGTCTACGGATAGAAAATCCGGACGCATCGTTAAAGGAATTAGGGGAAATGTTAAGTAAGCCAATTGGAAAATCAGGGGTGAATCATCGTTTGAGAAAACTAAGCGAAATAGCTGATTCCATTAGGGAACAAAGGGAATAAAAGGAGGACACAAAAATGGTAACAAAAACAATGGTAGTAGCAAATGGGTTAGAAGGACGTACAGTGGCATCGCTTGTTCAGATTGCCAGTAGATACAAAAGCAGTGTTTATATTGAAGTGGAAAACAAAAAAGTAAATGCGAAAAGTATCATGGGAATGATGAGCCTTGGTATTGCAAAAGGTGAGAAGATTAACGTAGTTGCTACAGGGGAAGATGAGCAGGAAGCATTGGAAAATGTAGAAACTTTTGTGACAGGAAAATATAGCTAAAATTATGGTATAAGGAAGACTCAGAGAGGACATATAAAAATTAGAAAGAGGATTGGTATGGAATTTACACATTTGCATGTGCATACGGAGTATAGTTTGCTTGACGGTTCCAGTAAAATACCGGAGCTGATTGCAAGAACAAAAGAACTTGGAATGGATAGCATAGCCATCACCGACCATGGAAACATGTACGGAGTGATCAATTTTTATAAAGAGGCAAAGAAAGAGGGCATTAATCCCATTATCGGCTGTGAGGTTTATGTAGCACCGGGAAGTCGTTTTGACCGTGAAAATGTCAGTGGTGAAGACAGATATCACCATTTGGTTTTATTGGCGGAAAATGACTTAGGATACGCAAATCTTATGAAAATTGTTTCCAAAGGATTTACGGAAGGATTTTACTACAAACCGAGAGTAGATTATGAAGTTTTGGAACAATACCACGAAGGTATTATTGCGCTTAGCGCCTGTCTGGCAGGCGTGGTAGCTTCCAATTTAAAAAGAGGATTTTACGAAGAAGCAAAGAAAGAGGCACTTCGTTTGCAGGAAATCTTTGGTGTGGGAAACTTCTTTTTAGAATTACAGGACCATGGAATACCGGAACAGGCTACTGTAAATCAGGGGCTTTTGCGCATGCATCAGGATACGGGGATAGACCTTGTGGCAACCAACGATATTCATTATATCAAAGCAGAAGACCAGCAGGCTCATGATGTGTTATTGTGTATTCAAACCCAGAAAAAAGTAACAGATGAGAACCGTATGCGTTATGATGGCGGACAGTATTACTTAAAAACGCCGGAAGAAATGGCAGCTTTATTTCCATACGCTTTAGAGGCTCTGGAAAATACACATAAAATTGCTGAAAGATGCCATGTGGAGATTGTTTTTGGCGAATATAAATTACCAAAATTTGATGTGCCTCAGGGCTATACCTCATGGGAGTATTTGCAGAAAATCTGTTACGAGGGATTGGAGCGAAGATATCCAAGTCCATCTGAAGAATTGAAAGAGCGAATGAAATATGAGTTAGATACCATTCATGGTATGGGATTTGTAGATTACTTCCTTATTGTTTGGGATTTTATTAAATATGCAAAAGACCATGATATTCCTGTTGGTCCGGGACGAGGTTCTGCCGCAGGCAGTATTGTTGCCTATGCATTGGAGATTACCAATATTGATCCTATTAAGTATAGCCTTCTCTTTGAACGTTTCCTTAATCCGGAACGACTTACCATGCCCGATATCGATATTGACTTCTGCTACGAAAAACGTCAGAAAGTCATTGATTATGTTATCGAAAAATATGGAAAAGAAAAAGTAGTTCAGATAGTAACATTTGGAACTATGGCGGCAAAAATGGTTATCAGGGATGTTGGACGTGCATTGGATCTTCCGTACAGTTATGTGGATAACATTGCAAAAATGATTCCTACGGAATTAAAAATGACCATTGCAAAGGCACTTGATTCTAATAAAGAACTGAAAAAACTATACGAGGATGATGAGCAGGCTAGGTTCCTACTTGATATTTCCATGAAATTGGAAGGTCTTCCAAGACATACTTCCATGCATGCAGCCGGTGTCGTTATCAGTAAAGAGGCGGTAGATGAGTACGTTCCTTTATCAAAGGCAGCAGATGATAAAGTGACGACACAGTATACCATGACTACCTTGGAAGAACTTGGACTTTTGAAGATGGATTTCCTTGGACTTCGTACACTTACCGTTATTCAGGATGCAGTAAAACTAGTGAACCGTCGTTTGCAGAAAATGGATCCTTCCTCAGAAGAATATCAAAATGCCCAGAAACTTCATGGGGTACCATTAAATATTGACACCATAAACACCACAGATTCGAAAATATATCAATTGATATCTTCCGGAAAAACCGAGGGTATTTTCCAGTTGGAAAGTCCGGGAATGAAAGGCTTTATGAAAGAATTAAAGCCGGAAAACTTAGAAGACGTCATTGCGGGAATTTCTCTCTATCGTCCGGGACCGATGGATTTTATTCCAAAATATATCAAAGGAAAAAAAGAGAAAAACAGCGTTGTCTATGATTGTAAAGAATTAGAGCCGATTTTGGAGCCTACCTACGGTTGTATCGTATATCAGGAGCAGGTAATGCAGATTGTACGGGAACTTGCAGGATATAGCTTTGGTCGAAGTGACCTTGTTCGTAGAGCTATGGCGAAGAAAAAAGCGGATGTTATGGCAAAAGAACGCCAAAACTTCGTATATGGTAATGAAGAGGAACATGTAAAAGGATGCGTGGCAAATGGCATTTCAGAACAGGTGGCAAATAAAATCTACGATGAAATGACGGATTTTGCAAAGTATGCCTTCAACAAATCCCATGCTGCTTGTTATGCGGTAGTTGCCTACCAGACGGCATTTTTAAAATGCTACTATCCGGTGGAATTTATGGCAGCCCTTATGACTTCTGTGCTTGACAATACCACAAAAGTGTCGGAGTATATTATGAACTGTCGAAGCATGGGAATTGATATTCTTCCTCCGGACGTAAATGAAGGAGAAGGAAATTTCTCTGTTTCATATCAGGATGGAACCGGAAAAATCCGATACGGATTATCTGCAATCAAAGGGCTTGGACGTCCGATTATTGATGCAATCGTAGAAGAACGGGAAAAGAATGGCATTTTCGAGGATATGAAAGATTTTGCCAAACGTTTATCCGGTAAGCAGGTCAATAAAAGAACGGTGGAAAGTTTTATCAAGGCAGGAGCATTTGACTCCATGAAAGGAAACCGCAAGCAGAAAATGATGATTTACGCTCAGGTATTGGATGAAATCAGCCGTGAGAGAAAAGACGGATTTGCGGGGCAGATGAGTATCATTGACTTTTTGGGTGGTGAGGAAAAAGAGCAGTTTGAAATTCAGTATCCTCAAGTGGAGGAATATGAAAAAGAAGAAATGCTTGCCATGGAAAAAGAAGTGCTTGGGATTTATGTAAGCGGTCATCCTTTGGAAAAATACACACAGTTGATGCAGAAAAACATCACAAATCTTACCAGTGATTTTGCATTGCAGGAAGAAACGGAAAGACCATTGGTAAAACAAGATGCCAAGGCGGTAGTTGCAGGAATGCTTACGGGAATTACCGTAAAGACAACCAGAAGCAATGCTATGATGGCGTTTCTCACGCTTGAGGATATGTGTGGTGTTGTGGAAGTTATTGTTTTTCCAAGAGATTACGAAAAACACAGAGCAAAATTTTTAGAGGACCGAAAAGTATTTATCGTCGGAAAAGTTAGTGTAGAAGATGATCGTCCGGCAAAAATCATTTTACATGAGATCATTCCTTTTGAGGATGTTCCAAAGCAGCTTTGGATTCAGTTTGCGGACAAGTCAAAATATGATGAGGCGGAAAAAGATATTGATGAGATTTTAAATGCCCATCCGGGAAATGCTGAGCTTATTGTATATTGTAAACAGGAAAAAGCCCGCAAAAATTATGGAAATCGACGAAAAATTGCCTGCAGCGAGGAAATATGCCAATTATTGGCATCGAAATACGGTGCAGAAAATGTGAAGGTTGTTGAAAAAACTATTGAAAAGTTGTAAAATTAAAGGTACAATAAAATCTATTAGCGAAAGAGTAAGTTGAAATTGGAGGTCGTAAATATGGCAAACAAAGTACAAACAATCGGTGTATTAACAAGTGGTGGAGATGCACCAGGAATGAACGCTGCAATCAGATCAGTAGTTAGAACTGCATTGGCAGCAGGGTTGAATGTCAAAGGAATTAAACGTGGTTATGCAGGCCTTTTGGATGAAGACATTATAGATATGGACACTAAGAGCGTTGCAGACATCCTTCAAAGAGGTGGTACTATTTTGTATACCGCTCGTTGCTTGGAATTCAAAGAATTAGAGGTTCAGAAAAGAGGAGCTGACATTCTTAGAAAGCACGGAATTGACGGATTGGTTGTAATCGGTGGAGACGGTTCATTTATGGGAGCTAGCAAGCTTTCAGCACAGGGTATCAACACAGTTGGTATTCCAGGAACCATTGACCTTGATATTGCATGTACAGAGTACACAATCGGATTTGATACAGCTGTAAATACAGCTATGGATGCTATCGATAAGGTTCGTGATACATCTACATCACATGAAAGATGTAGTATCATCGAGGTTATGGGACGTCGTGCAGGACACATTGCTTTGTGGTGTGGTATTGCAAACGGAGCAGAGGATATTCTTACAGTTGAGAAGTATGATGGCGATGAGCAGAAGATTATTGACAATATCCTTGCTAAGAAGAAATTAGGAAAGAAACATCATATCATCATCAATGCAGAGGGTATTGGCGATTCATACGGAATGGCTCAGAGAATTGAGAAAGCTACAGGAATTGAGACAAGAGCTACTATCATCGGTCACATCCAGAGAGGTGGAGCACCAACTGCCAGAGACCGTGTTTACGCATCAATGATGGGTGCAAAAGCAATCGACTTGTTGATTAGCGGAGCTACAAACCGTGTTGTTGGATACCACAGCGGTGAAGTAGTTGATTACGATATTCAGGAAGCATTGGCAATGGAAAAGGGACTTGATGAGTACATGTATGATATTTCTACAAGATTGTCAAGACAGTAAAATAATGATTTGTAAAATAAAGTGCATCGGATGGACACATTCGATGCATTTTGTGTTATACTGAAATTGTAACCAGTTGTGTTATGTTGCGATTGTATACATATTGAGGGAGTGATTTGTATGCAGTATAAGGATGTAAATTAAGAGGTGGCCATCTTGTTAAATATTGATTATAAGGAGTGAGAAGAAATGTATCACTTGTTTTTAGCACTGCAGTGTGTAGGAATAATATTATTTGCAGTTGAAATATGTTTTGTTTTATTTCAGAGGGAGAGTAAATTAAAAACTCTATTGCTTTTATTTTGTATTTCCGGTTTGATAAATTGCATTGGATATTTTTGTGAAATGCGAGCCGGTACGTTGAATGAAGCAATGTTGGCGGTTAAGTTTACCTATCTTGGAAAACCATTTATCATATTGACTTTGTTTTTGTATGCCATGGAATTGTGTCATATAAAAGTGCCTATATGGTTGGTAGCAACATTGACCGGATTTCAGACATTTCTTGTGGGAGTTGTGTTTACCTGTGACATGCACAGTTTGTATTATAAAAATATCAAGTTTTCCTTTGACGGATTATTTCCTCACATGGTCGTCACACATGGAATCATTTATGGCTTGTTTATGATAGAAGTATTTTTATTATTTGGTTTTGCCATGGTAGTGTGTATTCGATTTTTTATTGAGACGAAACAAAAAAGCGAAAAATTACAGGCATTCCTTATGTTTATGACATTTTTCGTTGGTGGGCTTTCTTACGCAGTATTTCTTTCAAGAGTTACAAAAGGATACGATACCACAGCACTGGCATATTTGTTTGGAGGAATATTTATCTGTGTTACAACCGTAAAATATCATTTGTGTGATGTTGTGTGCTTAGGAAAGGAACGTGCATTACAATACATAGAAAATGGAGTTATTGTTACAGATACCATCGGAAATATTATATATTCCAATCAGCTGTCTCAAAAAATACTTGCAGAAATTTCTGAGGCAGGAGAAAAAAATCCTCTTTCCTGGCTTGTGCAAAATGGAAAACAGGGAAATGAAATGCATATCGGTAACCGGGTATACATGGTGAATAATCATGACGTTATTGAAACGAAAATGAAATATGGAGATTTGTACATTATTTCAGATATTACAAAAGAATATAAAATAAAATTGGCATCTGCTTCGACAGAGGCGCTGGTTGAAGAAAAAAAGGAGGAAGTCTTGTAGTTTAAAAACAGCAGGGCTTCCTCTTTGTCGATTTCATATATTGTATTGACTGCAAAACAGTCATGTCTGTTTTATAGGAAAAATTGTTCCCAAAAGCAAATACACTCCTTGAGGATGCTCTATTATTCCTCTGTGCTTGGTGGCATAGTCTTACTGTTAATCGAATTTAAAGTGACATATTCGCGACTGTCAGAACTGTTTTCTGTGAAGTCTTCATCATCAAACTCAAAATCGTCATAAAAATCTTCGTCTGTATCATCGGTTTTATCTTTTGTAATATACTGCTTGTAAACGTAAATCATACCAGCGATAAAACCTACCAAAGCTAATAGCTGTAATAACAACTTGAAAAGTTTTTTCATATGCTTCAAATCCTTTCTATTTTAAATATATAATATTTTTAGTGAAATACTATCACGTCTGAGTNNGTATTTAATAGATGGTTTAAGAACCATAGGTGATGAAAATAAAATGTATCAACTGACAAACAGTGATTAATATACTTGTAATTGATTATAAATCTTTTTTTGCGAATTGAAAAGGTTTTTTTGAAAAGATTATGAAAAAGAGAAAAAATAAAATGTATAAGTTAAAATGCAAAAATAATAACATGGAAACAAAAATTACTTGAAAAAATATCGAAAACGAGGTATTATCATTTTATGGGAAAATTAGGTTTATTCTTAAAAAAAGAAGAATACATAATTACAGCTTAAGATTGTGTGTTTGAAAATGGATTGCAGTCAATGAGGAATGTAATCTAACATAGTGAGAATTTGGGAGGAAAATAATATGGCAGAAAAGAAAGTAAAAAAACATGTGAGCAAGAAAGCACCTAAGAAGGGGACTACAGAGGTAAAGGCAGTAGAAGAAGTAAAGGAAACTGTTGAAGCAGCAAAGGAAGTAAAAGAAAAAGTAGAAGAAAAAGTAGAAGAAGTAAAAAAAGCAGAGGAAGTAAAAGCTGTAGATGAAACAAAAGTAGAAAAAGAAAAAAAGGCAGAAACAAA